>AACY020523529.1_pt1 | contig 11635 bp, 12 predicted proteins | sample 267378 | NCBI WGS metagenome assembly AACY02 (sample SAMN02954345, study PRJNA13694) | marine metagenome | biome: aquatic; feature: ocean; material: water; isolation source: isolated as part of a large dataset composed predominantly from surface... | reverse complement strand
TCCTGCGCGTGCAGATCCCGTGGTGGGTACGTGCGGGGATGCGTCCGCCTGATCACCTGGTGGTAGACGTCAACCGGTGATCGGCTCGCTGGAACGCACGGGCTTGGCGATGATCACGGCCAGCGCAGTGATGAGTAGCAGGGGCACGATGAGGAAGGCGCGATGGAAGCCGATGGTGTCGGACATCGCCCCGAGGATGAACGGCGCTATCCCGCTCGCCGCTCCAGCGGCCACGGACGATAGGCCCGATGCCCGGTCGATGAGTCCGCCCGAGCTAGCGACCGCCCGCGAGACGCCGATCGGCCAGTGCACTGCGATACCCAGGCCGACGACGAACAAACCGGCCAGGATCGAGGCGGGGGCCGTGGTCAGCCACGCCACGGCGAAGCCACCGAGGGCCAGCAGGATCGAGGAGATCAGCAGCCGATCGATCGACCAGGTCTGCGCGAGCCGACTGCCGAACAAGCGTCCGATGAACATCCCTCCCGTCACCGCGGCTAGGGACGCTGCCGCTGCGGCAGCTCCCAGGCCGGCGCGTTCGCGCAGCAGGTCCGCACTCCACAGCGTGAGGGTGAATTCCGTTGCCAGTAGCAGCGCCACGACGGATAGCGACCACCAGAATCGACGCGGCAATTGAACCGGCTCCGAACGCACCGGAACCACGACGGTCGGTGCCTCCGCCTGCTGGACGTGCGGATCGCCTTCGTCTTTCCTGCGGACCAGTTCGGAGACCAGCAGGGCCACGATCAGTGCCCACAATCCGGTGCGCCAGCCCAATGCGACCGCCGTGGTGATGCCGATAACCAACGGAACGACGAAGCCGAACAACGCGGCGAGCGCGTTCGCCTGGGTGAGGGACGCCGGTCCGGCACCACCTTGGTAGTCCAGGACGAACGCATTGATGGTGACGATCATCGAGACCCCGCCGCAGGCCACGATCGCGGTTCCCAGCAAGCTCACCGGTAGCCCACCGGGGGCGGTGTAGACCGCCACCCCCGCCGCCATCGTGAGCACCGAGTAGCGAATGACGCGTCCCCGGCCCCACCGAGCGATAAGTCGCGGAACGAGTAACCCGGTGACGACATTGGCTAGCGCGAAGACGATGGCGTGCAAGGACGCGACAGTGCGCGAGGTGCCCTGTTCGTCGCGGAGCAGGGCTTGCGTGGCACCGAATCCGTAGAGGAAGAAGGCGAACAGCGAGATCTGGACGTAGGAGATCCAGGTGATGCGATCCAAGACGGGACGACGCCCGGGGGAGGGCGACGCCCCGCTCACGTTAACTGCGCGATGACGTAGTCCAGGCAGCCGGTCAGTGCACGGACGTCATCCGGTTCTACAGCGGGGAACGTTCCGATGCGCAACTGGTTGCGGCCGAGCTTGCGGTACGGCTCGGTGTCGACGATGCCGTTGGCCCGCAAAGTCGAGGTGATTGCCGTGGCGTCGATCGAATCATCGATGTCGATGGTCACGATGACGCTGGAGCGCGCAGCCGGATCGGTGACGAAGGGTGTCGCGATCGGGTTGGCTTCGGCCCAGTCGTAGAGGATCGAGGACGATTCGCCGGTACGCGCGGTGCACCAGGCCAGCCCGCCGTTCTCGTTGAACCAATCGACCTGCTCGGCCATCAAGAAGACGGTGGCAAGCGCCGGAGTGTTGTACGTCTGATCCTTCACCGAGTTGTCGATGGCGGTCTTCAGGTCCAGGAAGTCCGGTATCCATCGACCCGCCGATTTGATCCGCTCGGCGCGTTCCAAGGCCGCGGGCGACATCAAGGCGATCCACAGCCCACCATCGGATCCGAAGGACTTCTGGGGTGCGAAGTAGTAGGTATCGACCTCGGATGGATCGACGGCCAGCCCACCGGCACCGGAGGTGGCATCGACGAGCATGAGCGCATCGGAATCCGCACCCGGGACGCGTTCCGGCGACACGATCACGCCGGTGGAGGTCTCGTTGTGCGGTGAGCAGTAGGCGTCGATGCCCGCTTCGGCGACGAACGCCGGTGCCGAACCCGGTTCGGCGGTGATAATCGTCGGATCGCCGAGGTGTGGGGCCTTCGCCACCCCCGAGGCGAACTTCGCGCCGAACTCACCGAAGGACAGGAACTGCGCTCGATCCTCGATCAGGCCGAAGGTCGCGACATCCCAGAACGCAGTGGATCCGCCGTTGCCTAAGACGACCTCATAGCCGTCGGGCAGGGCGAATAGATCCCGCAACCCGGCGCGAAGCCGACCCACCTGGGACTTGACCGGCTTTTGCCGGTGCGAGGTACCCAGGTAGGACTGCCAGACCCCGTCGAGTGCGTCTACCTGGGCCTTGCGGACCTTGGAGGGACCGGCTCCAAAGCGACCATCGGCGGGAAGCAGTTCAGCGGGAATACGGATGTCCTGGGACACGAGGGACCTTCCTGGTCGATGAGCGGCGAAGGCCCTCAGTATTCCGGGCCGCCGTCTAGGCAGTGTCGTCGGGGAGCAGCCAGGAGGGACGCACCATGTCGGCATCCCAGCCCGGCACCTGATCCGGACGCCGCGGTCGCGGTCCCACGTAGCGCGCCGACGGCCGGATCAGCCGGCCGGTGCGCTTTTGCTCGAGGATGTGCGCGCTCCAGCCGGCGATCCGGGCGCAGGTGAACATCGACGTGAACATCGTGGCGGGCACCTCGGCGTAGTCCAAGATGACTGCCGACCAGAACTCGATGTTGGTCTGCAAACTGCGGTCCGGGCGCCGTTCGCGCAGTTGGCTCAATGCCTCTTGTTCCAACGCGGCGGCTACTTCGTACCGGGGTGCTCCCAGATCGCGCGCCACATCGCGCAAGACCCGCGCGCGCGGATCCTCGGCCCGGTAGACCCGGTGGCCGAAGCCCATGAGTCGCTCACCGCGATCGAGCGCGGAGCGGATGTAGCCGGAAGCATCGCCGGAGCGCTCGACCTCCTCGATCATCGACAGCACACGAGCCGGTGCCCCACCGTGCAGGGGTCCGCTGAGTGTTCCGATCGCGCCGGAGATAGCGGCGGCGACGTCCGTCCCGGTCGAGGCGCTCACCCGCGCGGTGAGCGTCGAGGCATTCAGTCCGTGCTCGGCTGCAGCCACGAAATAGGAGTCGACCGCCTGCACGTGCTTGGGGTCGGGCTCGCCTCGCCAGCGGATCATGAAGCGCTCGACGATGGTGTTGGCCTGATCGATCTCGGCCTGCGGCACCATCGGCAGTCCCAGGCCGCGGGCTGACTGGGCCACGAACGAGAGCGCCATAACGGACACATGCGCCAGGTTCTCCCTGGCCGTGGCGTCGTCTATGTCCAGCAGGGGTTCCAGCCCCCAGGCGGGAGCGAGCATGGCGATAGCCGATTGCACGTCCACCCTGATGTCCCCGGAGTGGATCGGGATGGGGAAGGGTTCCGCCGGCGGGATACCGGGGTTGAACTCCCCGTCCACGAGCAGTCCCCAAACGTTGCCGAACGAGACCCGGCCGACCAACTCCTCGATGTCGACCCCTCGGTAACGCAGGGCGCCACCGTCTCGATCCGGCTCGGCAATCTGCGTCTCGAAGGCGACGACGCCCTCGAGACCCGGCACGAACTCGCGCATCTCGACCTCCCCGATCAGGGGCAACATTCAACACCGCGCATTCCATGGTGGGATCAGGGCATGGCAAAGCGCGCGGATTCCTCCCGAATCGAGGGTGTGGCCGATCTCCGGGTCACCTACGACGAAGGCACTTTCGAGGTCGATGACCTCGCCGCCGACCCGCTCGGGCAGTTCCGTGCCTGGTTCGATGACGCCGTCGCCCACGAGGCGATCGTCGAGCCGAATGCGATGGTGCTCGCCACGGCCGATGCCAGCGGTGCGCCGAGTTCGCGTACCGTGCTGTTGAAGGGTGTCGATGATCGCGGCCTGACCTTCTTCACCAACTTGACCTCACGTAAGTCCCGCGAATTGCGTGACAACCCGCGGGCTTCGGTCACCTTCCCTTGGTTCGCGATGCATCGGCAGGTCGTCGTCGTCGGACGGGTCGAGGAATTGGGCCGGGACGAAGTGCTGGCCTACTTCCGTAGCCGTCCGCACGAATCGCAGCTAGGTGCGTGGGTGAGCGAGCAGTCCACCGTGATCGATTCGCGCGACGTCCTGGACCGCAGTTGGCAGGAACTGCACGATCGCTATCCAGCGGGCAGCGACGTTCCGCTACCCGAGCATTGGGGTGGTTGGCTGATCCGGCCGGCAACGATCGAGTTCTGGCAAGGCCGCCCCTCGCGGCTGCACGATCGACTTCGCTATCAAGGTGAGGCGAGTCTCGCCGATTCCTCGAATTGGCACGTGGAGCGGTTGGCTCCCTAGTTCACTCGCCGGAAGGCAAGCCGCTAGTTGATCAACGCGAACGACGAAGCACCTCCGCGGCGAGCGCGCTGGCTACGAACTGATCCACACTGATTCCCTCTGCGTTGGCCAGCTCGCGGGCGCGCTTACGCAGTTTCTTGGGAACCCGCACTACCAGTGGCACCTTCTTGCCTTCGAGCACTGCATCGGTGGTGGTGGAAGGTCGTCCGGTGGTGGGATGCACGTCGGAATCCGTGGCCTTACGCAGTGCCGGTTGCAGCGCCGGTCGTGGTGTGGGATCGAACTCGTTACTCATCGCAGACCTCCGGGGACGAGACGGTCGAGCAGGGAATCGAACAAGGTAGATAGTTCGCGACCAGCGGGGGAGTCCCACGCATGGATGGGCATGCCCGCGGCTTCGGCTTGGCCGATGGCGTTTCTTTCGGGAATCTCGATTTCGCTGACCTGGCTTCCGAAAGCCTCGCGCAGTTCGGCGATCCGTTGCCGGTGCTCGGCGACGGTGCCACGAACCCGATTCAGCACCAGGGCCGGTCGCTGCAGTGTCCGGTTGCCTTCGGTGCGTACTAGGTCGATGGCCTCGATCGCCTGCTGCGCTCCGCGTAGCGCGAAGTAGCCCGGCTCGGTGACCACCGCTGCCTGCGACGCGGCGTGCAGGGCATTGCGGCTCATCTCCCCCAGCGAGGGCGGACAGTCGACCACCACCAGGTCGTAGCGATGGCCGACACCGGCGAGGACCGTGCGCAAGCGTTGCTCGGAGCCCGGTGCAGCTTCGCTGACCCGGTGTTCCAGGGCCGGCTCGGCCGGCAGCACATCTACCTGGCGCCCCCACGTGGATGGGACCACCGCTTCGGCGGCCACGCCGGGGCGGCCGTCGGCGAGCGCATCCCCCACGGTGAGCGCCGGATCGAGGATGCCCAGGCCCATGGAGGCGTTCGCCTGCGGATCGAGGTCGATGACCAGCGTGCGCCAGTGCCGGTTCCACGCCGCGCTGGCTAACCCGAGGGCGACGGTCGTCTTGCCGACTCCGCCCTTCATGGACAGCACGGCCAAGGTGGGCATGGGGCGCACCCTACGGCGCGCGAGTGAACACGGTCTTAGGCTCCGTTGCGCTTGATGGCGGCGAAGTCCGCGAGCGCGGCCTCCCGCTCCGCCTTGTGGTCCACGATCCGCTCGGGGTAGCCGTGGTCGTAGCCCCCGAGGACGTCCCAGGGCTCGTGGGCGGTCTTGCCGGGCAGGTGCGCGAGCTCGGGGATGTAGCGACGCACGTAATCGCCGTCGGGATCGAACTTCAAGCCCTGGGTGATCGGGTTGAAGACGCGATAGAACGGGGAGGCGTCGGTGCCGCAGCCGGCCGTCCACTGCCAGCCCTGCGAATTGCTAGCCAGGTCACCGTCGCGCAGCCAGTGCATGAACTCCGCCGCGCCGCGCTGCCACGGTTGGTGCAGGTCCTTGATCAGGAAACTCGCGACCACCATCCGCACCCGGTTGTGCATCCAGCCTTCGGCCCGCAACTGCCGCATGCCGGCGTCGACGAAGGGGAAGCCAGTGCGGCCCTGTGCCCATGCGGCGAAGGCGTCGTCGTCGTTGTCCCAACGCATGATGGTGTCGTAGCGATCATCCAGCGAAGCCGACGTGGAAGTCGGGTTGTGGTGCAGCACATCGGCGTAGAAGTCCCGGAAGCAGATCTCGCGGCGGAAGCCGTCGTCGCCGTCGTTGAGATCGGCCAGGATCGTGCGTGGGTGGATCTCGCCGTATTTCAGGTGGTGGCTCAGTGCGGAAGTGCCGGCCAGGTCGGCGCGGTTGCGAAGTTCGTCGTAGTCGGCCAGGCCCTTCGCACGGAAAGCGTCCCAGCGCTCGAGCGCGGCCTGCTCGCCGGCCGGTGGCAGCTCGATATCGGCGGCAGCGCCACCGCCGGCGGCATCGATAGCCGGCCGACCTTCGCATTCGATCGGCATCCACCAGTCGATATCCGCGGGCGGATCGTCCGCAGGAGACCGCCAACCGTGTGCGAGCCACGCTCGATAGAACGGGGTGTAGACCCGATAGGGGGTTCCGTCGCCCTTCGTAATGCGTCCGGGTGCGATCGCGTACGACGAACCCGTGCGCACCAGCGGCACACCGATCGCCTCCTCGACCGCGCGATCGCGCCGGCTGCCGTACGGGCCGTAGTCCGCCGCGACGTGCACACTGCTCGCCCCGCTCGCCTGCACCACCTCCGGCACGACCTCGACCGGATCACCGTGTCGGATCAGCAGATTGCGCCCGAGGGAACCACCGAGTGCGTCGAGCGATTCGACCAGGTAGCGCTGACGCACCGGCCCCGCGGGCTCCCACAGCGCGGGATCGACCACGAAAAGCGGCACCACCTTGCCGTCGCCGTCCGCGCGGGCGGCCTCGACGGCGGCGAGCAGGGCGGGGTTGTCATGCTGCCGCAGGTCGCGGCGGAACCACAGCACGGAAGCCATGGCCGCACCGTAGGTGGTGTCGGCCCAGATCGCATGCCTAGTGGGCTACCTCACTAGCCTGCTGGTATGTCGGCCGAACTGCTCACCACGAGTATCGCTTCGGTCCCCGTCCTGGCCTTCGTCCTCGGTGTGGTGGGGGCGCTGCTGCGGGCGGACCTGCGGTTGCCCGACGCCGTCTACCAGGCCACCTCGATCTACCTGCTGCTGGCTATCGGCATCAAGGGCGGGGTGGCGCTGCGCGAGTCCGACGTCGCCTCGGTGGCGGCGCCGGCCTTGATGACCGTCGCGCTCGGTGTCGTGATCCCGGTGCTCGCCTTCTTCCTGCTGCGGGTTATGACCCGCTTGGATGTCACCGATCGGGGCGCGATGGCCGCCCACTACGGCTCGACCTCGCTGGTCACCTTCACTGCGGCGCTGGTGTTCCTCGATGCCCTGGGCGTGTCCTACGAGGGTTTCGTCTCCACCCTGCTGGCGATCATGGAGATCCCGGGCATCCTCGTCGGACTGCTGCTCGCCGGATCGGCAGCGCGCCACTCCGGTCGCCTCAGTGAGACCGTCCGCGAAATCCTCACCAGCCGGTCGATCCTGCTGCTTGCCGGTGGTCTGGTGATCGGCTTCATCACCGGCCCGGAGGGCTTCGCGCGGGTCGAACCGTTCTTCGGCGCCCCCTTCACCGGTGTTCTGGCGCTGTTCCTGCTGGAGATGGGCGTGCTTGCCGGGCGGCGCCTGGGGGATGTGCGCCGCGCCGGCATCGGTCTGGTGCTGTTCGCGATCGGCTTCCCGGTGCTCGCCGGGGCCCTTGGCGTACTCGGCGGAACCGTGGTCGGGCTGAGCGCCGGTGGGGCGATGGTGCTCGGAGTGCTCTCGGCCAGCGCGTCTTACATTGCCGCCCCTGCGGCTGTTCGCCTAGCGCTCCCGCAGGCGAACCCGGGCCTGACGCTGACCAGCAGTCTGGGCATCACATTCCCGTTCAACCTGATCGTGGGCATCCCGCTGTACTGGTTGATGGCCGATTCGCTGTCCAGCATGATCGGAGGATGAGGGTCGGATGAACGAGCACGTTGGCGAGGACTCCGGAACCGTCGTGTGCGTCTCGATCGTCGCGGAATCCATCCTGGAGGGGCGCTTGGTCGAGGACCTCAAACGCGCCGGTGCGCTGGGCTGGACCATCACCCCGGCGCGCGGTCAGGGACCGAGGGAACGACGCGTCAGCGAGATCGAGGGTGGCAATGTGAAGGTGGAAACCCTCGTTTCCCCCGCGGTCGCCGAGCGGATCTGGGAATTGCTCACCGCGAACTACTTCGCCGACTACGCAATCGCCGCCTGGACCAGCGAAGTGCGGGTGGCCAGGCCGCAGCGCTATATCGGTCCGCCTGCGCCGGAAACACCAGCCCGGTAGCGTTCGGCTAGCCCTCGCCCCCTGGGATCGGGAGCGCGGGCGGCGAAGGAGCGGCGTGAGTGACCTGATCGACACCACCGAGATGTACCTACGCACCATCTACGAGTTGCGTGAGGAAGGCATCACCCCGCTACGCGCCCGGATCGCCGAACGGCTGAGCCAAAGCGGACCGACCGTCTCGCAAACCGTTGCCCGGATGGAGCGCGACGGACTGCTGCACGTCGAGCGGGACCGGCACCTGGAGTTGACCGAGCGCGGCGAACGCGAAGCCGTACGGGTCATGCGCAAGCATCGCCTAGCCGAATGCATGCTGGTCGATGTCTTGAAGCTTCCCTGGGAGGACGTGCACGCCGAGGCCTGCCGTTGGGAGCACGTCATGAGCGATGCTGTCGAGCGCCGGATCCTGGACCTGCTGGACCACCCGACTGTCAGCCCATACGGCAACCCGATTCCCGGGCTGGCCGAATTGGACCCCACCGCCAGTGATGTTCAGGCCGGGCTCGATGGACTGGTAGCGCTGCCCGATGTAGTAGGTGCCGATCCGAAGCGCATCCGAATCCGCCGGCTCGCCGAGACGATCCAGACCGATGAGTCCGCGATGATGAAGTTGCGTCGGGTCGGCTCCACGCCGGGAGCGGACGTCAAGGCCTACCTCACCGGCGAAGGTGTGATGATCGGCAGCGGCGGGGAGTACGTCGAGATCCCCACCGAGGAAGCCCGGCACATCCTCGTCGAAGCCGATGGCTGAGCAGCAGGTTCACTTCGACGCGCTACCTGCGGCGTTGTCGCTGGCCGGCCGCACGGCCTTGGTGACCGGCGGTGGCACCGGAATCGGTCGAGCCTGCGCCGTGCTGCTCGCCGAGCGCGGCGCCAAGGTGTTCGTCCTCGGCAGGACCGCCGAAACCCTCGAGGGAACGCGGGAGCGAGCACCGTCGGGTTCGGTGGAGACGATCGTGGCCGACGTTCGCGAAAGCGAGCAGGTCGATGCGGCGTTGGATCGAATCCTGGAATACGGCCCGCTGGATGTCTTGGTCAATAACGCCGGCGGCCAGTTCATCGCCGCCGCCGAACAGATCCCGGCGAAGGGCTTTCGCGCTGTCATGCGGCTGAACCTCGATGCCACCTGGTACTTGACCACCCAGGCAGCCGAGCGGTCGATGCTTCCGGCCGGGTACGGCAAGGTCGCCTGCATCACCATGACGCCCAGCCGGGGAATGCCCGGCATGAGCCACTCGAGTGCCTCGCGCGCGGCGGTGGAATCGCTCGTACGAACTTGGGGTGCGGAGTGGGCCTCGCGCGGCGTGCGCACAGTCGCCATCGCCCCCGGCATCGTGCATACCGAGGCGATGGAGAGGTACGGCATCGACCCGGAACAGGTTGCCACGGTCGTGCCGGCGGGTCGGTTGCAGCGGCCCGAGGAAGTGGCCGAGCTAGTGGCTTTCGCCGCTTCACCCGCCGGCGACTACATCACCGGCACCACGTTGGTCGCTGACGGCGGGTTGAACGTTTCCGCGCCCTCGCCACTGACGTAAGCAGGCGTCGCGCTCAATGCACGGCGGGCTTGCCGACGTCGGCTCCGGTGAGGCTGCGGACCTCGAGTTCGGCCCACATCTTCGGATCGCTCTCCTTCGAGGTGATCGTTCCCAACCAACCCATGAAGAATCCGAAGGGGATGGAGATCAACCCGGGATTGCGCAACGGGAAGATGTTCAGGTCGATGCCGGTGCTCAGCGGGATCAGGCTGTTCGAAGCACCGGTGAAGTTCGGTGACAGCACCAACAACAGCAGCGCCGCACCAAGGCCCCCGTAGATGGCGAAGACCGCGCCGCGAGTGTTGAAGCGCTTCCAGAACATGGACAGCAACACCGCAGGCAGGTTCGCACTCGCGGCGATCGCGAATGCCAGTCCGACCAGGAACGCCACGTTCAGGCCCTGGGAGAAGATCGCCAAGACCACGGCGATCAAACCGATGACTACCGTCGCGATGCGGGCAACGTGCACTTCCTCCTTCGAAGAAGCCTTCCCCTTGCGGATGACTCCCCCGTAGAGGTCGTGGGCGAACGACGACGAACTGGCCAGCGTCAGCCCCGACACGGTGGCCAGGATGACGGCAAAGGCGACCGCGCCGATGAAGGCCAACATGAATCCACCACCGATGCTGCCGTCGCCACCACCGAGCTCGAGGGCGAGTTGTGGTGCGGCCACGTTCCCACTCCCATCGACCAAGGAGCCGTCGTCGTTGAGCCCTCGGCCGAGAACCTCCCGGGAAACCAGTGCCGCCGCGCCGAATCCCAAGGCGATCGTCATCAAGTAGAACAGCCCGATGTTGCCGATCGCCCAGTTCACGCTTCGGCGGGCGACGCGTGCCGTTGGAACGGTGTAGAAGCGAATCAGGATGTGCGGCAGTCCGGCCGTACCGAGGACGAGGGCCAGGGACAGGGAGATCAGGTCGATCTTGCCGATGAGAGTTGCCCAGGCATCCCCGACTACCTCCACACCGAATCGACCGCCAGGCTCCAGGAACGCCCCACCCTGACCGCTCATTTCGCCGGCCTTGTTCAACAGATCGTTGATGTTGAAATCGAAGTTCAAAAGCACCATGAAGGTCATCGCCGCGGCTCCGGCGATAAGCAAGAAGGCTTGGGTGATCTGCACGTAGGTGGTGCCGCGCATGCCACCGATCGTCACGTAGACCACCATCAGCGCACCGACAGCGACGATGATCCAGTTCTTGGCTGCGGGGTCGGTCAAGTCGAGCAGCAACGCGACCAGCGCACCGGCGCCCACCATCTGCGCGAGCAGATAGAAGATGCTGACGATGACCGTCGATCCAGCTGCCGCCGCCCGAACAGGCTGCTCTCGCATCCGGAAGGCGACGGCATCGCCCATGGTGTAGCGACCGGTGTTGCGAAGCGGCTCAGCGACCAACAGCAACGCGAGCAGCCAGGCGACCAGGAAGCCGACCGAGTAGAAGAATCCGTCGAAGCCGTAGAGCGAGATCAAGCCGGCGATTCCCAGGAAACTCGCGGCGGACATGTAATCGGCCGAGATGGCGAGCCCATTTTGGAATCCGTTGAGGCTGCCGCCCGCGTTGTAGAAGTCCGATGCCTTCCGGCTTTGCCGACTTGCGTAGGTAACAAGACCGAGGGTGACGACGATGAATGCTGCGAAGAGAATGAACGCCAGGAGCGTGGAATCTACCGTCATGAGTTCAACTCCTCTTCCACCCGCTCACGCACTTCATCTCGGATCCCGTCCAACTTGCGGTGTGAGTAGATGTCGTAGGCGATAACGATCAGTAATGTGGTGACGAACTGCAAGATGGCCAGTAGGAATGCGATGTTGATGCTGCCGAAGACCGGTGTCGACGCCCAATCACGGGCGAATGTCATCAACAACACGAAGGTGAAGTACCAAACCAGGAAGGCGATCGCCATCG
>AACY020312818.1_pt1 | contig 11640 bp, 7 predicted proteins | sample 267378 | NCBI WGS metagenome assembly AACY02 (sample SAMN02954345, study PRJNA13694) | marine metagenome | biome: aquatic; feature: ocean; material: water; isolation source: isolated as part of a large dataset composed predominantly from surface... | reverse complement strand
GCGGCGCCTGCACGGTGCTGAAGAACGGCGCGCGGGTGAACAGCTGCCTGATGCTCGCGGTCATGGCCGAGGGCGCCGAGATCACCACCATCGAAGGCCTCTCCGACCCGCAGGGCGATCTGCACCCGATGCAGTCCGCCTTCATCGAGCAGGACGCCTTCCAGTGCGGTTATTGCACGCCGGGGCAGATTCTGTCCGCAACGGCCTGCATCGAGGAGGGCCACGCCGGGACCGCCGGAGAGATCCGCGAATACATGTCGGGCAATCTCTGCCGCTGCGGTGCCTATCCCAACATCGTCGCCGCCATCGAATCCGTTCGCGACGGGGAGGTTTGAGCCATGCGCCCCTTCGCCTACCACCGTCCCGACACGGTCGAAGACGCGGTCTCCGCGCTGTCCGCAGAGGGCGCGCATCCGCTCGCCGGCGGCACCACCATGATCGATCTGATCAAGCTCGACGTGCGCCGCCCGGTCTCGCTGGTCGACATCTCCGCGCTCGGTTTGACGGGCGTGCGCTTCGAGGACGGCCGCATCCGCCTCGGCGCGCTCGCCACCATGTCCGAGGTCGCGGGACATGAGCGGCTGAAGGCCGAGTATCCGCTGCTGACCGAGGCGCTCCATCTTGCGGCCTCGCCGCAGCTGCGCAACGTGGCGACCCTCGGCGGAAACGTGCTCCAGCGCACGCGCTGCCCCTATTTCCGCGACACCTCCTACCCCTGCAACAAGCGCCAGCCGGGTTCTGGCTGCGCCGCCGTCGATGGCTACAACCGGCTGCACGCGGTCCTCGGCGTCTCGGATCGCTGCATCGCCAGCTACCCGGGCGATTTCGCTGTCTCGCTCGCCGCGCTCGACGCCGAGGTCGAAACCGCCGGCCCGCAGGGCGGCCGGACGATCCCTTTCGAGGAGCTGCACCGCCTCCCCGGCGACAGCCCGGAGGTCGAAACCGTGCTGGAGCCCGGCGAGCTGATCACCGCCATCTTGGTGGAGCAGACGCCGCTCGGCCGCGCCTCGACCTACTACAAGGTGCGTGACCGCGAGAGCTACGCCTTCGCCAACGCCTCCGCGGCGGCCGCGCTGGAGATCGACGGCGAGACCGTCTCCGACGTCCGGCTCGCCCTCGGCGGTGTCGCATCGAAGCCTTGGCGGGCGCGTCCGGCCGAGAACGCGCTCCGCGGCGCGAGGCTGACCGAAAGCGCCGCGCGGCGCGCCGGCGAAATCGCGCTCGAGGGCGCGACGACGTTCGAACACAACGCGTTCAAGGTCCCGCTCGCCGTGGAGACCGTGATCGAGGCGCTGATGAGCGCGAAGGCGAGGGCCTGACCGATGGATTTCACGCTTCTGACCAAGCCCGCGGCCCGGGTCACGGGCCGCGAGAAGGTGACCGGAACCGCGCGATATGCGGGAGACCATGCGCCGTCCGGGCATCTGTTCGGCCGGCTTTTGCTCGCATCCGTCGCGAAGGGGCGCGTGACCGGCATCGACGTCGCGGAGGCCGAGGCCGTCCCGGGCGTCCGCGCCGTCTTCACCCATGAGACGATCGGAGACTACAAGCCGCTCAAGAGCTTCTACGAAGGCGGCCTCGGAGGGACCGGCTTCTGGCCAATGCGCGGAACCGAGATCCGCCACGCCGGGCAGCCGGTCGCCTATGTCGTCGCCGACACGCTTGAGAGCGCGCGGGAGGCGGCGGCGAGGGTCCGCGTGTCCTGCGCGGAAGAGAAGGCGACCGCATATTTCGACGACGCCGACGGCGAGCCGAACCTCGTGGAACGCCACACCCTCGAAACCGGCGACGCCGAGGCCGCGCTTCGCGAGGCGGCGCATCTGGTCGAGGCCGACTACGAGACGCCTACCCAGCACCACAACCCGATGGAGCTTTTCTGGACGACGGTCGAGCCCCGCGGCGACGAGCTGGTCGTTCACAAGCCGAGCCAGGCGGTGACGACGATCAAGTTCGCCCTCGCTGAGCAGCTCGGCATGTCGCCTGAGCGGGTCCACGTCGTCTCGCCGCTGGTCGGCGGCGCCTTCGGGTCCAAGGCGACGGCCCCCTACTACACGGTGCTGACGGCGCTGGCGGCGCGCAAGGTCGGCCGACCGGTCAAGCTGATGGTCGGACGCGACCAGATGTACACGGTCGCCACCTTCCGCCCCGCCACGCGCCAGCGCGTCCGCCTCGGCGCGGACGCGGACGGCAAGCTGGTCGGCTACGCCCATGACGAGATCGCGGAAACCTCGCGCTGGGACGTGGTGGTGAACCCCGGCACGGCCACGACGACGCGGATGTACGCCTGCCCCGCCATCAAGGCGCGGGAGCTGACGCAGGGCCTCGACGTCCCCACCCCCGGCTTCATGCGGGCGCCGAACGAGGTGCCCCCGATGTTCGCGCTGGAGAGCGCGATGGACGAGCTTGCCTGGAAACTCGGCCGCGACCCCGTGGAGTTCCGGCTGGCGAACGACACCCAGGACGATCCCATCACCGGCGTCCCGTTCTCGTCACGCTCGCTGAAGGAGTGCTTCCAGCGCGGCGCCGAGGCCTTCGGCTGGGCCGACCGCACGCCCGAACCCGGCTCGATGGCGACGGAGGACGAGCTGGTCGGCTGGGGCTGCGCCACGGCCTGCTATCCGACCATGATGGCCCCCGCCTCCGCGCGGCTGCGCATCGGGCCGAGCGGCGACGCCGAGGTGGAGCTGGCGGCGCATGACGTCGGCACGGGCGCGACCACGGTGATGGCGATGATCGCCGGCGAGCGCCTCGGCCTGCCGGTCGGGCGCGTCTCGGCGCGGCTCGGCCGGTCGGAGTTCCCGGTCTCGCCCATCGCGGGCGGCTCGGTGACCACGGCCTCCGCGGGCTCGGCGGTCTGGAAGGCGGCCGGCGAGGCGCGCGACGCGATCGCAGAGGCTGTCACCGCGGAGGGCGGTCCGCTCGCCGGCGCGGACCCGGGAGCGCTGAGCTTCGCGGACGGGCAGGTGACCGGCGGCGGGAAATCGGTCCCACTCGCCGAGGCGGTGGGCGCGACGCGCACCGGCCGAATCGAGGTCACGGCGGACTGGGCGCATCCCGACATCGACCCGAACAAGATCCCTGCGCTCTACAAGGGGAGCTTCGGCGTCATGGGCCCGGTCAACGACCGCCACGCCATGTACGCCTTCGGGGCGGAGTTCGTGGAGGTCCGGATCAACCCGCGCACCAAGTCGATCCGCGTGCCCCGCGTGGTGGGCGCCTTCGCCGCCGGGAACATCCTGAACGAGAAGGCCGGGCGCTCGCAGCTGACCGGCGGCATGGTCTGGGGCGTCGGCTCGGCGCTGCACGAGATGACCGAAACCGACCGCAGCCGCGCCCGGTGGGTGAACCGGAACATCGCCGAGTATCTCGTGCCGGTGAACGCGGACATCCCCTCGGTGGAAGCCGTGATCGTCCCCGAGACCGACGACTACGTGAACCCGCTCGGGGCCAAGGGCATCGGCGAGATCGGCATCGTCGGGACCGCCGCGGCGATCGCGAACGCGGTCTGGCACGCCACCGGCGTCCGGGTGCGGCGAACGCCGATCCGCATGGAGGACCTGCTTCGCGCGGAGGCGTGACCGCGGCGGGCGCGAGCGCGGCTCGCGCCCGCCGGCGCTTCAGATGACGTCGTCGATGTCCGGCAGATCGGGGATGTCGACCAGTTCCCCCCGCGGGATGCGACGCTCGCGGTCGTACATCGGCAATTCGCAGATCTCGCCGCGCCGCGCCGCGCCGTCATGGCACGCGACCTCGACGACCGCGCCGGGCCCGTCGTCGGGATCGTCGAGCCGCACGATGGCGACGCCGCAGCGCTGGTAGGGCGACCAGGCGGTCGAGCAGACCCGCCCGACGGCGGCGCCGTCCCGTCTCACCGTGCGGCCGAGCGCGGCGACGCCGCCGTCGTCGACGCACATCCCCCAGGTGCGGCTGCGCCGGTCCGCGGCCTCGAGCGCGGCGCGGCCGATGAAGTCGCCCTTCTCGAAATTGACCATCGAGCCGAGGCCGGCCGCGAAGGGCGTGGTCGTCTCGTCGAAGTCGGAGCCCGCGTTCAGAAGCCCCGCCTCGATCCGGCGCGCGCCGCCGATGGCGACGGGCGTCATGCCGAAGCCGGCCCCGACCTCGAGCAGGCGCGCGCCGACCGCGTCCGCGTCGATCTCGGGCCCGAGATAGATCTCCCAGCCGAGTTCGTTGGTGAAGCCCGAACGCGTGATGACGACTTCCTGCCCGGCGATGCGGACCTTGGCGAGGTCGAAGTAGCGGAACCGCTCCGGATAGGCGTCGTCCACCGCCGCCGCAAGGATGTCGAGCGACGCCGGCCCTTGCACCTGGCTGATCCAGACCTCCGGGTCATGGATCGTCACGTCCATCCCCGAGCCGTGCGCGCGCAGCCAGTCGGTCAGGTCGCCGTCGGCCTGGCCATACCAGAAGCGGTCCTCCGCAAGCCGGACGAGGATGCCGTCGAGGATCATCCCGCCGTCCTCATAGCAGGCGAACTGATAGCTGCACCGGCCCACGGCGTTTCGCGAGACGTCGCGGGTGAAGACCTTGTTCAGGAGCCGCTCGGCGTCTGGCCCGGCGATCTCGATCGGCAACTCGCCCGTGTGGCGCAGGATCGCATGGCGGCGCAGGCGCCAGTAGGCGTCGTCGGCCGAGCGGTTCGTCATGCTCATCGCCGTCAGGCGGCGGTTGTAGAGCGTGTAGCGCGGTTCGTAAGGCAGCTCCTGATGGATCAGCGGGTGCGCCGCCATCGAGCGCGAGAACTCGCTCGGACGCGACGCGTCTCCGACGATCGGCAGGACTGCGAAGCGTATGAGCGTCTGCAGGTCCGTCATGGTTTTCCTCCCCTTCTCCGGTCTCGCCACCGCCGGAGCGCGTCGGCGAGGTGGCCCTCGCCGCAGCGCCAGCAAGCACGGCGGACACAGATAGGAAGAAGGCAGGCGCGACCCGTCGACGCTCAGACGCGACTGCTCCGCGCGAATCTCGCAAGGTGGGTCCGGACCGTAGGCGCAACACCGGTCCGTGTGCGACTGCGAGGGCAGGACCGGTCAGCCGCGGGCGAGCGCCAGCAGGGCGCCGACGTCGGCGTGGCGCTCCAGATGATCGGCCAGCGCATCGAGCGTCCGCTCCACCTCCGCCGCGTAGCCGAGGCCGGAGGGCGCGGCGCCGAGGCCGCGCAGGAATGCGGCGCGGAAGCCGTCGGCGACGAACAGACCATGGACGTAAGCCCCCGCCACCCGACCGTCCGCGGAGCGTGCGCCCTCCGGCCGCCCCTCGATTTCGAGGAACGGGCGTCCGAGCGCCGCGCCCGTCGTGCGGCCCATGTGGATCTCGTAGCCCTCGACCGGCTCGCCGGTTTCGACGCAGCGCCCCCGCACCCGCGCCAGCCGTTTGTCGGCGGTCATCGTCGTCTCGAGGTCGAGCAGGCCGAGCCCCTCCGTCTCGCCGGGCGCCCCCTCCACGCCGTCGGGGTCGGCGATCCGCGCGCCGAGCATCTGGTAGCCGCCGCAGAGCCCGAGCACGCGCCCGCCGCGGCGCAGATGGGCGGCGAGATCCACGTCCCAGCCCTGCGCGCGCAGGAAGGCGAGGTCGCCGCGGGTGGACTTCGTGCCGGCGAGGATCACCAGATCGGCGTCGCCGGGGATCGGGCGGCCGGGCGGGGTCATCTCCAGGCTCACCGCAGGCTCCAGCTTCAGCGGATCGAGGTCGTCGAAATTCGCGATCCGCGAGAGCATGGGGACCGCGATCCGCACCGGCGCGTCGCGCCGCGCGCCGGACAGGTCCGCGGCGTCCTCGGCCGGCAGCCGATGCGCGTCGGCGAACCACGGCACGACGCCGAGGCCCGGCCAGCCGGTCCGCGCCTCAATGAAGCGCACGCCGTCGTCGAACAGCCGGATGTCGCCGCGCATCTTGTTGATCAGGAAGCCGCGGATGAGCGCCGCGTCCTCCGGGTCGATGACCGCCTGCGTGCCCACGAGCTGCGCGATGACGCCGCCGCGGTCGATGTCGCCCGCGAGCACGACCGGAACCCCGGCGGCCCGGGCGAAGCCCATGTTCGCGATGTCGCCCGCGCGCAGGTTCACCTCCGCCGGCGAACCCGCGCCCTCGACGATCACGAGGTCGGCGTCGGCGCGCATCGCCTCGAAGCTCTCGAGGACGCGCGGCAGGAGCGTCGGCTTCAGCGCCTGATACTCCCGCGCGCGGGCGGTCGTCAGCCGCCGGCCCTGCACCACGACCTGCGCGCCGACGTCGGTCTCCGGCTTCAGCAGCACCGGGTTCATGTGGACCGTGGGCGCCCGCCCGCAGGCCAGCGCCTGCAACGCCTGCGCGCGGCCGATCTCGCCGCCGTCGACGGTCACGGCGGCGTTGTTGGACATGTTCTGCGGCTTGAACGGCGCGACCGACAGGCCCCGCCGGCGCGCCGCGCGGCAGAGCCCGGCGACAAGCAGGGACTTGCCGACGTTCGAGCCGGCCCCCTGGATCATCAGAGCCGACGTCATGCGCGCCGCGGGCCCGGCCCCAAGGCGCGGGACCGTCTCAATCGACGACGTCGAGCGATTCGACCCACAGGTAGCGCCCGCCGCGATAGGGATCGATTTCGCCGACGAGCCAAAGCCGCGTCTCCGGCGTGACGGCGCGACCGCGCCACCTCTCCTCCGGGATCTCCACCCGGATCTCGCCGGTCTCGTCGGCGAAGCGGTGGTAGTCCTCGCGCAGATGCTCGACGATGCGCCCGGTCACCGCGACGTAGCTGCCGAACGGAGCGTCGTTGGCCGAAGCGACCGTCATGGCGTCGCCAGCGGCGCTCGGGCCGGTGAACTGGGCGGCGGCGGGGACGGCGCAGGACAGCGCGATGGCGAAAACGGCGGCGAGGGTGCGAGACACGGTCGTCATCTCCCGGAAAGGCGCCGGAGCGGAGGTCGGACGCGGCGCGGACGCAGGGATAGGCCCTGCGCCCGCGGCCGCCAAGCGCCGTCAGGCGGCCGGGTGGAAGACGCAGCCCGCCGCATAGGCTTCCGGCAGCAGAAGCGCCGGCGGCGTGGCGAGCCCCTGCGCGAGGAGGTCCGGCAGGAGATGGGTGTGCGGACCCTCGGGCGAGCGCCCGTCCTGCGCCGGAATCGCGGTGGCGACCTCGGCGCGGCCGAGCGGGGTCTCGACCACGCGGACGGGGCTCGCCGCCACGATCGCGGCGCCGACGGCGGCGAGATGATCGGGCCACGCGGTCCCCGCGGCGGCATCGAGCGTCGCCGCCAGCGCGGGGTCGGCCGCGCGCACCGTGAAGCGCGTCTCGGCGCGGCCGAGGCCGAGATCATGGCGCGGCAGACCGAGGCCGTCCGGCAGCAGGGCCGCGTCGTCGGGGCCGAGCGACGTCAGCGCCGCGGGGCCGGGCTCGCCGAGCCGCACCTTCGGCAGCGCGAGCACGATCCGCTCGGGGCGGCCAGGCGCCTCGCGCCAGGCGAGGGCGCGGACGCCGCGGGGCGCGCGGATGCGGAGCGCGGCGCGGGGGGCGACGGCCTCGACGGCCTCCTCGGCGCGGCGGATCTCGATCGGCTCGCCCGGGTCGCGCGAGACCTCGGCGACGGCGCCGTAGACGCCGAACACCCAGGCGCCCTGCGCCTCGCGCAGCGTCGTCTCCACGAAGTCGAGGATCTCCACCGGCTCCCAGGACAGCCGGCGGATGTTCACGCCCATCGCGGCGATGCGGTCCGGCAGTTCGGCCCAGACGGCCTCACGGAAGGCGTCGTCGGCGTCGCGCCAGCGGGCGATCTCGTCGCCGGTGCGGGCGCAGCCGCGGCAGCGCCCGGCGGCGGCGTCCATCTCGCAGACGCCGATGCAGGGGCTCGCCGGCAAGGGCTTGCGCGGCGCGATCGCGGGTGCGGGTTGGGACACGGGGGCGGTCTCCTCAGAACTCGACGCCGGCCTGCGCCTTAACGCCGGCGCGGAACGGATGCTTCAGCAGGGTCATTTCGGTGGCGAGGTCGGCGGCCTCGACCAGCGCCTCTGCGGCGTTGCGGCCGGTCAGCACGACATGGGTCGTATCGGGCTTCTCCGCGCTAAGGAAGGCTATGACCTCCTCGACGTCGAGATAGCCGTAGCGCAGCGCGATGTTGATCTCGTCGAGCAGCACCATGCGGTTCTCCGGGTCGCGGATCAGGCGCTTGGCAGTCTCCCATCCGGCGCGGGCCATCTCCATGTCGCGCGCCTTGTCCTGCGTGACCCAGGTGAAGCCCTCGCCCATGGTGTGGAAGGCGCAGACGTCCGCGAACCGCTCCTCGATCAGCCGCCGCTCGCCGGTGTCCATGCCGCCCTTGATGAACTGCACCACCGCGCAGCGCATGCCATGCGCGATGCAGCGGAAGATCATCCCAAAGGCGGCGGAGGATTTCCCCTTGCCCTTGCCGGTGTGGACGATGACCAGACCCTTCTCCTCGGTCTTCGTCGCCATGATATTCTCGCGCGCTGCGGCCTTCTTGGCCATCTTCTTCGCGTGGTCGGCGAGGTCCTTCGGATCGGCGTCGGTCATGCGGGCTCTCCCTTGAGGGCGTCGAGCAGCGCCGCGGCGCTGTTGGAGCGGGGCCGCCACAGCCCGCGCTCGATCGCCTCGGCGAGGCGGTCGGCGATCTCGCGGAGCGCGGCGGGGTTGGCGTCGGCGATGAAGCCGCGGGTGTCCTCGTCGTCGAGGAAGGCGGCGTGGACCAGGTCGAAATGGTGATCGCGCACGGCGTGGGTCGTGGCGGCGAAGGCGAACAGGTAGTCCACCGTCGCCGCGATCTCGAACGCGCCCTTGTAGCCGTGGCGCTTGCAGCCCGCGATCCATTTCGGGTTGACGACGCGGGAGCGCACCACCCGGCCCACCTCCTCCGCCAGCGTGCGGATCAAGGGGCGCTCGGGGCGCGAGTGGTCGTTGTGATAGACCGCCGGGGCCGCGCCGCGGAGCGTCTCGACGGTCGCGGCCATGCCGCCCTCGAACTGGTAGTAGTCGTCGCTGTCGAGGAGATCGTGCTCGCGGTTGTCCTGGTTCTGGATCACCGCCTCGACCGCGCCGAGCCGCGTCTCCAGCGCGTCGCGGGCGCGGTCGCCCTCGACGCCCCCCCCATAGGCGTAACCGCCCCAGTCGAGGAAGGCGCCGGCGAGGTCGCCGCGCCGCTCCCAGAGCCGTTCGTCGATCATCGCCTGGAGGCCCGCGCCGTAGGCGCCGGGCTTCGCGCCGAACACCCGGAAGCCCGCGCGCCGCTCGGCGTCCGGCGCGCCCTCGGCGGCGAGACGCGCGGCCTCGGCCCGGAAGCGCGCGGCGGCGGGGTTCTCGGCCTCCGGCTCGTCCAGCGCCATGACCGCGCGCGCGGCGCTGTCGATCAGGTCGATCTGCGCGGGGAAGGCGTCGCGGAAGAAGCCCGAGACGCGCAGCGTCACGTCCACCCGCGGCCGCCCGAGCACCGAGAGCGGCAGGATCTCGAAGCCGGTGACGCGGCGCGAGGCGGCGTCCCAGGTCGGCCGGCAGCCCATCAGCGCCAGCGCCTGCGCGAGGTCGTCGCCGCCCGTCCGCATGTTCGCGGTGCCCCAGGCGGTCAGCGCGACCGCCCTCGGCCAGTCGCCATGCTCCTGCGCGTGCCGCTCGATCAGCAGGCTCGCGGACTTCCAGCCGAGCGACCACGCCGCGGGCGTCGGCACGGCGCGGCTGTCGACGCTGAAGAAGTTGCGCCCCGTCGGCAGCACATCGGGCCGCCCCCGAGTCGGGGCGCCGGAGGGCCCCGGCGCCACGAACCGCCCGTCGAGGCCGGCGAGCAGCCCCGCGAGCTCCGCCGCGCCGCAGGCGCGGAGCGCGGGGCGCAGGCGCGTCTCGACCTCCTCCATCGCGGCGCGGGTCGCAGGCCAGCCGCCGCCAAGGGCGTCGAGCGTGGTCTCTCCCCCGATCAGCCGCGCCGCGAGCAGCTCCAGCCGCTCGACCGTGTCGCCGTTGCTCCGCCACGCCGCGTCGGACAGGGCGGCGAGCGCCGCCGGCCGCGGCCCCTCCCACGGATCGCCGAGCGCGCAGTCGAGCGGGTCGAAACGCTCGCCGAACAGGCCGAGATCCCGCGCCAGCGCCCGGATCAGAGACGCCGCGCGCCCCTCGTCGCGCCCCCGCGGGAGCCGCGCCAGCGCGGCGAGCAGGTCGGTCTCCAGCCGCCCCTCCGGCGCGCGGCCGAAGACGTGGAGGCCGTCGCGGATCTGCGCCTCCTTCAGCTCGCAGAGATAGTCGTCGAGCTTGCGCAGCCTGCTGTCGGCGTCGTCCTCGGCGCCGATCCCGGCGTCGACGTCGAGGCCGGCGCTTTCCGTCAGCTCGAGGATGTCCCGACGCAGCACCTCCAGCCGCCGCGCGTCGACGCCGGCGGCCTCGTAATACTCGTCCACCAGCGCCTCGAGGTCGCGCAGCGGCCCGTAGGTCTCGGCCCGGGTCAGCGGCGGCGTCAGGTGGTCGACGATCACGGCCTGCGCCCGGCGCTTGGCCTGCGTTCCCTCGCCCGGATCGTTGACGATGAAGGGATAGAGATGCGGCGTCGGGCCGAACACGGCCTCGGGCAGGCAGTCCTCCGACAGCGCCACCGTCTTGCCCGGCAGCCATTCGAGATTGCCGTGCTTGCCGAGATGGACGAGGGCGTGCGCCCCCCAGGCCTCGCGAAGCCAGACATAGAAGGCGAGATAGCCGTGGGGCGGGACGAGGTCGGGGCTGTGATAGGTCTCGACCGGGTCGATGTTGTAGCCCCGCGCCGGCTGCACCCCGACGACGACGTTGCCGAGGCGGTGGAGCGCCAGCCGGAAGGCGTCGCCCTCGACGAAGGGATCGGCCTCGGGCGGTCCCCAGCGCGCCTCGATCCGCGCGCGCACCGCCTCGGGCAGCCGAGCGAAGGCGTCGCGATAGGCGTCGAGCGACAGGCGCTCGCCCCCTGCGCGCCCGAGGCGGTCGCCAAGGGCGTTGGTCGGCCCCGCCAGGACGCGCGCCATCAGCGCCGCCCCGTCCGCAGGCGCGTCCGCGACGCCGTATCCCGCCTCCGCCATCGCGCGCAGGACCACGGCGCAGGCCTCCGGCGTGTCGAGCCCGACGCCGTTGGCGAGGCGGCCGTCCCTGTTGGGATAGTTGGCGAGGATCAGCCCGACCCGCCGCGCCGCCGCCGGCGCCCGCCGCAGCCGCGCCCAGCCCGCGGCGAGCTTCGCCGCGAAGGCGACGCGGTCGGCCCGCGCGCGGTAGCCGAGGATCGGGCATTCGGTGGCGGCGTCGTGCGCGATCTCGCCCTTGAAGCTCACGGCGCGCGCGAGGATGCGCCCGTCCACCTCCGGCAGCGCGACGTTCATGGCGATGTCGCGCGCCGAGAGCCCGCGGTCGCCCTCCGCCCATGCGCTCTCGCTCCCGCCGGAGAACACGACCTGAAGCACCGGCGCGCCCGGCGCGTCGAGCGGGGTCGGCGCGCGCCCGCCGTCCTCCGGCTTGCCGACGGCGAAGCTGGTCGCGTTCAGCACGACGTCGGGCGGCGCCTCGGCGAACAGAGCCTCCAGCGTCGCGGCGGACACCGCCTCCTTCAGCGAGGCGACGAAGATCGGGAGCGGGTTCAGCCCCTGCTCGCGCAGCGCCGCGACCAGCTTGTCGACGGGGTCGAGCCCCGCGCCCTG
>AACY020300894.1_pt1 | contig 11640 bp, 12 predicted proteins | sample 267378 | NCBI WGS metagenome assembly AACY02 (sample SAMN02954345, study PRJNA13694) | marine metagenome | biome: aquatic; feature: ocean; material: water; isolation source: isolated as part of a large dataset composed predominantly from surface... | reverse complement strand
TGCGGGCGTGGCTGAGCAGCGGTGTCCCAGAGCAGCAGGTCGCCGACCGTCCACTGGTGCGATAGACGAAGGCGTCTGCTCGGCGTGGTCGAACAGGCGGGTCAGGATCTCGTCGCTCTCGTCCTCGGGCATCCCCTCGATGGCGACGGTCATGAGGCGGTTGACGTAGACGGCCTTGCGCCCGGTGTCCTCATGGGTGCGGAACACGGGGTGGACGCATTCGCGCACCGCGCCGGAGGCGTGCCCGCCGGCGCCGCCCCGCTGCGTCGAACCGAGGTCGTAGCGGTTGAGCGCGCGCTTTCCCTCGAGCGCCGATTTCAGCTCCGGGTCGAGCGTCTCGTAGGCGGCGTAGCCGCTCGCGAACAGGGTGTCGCCGCCATGGGTCGGCACCTCCACGGCCAGCAGCATGGTGCCCTTCGAGGGGATCTCGGCGTGGATCATGTCGTGGTGGAACATCATCTCGCCGTCCGGCAGCGCGCCGACGGGCTCGCCGTTCTCGCGGATGTTGGAGATCATCATCACGCCGTCCGGCAGCTTCGAGTAGCCGGCCGGGAACAGGTGCTGCGGGCGCGAGAGCGCGCCGATCTCGCCGAACCAGCCGGTGACGCGGACCTGATCCTCCGCGCTCATGCTCTGGCCGGGCAGGATGATCACCTGATGGTCGAGCCAGGCCTGCACGATGGCGTCGATGGTCGCCTGATCGGGGCGGGTCGACAGATCGACGCCCTCGATGCGGGCGCCGATATGCGGATGGAGCTTCGTGATCTTCAGGTCGGTCGCGGCGGGCGCGTGGTCGTCGGCCATGGTCGTTCTCTCCCCTTCTTCGCGCCCCGTCCGGGCGGGGCTTCGGGCCGCCCCGCCCCCGCCGCCCCGCACCCGGGGAGAAACGGGCGAGGCGGCGGTTCTTCACGGCGTCAGTCGGCGGGCGGAACCCAGACGTCCTCGAAGCCCTCGGCGGGTTCGAGCTGGTCGAACCAGTCCAGCCCGATCGCCTTCATGATCCGGCTGTTGCAGACCACGACGCGCGCCTCGATGTCGGAGGTGTTCACCCGCTTGTGGGCGACGTAGGGCGGGATGTAGATGAAGTCGCCAGGTCCCCACTCGAACTTCTTGGGCGTCGTGTCCCAGGTCCATTCGAACTCGTCCTTGCACTCGAAATGGACGTCGTAGTGCAGGTCGTGGCCGGTTCCCTCGATGACGAAGGCGACTTCTTCCGTCAGATGGCGGCTGGTGCCGGTGGCGCCGTTCGCCGGAATGAACTGCATGTAGATGTCGATGCAGCATTCCTTGGTGTTCATGCGCTCGTTGATGATGTGCTTGATGAGGCCGTCCGCCGAACGCTCCATCGGCATCTGGTCCCATTTCACGACGTTCAGGCGCTCCTGGTATTCGCGGCGGAACTCCTGGGAGGCCTTCAGCGCCTCCTGGTAGAAGCTGACTTCGGGGGCGCCCTTGTGGGACCGCTCGCGCTCGGTGGCGTCGGCGAAGGTGCTCGGCTTGTTCATGGCGCGTCCTCCCTCACAGGCTCGCGGGCGGGGCGTAGTCCTCCTGCCCCGGAGCCGGCTCCTTGGGCGGGAAGTCGACCATCTTCTGGAAGATCATGTGCATGAACAGGAACAGCGGCTTGGCCTTCATGATCAGCACGATGGTCTCATCGTCGGGGTCGTCGGAGAGATGCTGGTGGACGCAGGCGTTCTCGACGATCAGCGCGTCGCCGGCCTCCCAGGGCAGCTTGCGGCCGTCATGGATGTCGTGGCCCCGGCCCTTCAGCACGAAGAACACCGCCGAGTTCATGTGCCCGTGCTTCTGGCCGTAGCCGCCGGGCGCGAAGGCGTCGACATGGGTCTCGATCGACTGGGCGACCTTGCAGGCCTGCGGGTTGATGACCTTCTTGCCGAAGTTCTGCGGCCCGCCCTTCCACTTCATGTCGCCGGTCTTGTAGATCCGCGGCTGGCTGTAGAGCTCCTCCTTGAGCTCGCCATAGGTGCCCTCCAGCGCGCGGACGAAGGTGCGCTTCTTCGTCCAGCGCTCCCAGACCACCTCCTTCTCGCTGTTGTGGCCGACGCCCGCCGATACGCGGCTTTCTTCCGTCATCCCGTCCTCCCTGTCGGAGCCTTGTCGCGGCTCACGCTACGCGCGCGGCCCGTTCGCGTCAACGGCACAGCGTTCCTCATAGAGGAACATCAGTCGGAGAGCGCGCCCTCCTCCGGGGTCATCGCGCCGAACCTGGCCCCGAGATACTCGGCCTCCGGTCCGTAGAGCAGCGCCTTCACCATGTCCGGGCCGAGGGTCTTCACAAGCTGGTCCACCTGCCCGAACAGCGGCAGCGGGGCGCGGGCGTGCTGGGCGAGGTCGAGCGCGACGTCCATGTCCTTCTCGTGCCAGGTGAACTTGGTGCCGTCCCAGCGCTCGAGCGTCAGGTTCTTGCCCGGGCATTTCAGCAGCACCTCGCGCATGTGCTGCGCGTCGACGCCGTAGCGCTTGGCCAGCAGCAGCACTTCATAATTTGCGACGCAGGCCGCCCAGTGGAGCATGTTGTTGCAGGTCTTGGCGAGCTGGCCGGCCCCGAGCGGACCGACATGCTCGACGAAGCGCGAATAGGCGTCGAGGCCGGGGCGCGCCTTCTCGACATGCTCCGCCGCGCCGCCGCAGAGCGAGCCCAACTCGCCGTTGATCGCGCCCTGGAGGCCGTAGACCACCGGCGCGTCGATGAAGCCGACGCCCTTTGCGGCGCATTCGGCGCCGAGCTCGCGCATGGTGTCGGGGTGGTTGGTCGCCGCGATGGCGATGACGGAGCCGGGCGCCGCGCCGGCGTCGAGCAGGGCGCGGGTCACCGTGCGGGACTGGTCGTCGCTGACGACGACGACCACGAACAGCTCGGCCTTCGGCGCGAGTGCGGCGAGGTCGGAGACCGGGGTTGCCCCGGTCTCCGCGCTGGCGGCGAGGGCGGCCTCGTCGACGTCGTTCGTGAACACCTCATGGCCCGCCTTGACCATGTGCCCGGCCATCGCCCGGCCCATCGCTCCCACGCCGATCACCGCCGCCCGCATCGCTCGCGCCCTCCGTTGTTGCGAGAAAGGAGGATGCTCCGCGACGCGCTTTGGGGAAGAAACGGTGCGGTCTCGCGCGAATATCGCAGCGGCTTCGGGGAAAGCGGCGGGGGTTGCAGGACGGAGCGGCCATCTGGGAAAGAGTGCGCTGCGCGCAGCGGCGCCCTTGGTCCGTGGCGACCAGCCACGGGCCGCGGCCGCCCCAGCCCGGGGGCGGACGCATTGCAACGGCAGGGAATAGCGCAACGCTCAGAGTAGCTTGCGCCATAAATCGCACGAGCCCGACTGTCATGAAGCGTCCACCCATGGGGCGGCCGCGCCCCTTATCGCGCAACGTCGCCGCTTACGACTGCGCCGCTGTTGCGAACGCCCCCTCCGGCCCCGAACCGGACGACCGCCGCTCGCCGCCCTCGGCCGCCGACGCTCCGCCGCGATGCCCGTCCGCGCGCAAAGCCCCACACGCTCGCGGCCAAACCGAAAGCGTCTGATGGGCCAAGGGACGCCTTTGCTACCGTCATCGCCTCAACGCGCTCGAAGCCGGGCGCGACACCAGGTTGGGGGCCGCTCCCGTGAGCATGCTGGACGCCGCCGCGCAGGGCCTGATGGGCATTCTCGCCTGGAAGTCGCTGGCGATGATGCTGATCGGCATCGTCATCAGTTGTACGCTGGTCGCGATGCCGGGAATCGGCAGCAAGACCGCGATCGCGCTGCTGCTGCCCTTCGCTTTCAGCCTCGACAAGTACGCCGCCATCGCGCTGATCGTCAGCGTCTGGGCGGTCAGCAACACGGCGAACTCGATCACCTCGATCCTGTTCTCGGTCCCCGGCGGCTCGGGCTCGCAGGCGACGATCCTCGACGGCTACCCGATGGCGCGCAGGGGCGAGGCCGCCCGCGCCCTGTCCGCAGCCTTCACCGCCTCAGCGCTCGGCGGCATATTCGGCGCTCTGGTGCTGCTGGCGGCTATCCCGGTGATGAAGCCGCTTGTGCTGCTGCTCGGGCCGCCGGAGTTCTTCGCGCTCGTGGTGCTCGGCGTCTGCATGGTGGGCGCGCTGAGCGGGAAGTCGCCGCGCAAGGGCGTGATCGTGGGCGCGCTCGGCCTCGCCATCTCGATGGTCGGCATCCACGGCGTGACCGGCATTCCCCGTTTCACCCTCGACCAGCTTTATCTGTTCGACGGCCTGCCGCTGATCCCGATCACCATCGGCCTCTTCGCGATCCCGGAGCTGATCTTCCTCGTCTCCAAGGGCGCCTCCGTCTCGGACGTCGAACTCGGCGACCTTTCGGCAGGCCGCAGGCAGGGCATCCGCGACGCCTTCGACAACTGGTGGCTGATGACCCGGTCGAGCATCCTTGGCGTCTGGGTCGGCATGATCCCGGGCCTCGGCTCGTCGGTCGCGGACTGGTTCGCCTACGGCTACGCGCGCCAAACCTGCCCCGGCGCGGAGGAGACCTTCGGCAAGGGCGACGTGCGCGGCGTGATCGCGGTGGACGCCGCGACCAACGCCAAGGAGGGCGGGTCGCTGATCCCGACGCTCGCCTTCGGTATCCCCGGCTCGTCCACGCTGGCGCTGATCTTCGGCGGCCTCGTGATCGTGGGCGTGACGCCCGGCAAGGAGATCCTGACGACGCAGCTCGACGTCACCTTCTCGCTGATCTGGCTGCTGATCATCTCATCGGTCCTGACGTCGATCCTCTGCCTGATGTTCGTGCGCCAGTTCGCGATGGCGACGCGCATCCGTCCCGCGCTGCTGGCGCCGACGATCCTCGCCATGTCGGTCATCGGCGCCTTCGCCGCCTCGAACCGCTTCGCCGACGTGCTGACGATGATGGCCTTCGGCGTGCTCGGCTACGTCATGCGGCTCGCGGGCTGGCCGCGCCCGCCGCTTCTGCTCGGCCTCGTGCTCGGGCCGCTGGCTGAGCGCTACATGTGGACGTCCTACCAGCTCTACGACGTCTGGTTCCTGACCCGGCCGGGCGTGCTGGTGATCTTCGGCCTGATGCTGGCCGGGATCCTCCTGCCGAAGCTGCGGCGCCTGCGCGGCCCCACCCCGGCGCCGGCGGAGTGACGACCATGCTCGACCTCCGGCTCCGCACGCTCTTCACGCTGCTGCTGATCGCTGCCTTCGCGGGCCTCGCGCTGGAGGCGCGAGACATGCCGATCCAGGCCAAGCTGTTTCCGCTGACCGTAGCGGCCGTGGCGATCCCTCTGCTGCTCTGGCAGGTGATCGTCGAGATCATCCCGCGCCGCGCCGCGCGCGAGGCGGTCGACGCCGGCGCCGACTTCGCGGCGGACGAGTCGGAGAAGCGCGGCGAAGGGCTCGCCCGCGCGCTCGAGTTCTTCATCTGGCTCGCCGCCTTCACGCTCGCGCTCTGGGGGCTGGGGTTCCGGGTGGCGATTCCGACCTTTCTCGTCCTCTACCTGCTGCGCCAGCGCGAGAAGTGGTGGACCGCGGCGCTGTTCGGCCTCGGCGGCTGGGCGGCGGCGCATTTCGTGTTCGGCAGGGCGCTCTCCCTGCCGCTCACCAAGGGGGCGCTCTGGCCCTTCCTTGGGCTCTGACGGGGCCGCGCAGACGGCCCTTGCGAACGACGGGACCAACGAAACGGGAGGACCTGACCCCATGACTTCGCTCACCCGCCGCGGCCTGATGGCCGCCGCCCTCGCGGCCGTCGCCGTAGGGCCCGCCGCCGCCGAGGCGGACTTCTCCGGCGAGACCGTCACCGTCATCATCCGCTCTTCCCCGGGCGGCGGATACGACGAATACGGCCGGCTGATCGCACGCCACATCGGCAAGTACCTGCCGGGCGAGCCGGACGTCGTCGCCCAGAACATGCCGGGCGCGGGCGGCATCGTCGCCGCCAACTACATGGCCGAGCAGGCCGACCAGGACGGCACGGTGATCGCCATCATCGACCGCGGCGCGGCCTTCTCGCAGCGCCTCGGCAAGCCCGGCATCCGCTACGACGTACGCGACTTCGGCCTTCTCGGCAGCGCGACCTCCGAGGCCTACACCTTCGTCGTGGACGGCGACGCGCCGGTGAACAACCTGAACGACCTGATGGCGCTCGACGAGACCGTGAAGTTCTCCACCACCGGACCCGGCTCCGACAGCTGGACCTACACCGAGCTGCTCCAGGGCTTCGGCGCCCCGATCGAGCTGATCAGCGGCTACGAAGGCACCGCCGAGAAGGTGCTCGCCATCGTCCGCGGCGAGGTGATGGGCACCGCCGGCAGCTACAACTCCGTCATCGACGCGGTGGAGAGCGAGGGTCTGAAATACATCGGCACGGTCGGCCGCGTGCAGGGGCGCGACGACATCCAGCCTGTGCGGGAAATCGTGCCCGAGGGCCAGGGCTCGCTCTACGCCGTCGCCGCCGCGCCGCTCGAGGCCGGCCGGCCGTTCGTGACCACGCCGAACGTGCCGGCGGACCGCCTCGCCGCGCTGCAGGAGGCGTTCCGCATGGCGCTCGAGGACCCGCAGCTCCGCGAGGAGGCCGAGCGCGCCGGCCGGGACATCGGCTATCTCGGACCGGACGAGATGGCGCAGCTCTACGAGGAGATCCTCGCCGCGCCCGACGACGTGATCGCCAAGTTCGGCGACGAATAGGCGCCGCGACCGCGCGCCGATCTGCGCGGCGAAGGCCCGCTTCCGGACCCGGGGGCGGGCCTTTCCGCGCGAGCGCCGGAACAGGCGCGCCTGTCTTGCATTCGAATCTTTTCGTCAGACATGCGTCTGCGAATGATCCTTTCAGCGATCCGACCCTCTCATAGCCTATCCGCTTGACGACTCGCCTCTCCAAGCCGATCCTTTACCGCAAGTAAAAATCGATAAGGGGAGGACGCGACAAATGGACATCAAGTCCCTCAGGCTGTTTCTCGGGATCCTGAAATACGGCTCTATCACCAAGGCCGCCGAGCATCTCCACATCGCGCAGCCCGCGCTCGGCATCCACCTTCGGAAGCTGGAGGAGGAGCTCGGAGCGCAGCTCGTCGAGCGCCATTCCCGTGGGGTCACGCCGACCGAGGCGGGGAACCTGCTGGCCGAGCACGCGGAGATCCTCGTGCGCCAGTTCAGCCGCGCCAAGCAGGAGCTTATGGACTATTCCAAGCACGCCCGGGGCAAGGTGTCAGTCGGGGTCACCTCCTCGACCATTCACGCCATGTCGGGCGACTTGCTCACGCGGATGGCCGAGGACTATCCCGAAGTCACCGTCACCATGACCGAGTCGCTCAGCGACAATCTCGTGGACATGTTGCTCGGGAACCGGGTCGACCTGGCGCTGACCTATTCGCAGCCGGTGTCGGACGAGGTGCTGGTCGAGCCGCTCGCGACCGTTGCGATCTATTTCGCCTATCCGGCGAGCGAGCTGGGCGCGCGCGGGCCGTCGATCACGCTTGATGAAGTGCTTGACCACCCGCTCATCCTGCCAAGCGAGGGCTACGCCTTCCGCCGCATCATCGATCAGGCGGCGGCGCGGATCGGCAAGCCCGTCAAGGTTGCGGTCGAGGTCGACAGCGCGGCCCCGGCGCGGGATCTCGTGAACGCGGGCTACGGCTACGCCGTCAAACCGCTCGGTTCGATGAGCTGGGAGGTCGAGGCCGGCTGCCTAGGCGCCGCGCTCATCACAGAGCCGACGATCGAGCGGACCCTCTTCCTCGCGACCCAGCGCGATCGCCCGATCACGAAGGCCTTCGAGGTGACTCGGGAGACGCTGAAGGAGGTGGTGAGCCGGGTCGCGACGACGCGCAATCTCGGCTGGCGCCTGCGGCGCGAGGACAGCGCGCGCAGGGCGGCGTGAACCGGCTTTCACGAACGCGGCGGTCCGCCGCCGGGGCTCGGCTGCGTCGTCGCGCGCAGAGGACCGCGCAGCCGCTCCGCGGAGGGCGTGCGGGACCGTCAAGCGCTTGCGCGATTTGCGGCGCCTCGGCGCGCCTTCTCCAATTCGCGACCACATGAATGCGACGACCCCTTCAACAGGCGATCCGCGGCGATCGTGGGAATCGACGTCAGCCGGGATCGGCCGGCCGCCGGCCGTCAGCCTGGCGCAAAGATTGGTTCTTGAGCCAATGGAAACGGCCGGGTTGCGCGAGAGGTGCGGCGCATGATCCAGGGTGAGGGCGAAGCGCCCAAACAGGTCGGACGCGTCAGGAGGCTCGCTGCGGTCGCCTGACTGGATCGACAGACGCCATGGTCGCCCAAGCGCCTGCTGCGCGGTCCCGTTCTACGGCGGGACCGTCCTCCGAACGGGCGCTGACACTCCCAAACGTGAGCCCGGGAGCCCTGCGCTTCACGGCGCAACGTGTCCGCGTCTACTTGGAGTGGAGAGGGATCGGCGCCGCAATGGCGAACCTCCTTCTGTTCGCCGTGGCGAAGCGCGCCAAGCGGGGGCGCCGCTCACACCGCTCTCCCGTCAGAGAAAAACGTCAGTGTCTCAGTACCGCGCCTCCGAGGAGCGAATATGGCGGTTCCAGCGGCGCGCGTATCCGCCCTACGGATCCCGAGCCTCGAGCTTCACCGCCGCCGTGAAACCGGCGAGCGCCGCGACCTCCCCTTCGGCCGCGTCCCAGACTTCCTCGCGCAGGGCGATGAAATCGACGAACGGCGCTAGCATCGCGGCGTCCGTCGGGGAGATCCCGCCTTCTGCGACGACGGGCGTCTCGATCATCTCCGCCCACCAGCGGAACAGGTCCAGATCGGCGCGCGACCCGTCGCCGAGCGCTCCGGGCGCGACGGGGCCGAGGGAGACGTAATCCGCGCCCGCTTCGGCCGCCGTCATGCCCCAATGCCGCGAGGCGCCGCCCCACGCCCCGATGACCGCGTCCGCGCCGAGCGCGGCGCGCGCCTTGCGGACCGCGCCCGCGGCGCCGAGAGAGAGATGCACGCCGTCGAGACCATGCTCGCGCGCGAGCGCGACGTGCTCGGCCACGACCAGCGAGACGCCGCGATCGAGGCAGACGGGGCGCAGCGCGTCCGCCGCCGCGCGTATCTCATCCTCCGGTCCCGCATGGTCGAGGCGCACGCAGACGATCTCCGCCGCGTCGAGCGCCGGCCCGAGCCGTTCGGCGAAGGCGCGCGGCGGAAAGGTAGCCGGCGTCACGAGATAGAGACCCGGACCTTGCGCCAAGCTCACTCGCTCCGAGGCGTCGGCCGCCAGTCCGGCGGGGCCAGTTCGAAGCCGTCGAAGGTGAAGCCGGGGCTCACCGTGCAGCCGACCAGCGTCCAGGCCCCGAGGGAGGTCGCGCATTGCCACCAGCCCGCCGGCACGAGCATTTGCGGACGCTGACCGGCCCCGATCTCTGGGCCGAGGATGCGGGCCTCGGCGTCGTGCCCGTTCGGCGAAACGCTGAGCGACAGCGGCGCGCCGGCGTAGTGATGCCACATCTCCGCGGCGTCGACGCGGTGCCAGTGGCTGAAGTCGCCGGCCTCGAGCAGGTAGTAGATCGCGGTGCCGGAGGCGCGCGCGCCTTCGGGCGCGTCGGCGCGCCAGGTCTCGCGGTACCAACCGCCTTCGGGATGCGGCGCGAGCTCCAGAGCCGCGATCACGTCTTTCGCCATCGTCATAAAATCGGAGCGTAGCCCGTTGGCTGAGCGGGGGAAAGATCCAGCACGACGATCTCCGGCGGCGCGCCGAACCGCAGCGGCGGCGCGGAGGTGCCGAGGCCGTTGGTGACGTAGAGCCGCGCGCCGTCGCGGGCGCGGCGGTACCAGCCCCTGGGATGGTTGCGGGCGAGATAGGGCAGGCGGGTCGGCCCGACGCCCGGCGGCGCGATCTGCCCGCCATGGCCATGGCCCGCGAGGGTGAGGGCGGGCGGCGCGTCGAGCGCGGCCCAGACGTCGGGCGCGTGCGTCAGCAGCACCGCGGGCTCCGACCAGGCTCCGCGCAGGCGGTCCCATCCGGCGGCGCGGCCCGAACTGGCGTCGTCGAGCCCGATCACGGCGAGACGTGCGCCGCTGCGGGGGCAGCGGGTTTCCGCGGCCTCCCCGATCAGCGGCGTGATCCCGACCGAGCGCAGCGCGTCTGCGCAGGCCGCGCCGTCCCAGGCCCAATCGTGATTGCCCAGAACGGCCCACGCGCCCATAGGAGCGGTCAGTCGGCCCATCTCCGCCGCGATCTCGGCCATCGGCGTGCAGGTCCGCGCGTAGAGCGGCCCGAGCCCGCTCAGATCGAGCAGCCGACGAAGACCCTTGGTCGGGGCGTTGTAGTAGTCGCCGAGCCAGAAGACGATGTCGGGCCGCTCGGCGGCGGCCCGCGCGAAGGCTGCGCGGAGCCGGCGCGCGGGCCAATGGTGGAGATAGGGCTGCAGGTCTCCGATCGCGACGGCGCGGAGCGGGGCCGCGAGGCCGGGCAGGGCCGCCTGGAAGCGCTTTACTCGGAGCCAGCGCGGCTCGATCCAGCCGGCCCAGGCCGCGACCCCCGCGGCGCCGGCCAGCGCCGCGGCGGAGAGGAGGCTCACGAGGCGAGCTTCTCCATCACCTCGTCGCTCATCTCGAAATTCGCGGTGACGTGCTGAACGTCGTCGTCGTCCTCCAGCGCGTCGATCAGCTTCAGGACCGTCCGCGCCGTGTCCTCGTCGACCGGCGTCGTGGTCTGGGGCTTCCAGACGAGCTTGGCCGTCTCGGCCTCGCCGAGCGCCGCCTCGAGCGCCGAGGAGACCTCGTTCAGGTCGTCGGCGGCGCAGTAGATCAGGTGGCCGTCCTCCGACGACTCCACGTCGTCGGCGCCGGCTTCGATGGCGGCCTCCATGACCGCGTCGGCGTCGCCGGCCCCGACGGCGTAGGCGATCTCGCCCACGCGATCGAACATGAAGGCGACTGAATTCGTTTCGCCGAGATTGCCGCCGTTCTTGGAGAAGGTGGAGCGGATGTTGGAGGCCGTCCGGTTGCGGTTGTCGGTCAGCGCCTCGACGATGACGGCCACGCCCGAGGGGCCATAGCCTTCGTAGCGGATGCTCTCATAGGTCTCGGCGTCGCCGGCCTGCGACTTCTTGATGGCGCGCTCGATGTTGTCCTTGGGCATCGAGTTCGCCTTGGCCTCGCGCACGGCGAGGCGCAGGCGCGGGTTCTTTTCGGGGTCAGGGTCGCCCATCTTGGCGGCGACCGTGATCTCCTTGGAGAGCTTGGAGAACAGCTTCGACCGCGCGGCGTCCTGACGCCCCTTGCGGTGCTGGATGTTCGCCCATTTCGAATGACCGGCCATGATCCCGCGCTCCGCTCATTTGCGACCGGCGGGTTATGTCCGCGCGCCCGCGCGGCCGTCAAGCCGCGAGGGGCGCGCGGGGGCCTCATTCGGCGGCGCGGTCCACCGCGTCGATCGGGGCCTCGATCACGTCGCCCGCGGCTTCGAGCTCGTCGCCGGCCGCGGTGTTCTCGAGCGGGTCGATGTTCCCGCCGTCGTCCTCGGTCGCCTCGGTCGCGATCACGCCGCCGGCCGTTCCGGCGGCGATCGCGCCGCAGCCCGAGGCCAGCCCGAGCGTCGTGAGCATCAGGACGGCGATCTTGATCGGGTCGCGCATCTCGCTCTCCTTTCCATCCGTCGCCTTTCGGCGCTTGGGAGCGAGACGCCAAGACGCCACTTCCGGTTCCGTCCGGAC
>AACY020303343.1_pt1 | contig 11644 bp, 14 predicted proteins | sample 267378 | NCBI WGS metagenome assembly AACY02 (sample SAMN02954345, study PRJNA13694) | marine metagenome | biome: aquatic; feature: ocean; material: water; isolation source: isolated as part of a large dataset composed predominantly from surface... | reverse complement strand
TTCATGTTTTGTAATCAGCTACCCGCATGATTTCCGTTCCCGCCATTTGGGCGGTGCCCACTACCCGCTCACCCACTTCGGAATTGAGTAAACTTATGGTGCCGTCTTGCGGTGCGTAGATGGTGGTGCGCTGGAGGTTGTCCTGGGCTTCGGTCAGGGTAGCCTGGGCACTTTCTCTTTGGTATTCGGCGCTTTCAACCCCCAATTTGGCTACTTCGTAGGCCCGCTTAAAGGCGTCGTATTCGGCATCACTAATCACTTTTTTCTCCCAGAGTCCTTTGTTGCGATTAAAGTTGCGCTCTGCTTCAATCAATTGCGCTTTCGCGGAAGCCAAAGCGGCCCGGGCTGAATTTACGGCGGCCCGGCTGCGGTTTACCGCCGCCAGAAAGAGGTCGGGGTTGATCTTTACCAGGAGGTCTCCCTTCTTGACCGCGCTGCCTTCTTTGACGGGCAAGGCAATGATTTCTCCAGACACTTCGGGACTAATCTGCACTTCCACCTCGGGTTGAATTTTGCCGCTGGCGATTACGGTTTCGGTGAGGTTAACTTTTTCAACCTCTGAAACCTCTACGGATACGCCTTCATCGGCACCCAGCCAGCCTTGCTTTTTAGCAACGATTAGCAAAACAAGCAGGGGAAGGCCGATAAAAATGGCGTAGCGGATTATCTTTTTCATTGCCTTACTGGACTTGATTGGTTAGATAAAATTCCAGCACCTTGATGCGGAAGATATAGTTGTATTTTGATTGGGCCCTTTCCGATTGAGCCTGCACGTAATTGTTGCGGGCGGTTTCGTAGTCCAATTGATTCATGGCCCCCACCGCGTAGCGCTCCTGGGCATATTCGTAGGCCTTGCGGTTGGCCTTAACGGCCTCATTGGCGGCTTGATAGCTGTTGTAGGTAGCCTTGGCATCGGCGTGGGCCTGATACACTTCCTGTTTTAGGGTGTTCTTCTCCTGCTCGTAATTCAAGCGCTGGATTTCTTCTTGCAGTCGGGCATTTTGCACGGCATTTTTGGTTGCCAGGCGGTTGAAAAGGGGCAGACTTAAATTGATGCCCACAAACTGATTGAGGTTATCGCGCACTTGATCGTCAAAGGGTTTGGTGCCATCGGTAATGGGAAAAGACTGGGGGGTTAAGGTGGTTACCAACTCTCCGGTACCCACCACCTCCCCAATGGGCAAAACGCTTGTTTCGGTGCCTACCACATTGGGAATCTGGTCGGAGTAGTTGCTGCCCACTTGAGCGATTACCGACAGACTGGGCAAATAAGCCCCCTGAGCAAGATCAACGGCCTGCTCGCTACTGGCCAAACGCTTTTCCGCTCCCTTTACTCCCGGTTGGCTTTCAAGCGCAGTGAGAAAGATCCCTTCCGGCGATCTTCCGATAAGGGTAGGCTGAGGGACGGCCAGGGCTGGGTCAGCAATGGCAAAGGCCGCCGGATCTTCCAGTTGGAGGAGGTTAGCCAAACCCAATTTGCTAAGCAGAACTTCGTTGCGGGCGGTCACCAAAGCCTGACTGTCGCGGGCCAATTGGGCTTCCAATTGGAATAGGTCGCCTTCCGGATTGGCACCCGCGGCTACTCTTTCGCGCATTTGGCGAACCTGGGTTTGGCTCACTTTGACTTGCTCGGCCGCTACGGCCGCAATTTCCTGATTGAGTAAGATTTGCAAATAGCCGCTGGCAATGTTGAGACTGATATCGTTTACCGCGTCCTCGTATTCGAAGAGAGCAGCCAGGTAATCGAGGTTGTTGCTGGCTATCCGATTGTACTTTCTCCCCCCGTCGTAGAGCAACCAAACCGACTGCAGTTGGAGATTGGCAGTACGCCTGGTTTGCTGGCTGATGATGTTGGTAACCGGGTCAATGTTCAAACCAAAATTGGTGGCGTAATTGGTGGAGAGGCTTAAATCGGGGAGATAGTCAAAACGGGCCGTTTGGAGGTTGTTCTTGTTGATTTCGGCTTGTAACCGCGCTTGTTGGATGGATATGTTATTTTCCAGCGCGTAATCGATGCACTGCCGCAGGGTCCAGGTACTGTCCTGGGCTTTAATCCCTGAAAGGGAAAAGGAAAAAAAAGTGATCAGAAAAGCAGGAAGGAAACGTAGCAACATAAGTGGGCTAAAACGGAAAGCCCTACAAAGATATTTTTTTCCCTCAAGGGAAAGCAGCCGCCCTTAGGCCTGCCTTTTCTTGTGGCGGTAAACCGCGTAGCCCACGGCACCCAAAAGCAAATAGGGGAAAAACATCAGGTAAACTATGCCGCTGTTCAAACCGTCCGCAACAGCACTGCCCCCCTCTTGACTGCTTTCCGCTACCGCCTTACACATGGCGCACTGCCCCAGCCCTTCTGGCAAGAATGCCAGGGAGAAAAAAACAAACAACAGGACAGTACCAAGGCGCTTCATGAAAGGAAATTAATAGTAAGGAGACATAAAAAAGTATACCAAAACTCCAGTAACCGCCACATAAAGCCAAATGGGAAAGGCCCAACGCACAATTTTGCGGTGTTTTTGGTACTCCTGAGTCAAACCGCGGTATATGGCAAACATGGCCAGGGGAAGAACGGCCACACTGAGGAGAATGTGGCTGATGAGAATAAAGAAATAGAGGCTGCGCAACCAACCTTCCCCCCCGTAGGGAACCGGTTCGGCGTTGAGCTTGCTAATGACGTAGGACACAAGAAAAACGGCAGAGAGACCAAAGGCAGAAAGCATGGCCGTTTTATGGGCCGTGATTTGGCGGCGGCTAATAAAAAAGAGGCCCAAAAGCAACAGGAGGGCTGTGGTTCCATTCAGTAGGGCATGAAAAGCGGGCAAGGTGGCACGATCGATGCCCATTTCCAGCCGGAAAAAGTTGGGAAAGAGCAACAACAAAGCCACTGCCACCGGCACCAAAACCGATAGAGCAAAGATGATCGGCACGATGGTCCGATCGATGGGCTTGGGTTGATTTATAGTGCTATCCTTCATTCGCCTTGCGCTTTTTCTCCTCCTGATACTCGTCCATCGACTTTTTCTTTTCGTACTCCGCAATAAGCACTTTGATGTCGTCGATGAGCTTGTTTATTTCTTCCAAACTGGTTCCTTGATAAACCGCTTTGAGGTTGCCTTGTTCGTCGCGGCGGCTTCGGGGCCTTCCCGCCCAATCGACCAGCACCACCTGTTCGGAGTGAAGATAGCCTCCCGGAGCGGTGCTGTCTTCCATGGCGCTTAAAAAGTAGGCCTGAGCGGTTTTATACAGGGCTTCTTTCTCACCGGTCAAAAAATGCCAGCACCCCTCTAAAGCGCCTATCTTTTCGGCGTAACGGTTCAAAACCTCCGGGGTGTCGTAGGTTGGATCAACGGAAAAGGAAACCAGCTTAAAATTTTCATAGCCGGCAAAGCGATCCTGCACCTTTTTGAGATGGTAGTTCATGGCCGGACAAACGGTAGGGCAACTGGTGAAAAAGAAGGAGGCCACATAGATCTGTCCTTCGAGCTCCGCCTGGCTTAGCAGGGTATCGTGTTGATTGCGGTACTCAAAGGGAGGCAGCTGATAAGGCAGGGTATCGCCATTGGGAGCAAGCCGCTCCGGCCCCACGTAATCAAGGGTTTGAAAAAAGTTTTCTTCGCTGCTGTAAACGAAGACGAAGTATATCAAAAAAGGCAGCACCAACAATGCTGCCAGTACCGCCTTTTTTGCGAAAGTTTTGTTGCTCATTAAGGCCCTAGAAGTATGTTCATATAACTTCCCTCTGTAAGCAAAATAAATGCCAAATAAGGGATAAGGATCAATACCGGAAGGGCGATGGTCCAGATCAAATTACCGCGTTCAAATTTGAGGTGCATAAACTCGGCCACGATGTAAAATGCCTTCACCAGGGTGAGCACAATGAATATCAAGTTGAGCAGGGAAGTGCCCAAAACCGAAGCCAAGAGGAATGGGGGCTTGATGATACCGAGGGCCACCTCGACCGCGGTTACGATGAGAAGAATCCAGAATACTTTCCAAATCCAGCCGGTTCCTTCGGGACTTTCGTGATGCTCGCTGGGTAAGTTGTGATTATCCGCCATTGCCATTGAAAAAGTAAGATTTAAACCAGATAGAAAAAGGTGAAGACAAATACCCATACCAGGTCAACGAAGTGCCAGTACAAGCCAACCTTTTCTACCATTTCGTAGTGGCCCCTTCTTTCGTAGGTTCCTTTGATTACGTTGATGAAGATGATGAGATTTAAAATCACTCCGGAAAAAACGTGGGTTCCGTGAAAGCCGGTAACGAAGAAGAAGAAATTGGCAAAAAGGGTATTGCCGTATTCATTTTTTTCCATGTTCGCCCCCTGCACCACCGAGGCGTTCTTCATCATGCGCTCGGCCTCCTTCCGGCTTAACTTTTCGCCAACCTTACCCGGATAGCGCAAGGTAAGCTCCTCGTTAGCCGCAAAGGCCTGCTGAACCTGGGCCGTACTAAAATGGGCGTGGTTGCCATGCGGCTTCTCTTCCCCGGTAACCAACTCGTAGAGGCTGATGATTTCCCCCTCGCCGCTTTGGGGGGTTACGTACATTACCGTGTTGTCTTCCATTTGCACGGCCCCTTTATCGCCGTTGATGAAGTGATACCACTCCCAAGCCTGAGAACCGAGAAATGTAAAACCGCCTACAATCGTTAGGCCCAGCCAAAGCACCACGCCTTTCTTATTCATGTGGTGGCCGGCATTCACCGCCATTACCATGGTCACTGAACTTACGATGAGGATAAAAGTCATAAGGGCCACGAAGAGCAAGGGCTGCTCCCCGTGCACAAAGGGAAAGTGGGTAAAGACGTTTTCAGCAATGGGCCAGGTTTCTTCGTAACGGAAGCGGTAGAGCCCCATAGCGGTCAAAAAACCAGAAAAGGTTAAGGCATCTGAAATCAGGAAAAACCACATCATCAATTTGCCGTAGCTGGCGCCGAATGGCTGGCGTCCGCCTCCCCAAATTGCGGTGGTATTTTGCTCTAAAGCAGCTCCGTTGGCCATGGTTCAGAATTTTTGCAAGTTTAGCGAATAAATAATAAAAACAGGAAGAGGTAAAGCCAGAGCCCGCCGAGGAAATGCCAGAATATGGCTGCAACCGAAAGGCCCTGATAATCGTCGGCGGTGTACTTCTTTCGCACCGCCTTCACCAGAGTAAAAATGAGCACAATAAGCCCGGCCAAAACGTGCAAGGCATGCAAAAAGGTAATCACATAAACCCAGCTAATGGCGGTATTGCTTTCCGGCCCGGTGAAGTACAATCCCCGGTCCAGGAGATTCTGCCAGCCGAGAAGCTGAGAGACCACGAAACCAAGGCCTAAAAGGAGCGTCAGCGCCAAAGCCCGGGTAATATTTTCCAGTGCCCCTAGCCGGGCCGACCTTTGGGCGAAAATCATGGTCACACTGCTTAAGGCGATGAGCACGGTAGCGACCGTGAAAGCCTGGGGAAGGGGAAAACTCAGCCAGGCACTATCCGCTTTAAGCGCCGAACGGCTAACTACATAGCCACTGGTAAGACCAGCAAAGGTCATTACAATGCTCGCTAAACCTATCCACAGGAGGGGCTTTTGTACTTTCTTGCGTTCTTCTGGGAGTAGGCGCGACAAGGCTTAGAGGTATTTATCGATTACGTAGAGCAGTTGCACCAAAGGCAGGTAGGCCACGCTGTAGAGCATCAACTTACGGGCATCGGCCTTGCTGAAGCTCTGCAACAAAATCACGGCCCGGTAAACAAAACCTAATCCCAACAGCAAAACCAAAATCATCGCCCAGGTGGATAGGCTAAGGCTGCCGGTGATGCCAAACCAGGGCAACACGCTTACCGGCACCACGAAGAGCGTGTAGAGCAGAATTTGCACCGCACTGCGTCGGTCGGCTTTGCCGGAGGGGAGTAAGTGGTAGCCTGCCTTGGCGTAATCGGCCTCAGCCACCCAGGCAATGGCCCAGAAATGCGAAAATTGCCACAAAAACTGGAGGGCAAAAAGGGTACCCGGCTCAATATCGAAATCATTGGTAGCCGCCACCCAGCCGAGCAAGGCGGGAATTGCGCCCGGAAAAGCGCCCACAAAAACGGCAATAGCCCCCCGCGCTTTTAAGGGGGTATAGACCAACACGTACATAAACAGGGCAAAGGCCCCGAAGAGGACGGTTAAGTTGTTGATCAAATACAAAAAGTAAAGGCCGGCGAATGCCATGAGGGTACAGGCAATCATCGCTTCCAGAACGGTCAGCTGCCCGGTAGGCAGGGGTCGACGGCGGGTACGTTCCATCCGTTCATCGCGATCCCGCTCCAATATTTGGTTGAAGCCATTGGCCGCACCTACCGTGAGGTAACCTCCCAGTGCTACCCACAAAAGATTGAGCCAGTCGATAGAAGTACTGCCCAGCAAGAAACCGGCGAGAGCAGAATACACCACGCTCAAATTCAGCCTGGCTTTGGTTAGCGCCAGCACCGCAGAGGCTTTTCCCGCCAGGGAAAGGTTTAACATCTTGGCATCCGAAGGGGTCTGCACAGCTTATCCTTATTGAAGGCGCAAAAATACGGCCCGGTAGGGAGGCCGGCAAAATAGAATGATTCTAACTTAAATCCGTTTCTTGACGATGAACCAAGGGTTGAGGAGGTCTTCTTTGTTGTAGCGCAGGGCTTCGCCTTCGTTTTTCACCTGGTAAACCTCAAAACCGCTCTCCCGCGCCAAGGCATGTCCGGCCGCGGTATCCCACTCCATAGTAGGCGCAAAGCGAGGATACACATCGGCACTGCCCTCGGCCACCATGCAAATCTTAAGGCTGCTGCCCCGGGACATCACCTCAACGTCGGGATGACTTTTACGGACTTCATCCAAGAATTGGGCGGTTTCATCGTTCATATGCGAGCGACTACCAACGAGGGTGTAAGGTCTTTCCTGGGTTTCTGGCAAAGCCACCGATTGATCGGTAAGGTCACTCAGGCTGTCGGGAATGGCCCCGTGGGCGGCTTTCTCCTTGCGCCAGGCTCCAAGCCCTTCCCCGGCAAAGTAGAGGGTTTCCTGCACCGGAACATAAACCACACCCAAAACGGGAACGCCGCGTTCCACCAGGGCAATGTTCACCGTAAACTCCCCGTTCTGTTTGATGAACTCTTTGGTACCATCCAGGGGATCCACGATCCAAAGGTCTCGCCATTGGCTGCGCTCTTCAAAGGGAATGTTTTTACCCTCTTCACTCAGCACGGGAATCCCGGTGGGTTTGAGCATTTTCACGATGGTTTGATGGGCTTTCTGATCGGCAATGGTCAAAGGCGAGTGATCTTCTTTGTACTCCACTTCAAAAGCGCCTTCGTAGACCTCCAGGATTTCCTTGCCGGCGGCAACGGCAGCTTCAACAGCGTCGAGCAAGAGTACTTTTACTTCGGTGCGTTCCATTTTTGGGATTTTAAAAAAAAGCCCCGTCTGAAAACAGACAGGGCCAGCAAAATTAGTTTTTTTCCGCCTATTGCAGTTTGGCGTTGATGGGCAAGGTAAAGCGCATCCTTACCGGTTTACCACGCTGCTTCGCGGGCTGAACCTTGGGCATGCTTTTTACTACCCGAACCGCTTCATCGTCGAGGAGTGGATCAACCCCCCTAATGACTTGAATATTCGAGAAGGAACCGTTTTTTTCGATTACAAAGTCCACATAAACCCGACCCTGTATGCCCATTTGACGGGCCATTTCGGGAAACTCAAAATTGCGGGATACGTAAAGCATAATTTGTTGTTGAAAGCAATTCCGCTTTTCGGCGTTACTCACTTTGTCTTCACAACCGGGGAAAATGGGCACTGATTCAACCACCGCGAAGCTCAGCACCTCGTCCGATACTTCTTCTTCCATTTCAATCACTTCCACTTCTTCCATTTCATCGGTTTCGGTGGTTTGGATCTCCAATTCCTCTTCAAGTTCCACGTCGTCTTCCACTACCTCAATTACTTCGGGGGGCGGGGGGGGCGGGGGCGGGGGCGGGGCCAGATCGCGTTGGGTAATGGGAATTACCTCCTCCTCAATATCTACGTCCAGCTCACCCAAATCGGCGACTCTTTGGTCGTATACCTTCCATTCGATCAGGAAGATACAGAGCAACAGGGTAACCACCAGCCCGCTCAACATGAAGAGGGCCCGGTAGTTTTCGAGATCGGCTTTATCCGCTTTTTTCGGCTGCATAGCGCTAAAATTTTTCGGGTTAAAAATACACAAATTGAGCAGCTAGACCCAAAATGGACTTGCATTTCTGGAAACTAGCGCAGATCAAAATGCACGGGGAGCTTCATCCGCATTTTCACGGGGCGGCCGGACTGTTCGGCAGGCAACATTTCGGGCAGGTTCTTCAGGGCCTCCAGGCAGGCCTGGCGCAGGGCTTTTTGCTCACCCCTCAGCACTTTCGCCGATTCAATTCGCCCCCATTCGTCTACCACAAACTCGAGGTAAATCGTCTCTTCCCAACCCATGGCCTGCAAGCCCCGGGGAATCTCAACGGTGCGCTGGAGGTAATCGCGCAGCCAGCGATTGAGACAGTCCATCTGCTCTTCGCGCTCCAAAAAGGAGGCACAAGCGTTGGGTCGGGCTACGCGCTCTACCAGAAAAACTTCAATCACTTCCGGGGTATAAAGACCAGGATCCGGCTCCTGGCCGATGGGACTCGCCGTTCCCGTGGGGAGGCTAAGCGGCGCGCTAGCCGGCTTGGGGGCCACCTTGGTCACCGGCTCCGCGCGGGGGTCGGGTTTGCGGCCAATCTTTAAGGGCACTTCGGGTGCTGGCCTGAAGGTGCGGGGAATGGTAATGGTGGTGCTGCTCTTTTCGCCTTTCGGCGGATGGTACTTTGGCGTAAGGCGACCACTGCGATGCTCCATGGCCGCGGTAAGCAAACCAAGGGCAAGGGCTAAGCCAATCAGAAAAAACAGGCCTCTCAATCGTTCGAGGTCGGCCCGGGGTGTTTTTTTGCTGCGCATAGGGATCGTCTTTAGGCCCTAAACCGAAAGACGACGGTGGAGGAAACGCAGAAACAAAACACTGAGTACTGCTCCAGCGGTATTGGCCCAAAAGTCGAGCCACTCCCCGTGCCGGTTCGCCACCCAGTAGTGTTGAATGATTTCAATCAATCCGCCATAAAGCGCACAAAGGCCTACGATAAACCACAACTGGGCCGGTTTTGGGCGGTTACTTAAAGAGTAACGGATAAATCCCAGATATAGTAAGCCGGCGGTAAAAAAATAGATCAGAAGGTGCAGGGCCTTATCCTCCATAGAGACCAAGGTTTTCGGCAAGGCATGGGGTGGAATAAGGGTGTAATAGGAAATAAAAATACCCCAACCGAGGGCGGGGGTAAAGTACCAGAGGTGTTTGCGCGGGGGCAAGAGCCTCACGCCACAGTTTCCTTGTAATCTTCCGGACTGAGCAGGTTTTCCGCCTCTGAGGCGTCATCCAGCTTAATCTTGATCATCCAACCCTCGCCATAAGGGTCATCGTTTACGATTTCGGGGCTTTCCTCGATTTTGGGGTTGATTTCCACCACTTCTCCCGAAAGGGGCATAAAGAGATCGGATACGGTTTTAACCGCCTCAATGGAGCCGAATACTTCTTCTGCGGCCAGGTTTTCACCCACGGTCTCAATTTCAACAAAAACGATATCGCCCAATTCGCTCTGAGCAAAATCGGTAATGCCCACGGTGGCGGTATCGCCCTCGATGCGCACCCATTCGTGGTCTTTAGTATACTTGAGATCGGCAGGAAAATTCATAGACCTATTCTGTTTCGCACAAATGTAATTGAAATCCCCTTTAGCGACCAAGATTGAGCCGCACACTTATGCCAAATTGATGGGTAGCCAAAGGAAAGGCATTGGAGGTTCTGAAGGTGGAGCGGTTGAGGTCGTAAAAGAGCTTGGCCTGAATGCGGCTGGAAATCTGATAGTCGGCCGATACCTTGACGGTGGTTACCCTTTGACCGGCAGTGGCCTGGGTTACGTCGTCCAGTATTTGCCTGATAAGGGTAACATTGTCGCGGATGCCCACATCCGCCCTCAGTTCCAAATTGGAAACCGGAGCTTCCCGCCGGGCGCCCACTTTTATGAATTTCAATCGCACATTCCGAATGATGTACCCGGCGCCAATAACCCACTCCGAACCGGTGGTTTCGGTAATTTGATTGTTGGTCAAACTGAGCATGATGTTTCGGTTGCGCTTGTACTCGAGGCGCACGGTGGTGTTGTTTTTGAGTTTGGTATTGAAGCCAATCAAGGGGGCAAACTGCTCGGTAAGGGCTACCGAATTGATCTGCTCTTCCGGTAAGATGTCGCCGTTGTTGCTGAGTGGTACTGCCCCTGGATTGTCTTGCACCTCTTTATCGCGCAAGAGGTTGGTGCTCAACTGCCCGATGGTGTAGGTGCTGCGGTAGGCGTGGTTGATCACAAAGCTGTTGAAATACTTTTTGAAGAATTTGAGCCGACCCAGACCATCGTAATTGATTTGCCAGTTGGGCAAAGGCGTGCTCCGCTTGGGACTAAGGTTGTAATTTTCGATGTTTCGACCCGAATAGGCCGCCAAAAAGGCCGGTATGAGCACTTGCTGAGAGCTAACGCTGTAATACCGATAACCGTAATTGCTGGAATCGGGATCCCCCAGCAAGTCGGCAGAGTAGTCGTCGAGAGGGAAATTTTCTGCCCGACCGGTTTGTTCGGCCTGCTCGGCCAGGCGCCGGGACACCGCCAGCCGATTGTCGCGGAAGCGCTGGTAGGAACCGCTGTTGTACTCGGGGGCCTCGAGGCTTTCGAATGCCGTTCCGAGCATAAAGAAACTAACGGAATAGGTTTCGGTCAGAAAGGAATTCTGGCTTTCAAAACCCTGGGAAATATCGCCGCTAATGGGGTCGACGATGCTGTCGTTGAAACGGAAAAACTCCTGTAGATTGGTGGTATTGTTGCGTTGGGCGGTTACGATGATGCGCAGGGCGTTGAGGGGCTCGGCCGTAAGGCGGAAATTGAGGTTTTCGCTGCTGGTTCGGCCGTATTGATTGTTCAGGTCCTGGTTGCGCACCAGCCAATTGTTCTCTACGGCTAAGGGCCGGATGTCATCCTGTCCGCCGAGGGTAAACCACAAGCCCGGAGCGTAGTTGGCGCTGCTGTTTTCCAGGCCCACCAATTGGGGTTCAAAGGCAAAACCCGGTAAAATCTGGCCGTCGCTGCGGCTGTAATTGGCGGAAAAATTCTTGACCATCAGGGCCACTTTAGCGGTCTGGGCGATGATCTTTTCCAAAAGGCCCGGTTCGTCTTCTTCCTCTTCCTCCTCTTCTTCCGGATTTTGATTTTGCTGCCCTGGTCGACGCAGGATATCCGGCCTACGCCGCTGAGCGCCCGCTCCGCTGCGCTCCGAAAGCACTTTTTTGAAATAGGGAACTTTGTTGTAGAGCGCGGTCATATTAAAGGTCCCATTCAATTGAATCTGCCGGTTGTTCTGAATGGTATTGCCGAAATTGAGATTGATCTGTTGTCCAGCCGAGTTGACCACGTTGCTGTTTCCCTGATTGGCAACCAAAGAAGGGGCTTGCCAGTCGTAATCACCGGTATAGCTGGCATTCACGGTAACAAAATCCAAAACCGGCAGCTTGTTCAAGGGAACATTCCAATTTACACTAATGGTTTGG
>AACY020300430.1_pt1 | contig 11652 bp, 11 predicted proteins | sample 267378 | NCBI WGS metagenome assembly AACY02 (sample SAMN02954345, study PRJNA13694) | marine metagenome | biome: aquatic; feature: ocean; material: water; isolation source: isolated as part of a large dataset composed predominantly from surface... | reverse complement strand
CGCGGCGGCGAGCCCCGCGAGCCCGGCGCCGACGACGACGACCCGCGGGGCCGCCCCCGCCATCAATAGCAGCCGGCGGCGCGGGCGCGGGCTTTCACGAGGGCGAGGACCATGTCGATGGTCGGCGTCGGGACGCCGGCGGCGCGGCCGAGCTCGGCGACCGCGGTCACCAGCGCGTCGATCTCCATCGGCCGGCCGCGCTCGAGGTCCTGGAGCATGGAGGTCTTGTGGCTCCCCACCCCCGCGGCCCCTTCGATGCGCTTGTCGACCGAGATCGCGAATTTCGCGCCGAGCGCCTCGCCGACCGCCTGCGCCTCGACCATCATCGCCCGCGCGACGGCGCGCAGATCCTCCTGGGTCCCCAGCACGTCCAGCGTCTGATGCGTCAGCGCGGAGAGCGGGTTGAAGGCGACGTTGCCCCAGAGCTTCACCCAGATGTCGTCGCGGATCTTCGGCCGCACCGGCGCCTTGAAGCCCGCCGCCTTCATCGCCTCGGAAAGCCGCGTCGCCCGCTCCGACTTCTCGCCCGACGGCTCGCCGAGGGGAAAGCGGTCGCCGTACTCGTGCGCGATCACCCCCGGCTCCACCACCTCGCAGGCGGGATAGACGACGCAGCCGAGCGCCCGCTGCGGCGGGATCGCCTTCGACACCGCGCCGCCGGGGTCCACCGCCTCGACGATGCGGCCTTCATGGCCCTCGATGCCGTGGAAATACCAGTAGGGCACGCCGTTCATCGCGGTGACGAAACAGGTCTCCGGCCCGAACAGCGGCGTCATCTTGTCCACGACCGGCGGCAGCGAATGCGCCTTCAGCGTCGTGAAGACGTAGTCCTGCGGCCCGAGATCGGCGGCGTCGTCGGAGGCGGCGACCCGCGCGACCTCCTCCGCCCCGTCGATCCGCAGCCGGAGCCCGTGCTCCTTGATCGCCGCGAGATGCGGCCCGCGCGCGACCACCGAGACGTCGCAGCCCGTGTTGGCGAGGCGGACGACGAGCAGGCCGCCGATCGCGCCCGCGCCGAAGACGCAGATCCTCATGCCTTCACCAGTCCCAGTTTCTCGGCCAGCCCGATGCGCTGCAGCTTGCCCGTCGCGCCCTTGGGGATCTCGTCGAGGAAGACGATCTCGCGCGGCACCTTGAAGGGCGCGAGCGACTTGCCCGCGAAGTCGCGGAGCGCGCGCGCGTCGACGCTCTCGCCCTCCCTCAGCACGACCGCCGCGGCGACCTCCTCGCCCAGCTTGTCGTGCGGCAGGGCGAAGGTGACGGCCTGCGCGACCGCGGGATGCTCCACCAGCACGTCGTCGACCTCGCGCGGCATGACCTTCTCGCCGCCGCGGTTGATCATCTCCTTCAGCCGCCCCGTGATGCGGATGAAGCCGTCCGCGTCCATCACCCCCTCGTCGCCGGTGCGGAACCAGCCGTCGCGGAAGCTCTCGGCGTTGGCCTTCGGGTTGTCGCGGTAGCCGGGCGTCACGTTCTCGCCGCGGATGCAGATCTCGCCGGCCTCGTCGGTCCCGAGCGCGCGGCCGTCGGCGTCGAAGATCGCGATCTCAGGCCCGGCCGCGGCGCCGACGGCGCCCGGCTTGCGCTTGCCCGGCGGCAGCTGGTTCGACGCCATCTGGTGGCTCGCCTCGGTCATGCCGTAGGCCTCGATCACCGGGCAGCCGAAGGTCTCCTCCAGCGCCTGGAACACCGGAGCCGGCAGCGAGGCCGAGGACGAGCGCACGAAGCGCAGCGGCGTCGCCGCGACGATCTCCGCGTTGCGCTCGGCCCGCGACAGGATCGCCTGATGCATCGTCGGCACGGCCGTGTACCAGCTCGGCTTCACCGCCTCCATCCAGCCGAAGAACTTCATCGCGTTGAAGCCCGGCGTGCAGGCGATGAAGGCGCCGGCGGAGACGGTCGTCAGCACGGCGGCGATCAGCCCGTGGATGTGGAACAGCGGCATGATGTTGAGGCAGCGGTCCTCGGGCGTCAGCCGCAGCGTGGCTGCGATGCTGGCGGCCGAGGCGCAGACGTTGCGCGCGGTCAGCGGCACGATCTTCGGGCGCGACGTGGTGCCGGAGGTGTGCAGCACCAGCGCCACGTCGTCGGGGCCGTTGAACTGCGCGGCGGTCTCGGGCAGCGGCGAGCCGGCCTGGCTGAGCGCAAAGGCGCCCGCGGGCTCGGCCTCGGCGACGCAGAGGTCGAGCACCGGGATGGAGAGACGCGCGGCGGCGGCGCGCGCCGGCGTCTCCGCGCCTTCCAGCGCGATCAGGGCCTTCGCGCCGAGATCCTCCATGTAGAAGGCGAACTCGTCCTCGGTGTAGGCGGGGTTGAGCGGCGCGGCGATGGCGCAGGACGCGACGGCGAGGAACGCCGTCGCCATCTCCGGCCCGTTCGGGAGCACGATCGCGACGTTGTCGCCCGGGCGCGCGCCCCAGCCGGCGAGCTGGCCCGCGGCGCGCTCCACCAGCGCGCGCAGGCCCGCATAGTCGAGATCGGCGCGGCCCGGCGCGCCGAGCGCGGGCCCCTCGCCCCGCGCCAGCAGGGCCGGGATCGTCCGGACAGCCTCGTCAGTCATCGTCTGCTCCCCTCAGCGACGTCGGGCGCGCCGGAGGCGGACGCGGCGACCAGCCCCGCGGCGTCGCCCGATCCGGCGTCCTCGAACATTGCGGCCTCCACGGCCTGCAGATGCGCGCGCATCGCGGCGGCGGCCCCGGCGGCGTCGCGCCGGGTCACGGCCTCGGCGATGGCGCGGTGATGGCGCAGGAAGGCGCGGCGGCGGTCGGCCGTGTGGCTCGACTTGCGCAGCCGCTCCCAGTCCTCGCGCCCGCGGAGATTGCGCAGCGTCTCCAGCAGGCCGACGAGCAGCGGGTTGCCGGAGGCCTCGGCGATCGCGGCGTGGAAGGCGTCGTCGCGCCGCTCCCAGTCGCCCACCCCGGTCTCGCCGCCATCCGCCATGCCGGCGATGGCCGCGCGCTCCTCGGGCCGCGCGCGCAGCGCCGCGGCGGCGGCGATGGCGGGCTCGAGCATCAGCCGGGTCTCCATCACGTCGGCCGGCGTCGGCGCCGCCTCGAGCCGCAGCGCGGCGACGGCCGCCGACTCGGCCACGAATGTCCCGTGCCCGACGCGGCGGCGGATCCGCCCCTCCGCCTCGAGCGCCCGCAGCGCCTTGCGCAGGGTGCCGCGCCCCGCGCCGAGCCGCGCCGCGAGCTCGCGCTCGGCGGGCAGCTGCGCGCCCGGCCCCCATGTGCCCGAATCGAGGTCCCGCCGCAGCGCCTCGAGCGTGTCCGTCGTCGTCGCCATGCGGCGCGTTTGCCGCAATTGGGGCGGAGACGCAAGACCAATTCGGAGCCAAAACGTCAGCGGCGCCCGATTGGTTCATAGCGCCAGCGCGCGCAGTGGTGGGCCCGGCCGGATTCGAACCGGCGACCAAACCGTTATGAGCGGTCCGCTCTCACCGCTGAGCTACAGGCCCGCGTCACGCTTACAGCCGCCGGCGCGCCGGAGCAACGAAGGGCCGGCCGCGGCGCACGGGCGCCGTTTAAACCTCCGTTAATGGAGCCGGGCGCATTTATCTCGAAACGAAGGCGCTGACGGAGAATCGCCCATGATCGACCCGGACGCGAAGACCCCCGCCCCGCAGCCCGGCCTCCGCGACTGGCCCGTCGGCCTGCTCACCGCCGCGACGGACGGCGCCATCCTGACCGCGAACGCGGCCGCCGCCGCGCTGCTGGAGCAGCTCGGCCCGAGCCCCGCTTGCGGCGACCTGTTCAAGCAGCTCCGCGCCGTCGCGCCGGACCTGCGCCCCGCCCTCGCCCAGGCGCGCGCCCGCGGCGGGCGGCTGGAGCGGATGCTGCGCAACGGCGACGCCGCGGCGACGCTCACGGCGATCTGCGAGCATGGCGCGGTCACCGTGGTCCTCGTCGACGAGAGCGCGCGGATCCGCGCCGAGGCCGAGGCCGCGCGGGCGCGCGCGCGCTTCTCCGCCCTCGCCGACGCCATGCCCGGCGGGGCCGCCTTCTCGCTCGACTGCCGCGGCCGGGTGAACGGCTGGAGCCGGTCGGCCGAACGCTTCGAGGGGCTGAGCGCGCCGGAGGCGCTCGGCCTGACGCTCGACGCCCTGTTCGCGCGCGCGCACTTCCCCGCCGGCGCGCAGACCCTCGTCGAGGCCGCCGGTCTGGCGGGCGAGGCCTCCGTCTCGGGGCTGCGCTGCGGACCGGACGCCGCGCCGGCCTGGATCACCCTGACGCTCCGGGCCGTGCGCGACCGCAAGGGCGCGCTCGACGGCTTCGTCGCCCTGGTGCGCGACGACGCCGGCGGCTCGGTGCGCGAGGCGGAGCTGCGCCGGCTCGCCGGATCGGATCCGCTCACCGGCGTCCTGAACCGGCGCGCCTTCGAGGAGGCGGCCGACGCCGCGCTCGCGGCGGCCGCCCGGCGGGGCGACGCCTTCGCCCTCGCGCTCTTCGACCTCGACGACCTCAAGGGCCTGAACGACCGACACGGCCATGGGGCCGGCGACGCCGCGCTGCGCGCGCTGGCGGATGCGGCCCGGGAGACGCTGAGGGGCGGCGACCTGATCGGGCGTCTCGGCGGCGACGAGTTCGCGGTGGCGCTGCCCGGCGCCGACGAGCGCCACGCGCGCATCGTCTGCGAGCGGCTGCGCGCGACCACGGCGCGGCTGCGCCCCGATTCGGGCGGGCGGGTGCTGCGCTTCACGGCGAGCTTCGGCTACGCCGCCGCGACCGGGCCGAACGAGACCCTGGCGCGGCTCTTCGACCGCGCCGACGCCGCGCTCTACCGCGCCAAGGCCGCCGGGCGGGACGCCGTCGCCGCCGCGGCCTGACGCGCGCGACGGGGCTCGCGGCGGAGGGACCGACCCGCTAGAACGGCGCCAAAGGGAGTGCGGCGCATGACGGGCGAGACCGGCGGGCTGACCTATCGCGACGCGGGCGTCGACATCGACGCGGGCGAGCGGCTGGTGGAGGCGATCCGCCCCGCAGCCGCGGCCACCGCGCGGCCGGGGACGATGGAGGGGCTCGGCGGCTTCGGCGCGGCGTTCGATCTCGCGGCGGCCGGCTTCCGCGACCCGATCCTCGTCTCCGCCACCGACGGCGTCGGCACCAAGCTCCGCGTCGCGATCGAGACCGGGCGGCTCGATGGGATCGGGCGCGATCTGGTGGCGATGTGCGTCAACGATCTGGTCTGCCAGGGCGCGGAGCCGCTGTTCTTCCTCGACTATTTCGCGACCGGACGCCTCGACCCCGCCTCGGCGGCCGCGGTGATCCGCGGGGTGGCGCGCGGCTGCGCGCTGGCCAACTGCGCGCTCGTCGGCGGCGAGACCGCCGAGATGCCGGGCTTCTACGCGGCCGGCGACTTCGACGTCGCCGGTTTCGCCGTGGGGGCGGCCGAGCGCGGCGCGCTCCTGCCAAAACCGGCGCGGGCGGGCGACGCGCTGATCGGCCTCGCCTCGTCCGGCCCGCACTCCAACGGCTATTCGCTGATCCGCCGCGTCGCCGAGGCGGCGGGGCTCGGCTGGGAGGCGCCCTGCCCCTTCGGCGAGGGCGCGCTCGGCGACGCGCTGCTGGAGCCGACGCGCATTTACGTCCCCGCGGCGCTCGCGCTGGCGCGGCGCGGGGGCGCGCTCGGCTTCGCGCATGTGACCGGCGGCGGCCTGACCGAAAACGTGCCCCGGATGCTGCCCGAGGGCCTCGGCGCGGAGATCGCGCTTTCGGCCTGGACGCCGCCCCCGGTCTTCGGCTGGATCGCGCAAGCCGGCGGGGTCGCGCAGGCCGAGATGCTGCGGGCCTTCAACATGGGCGTCGGCCTTGTCGTCTGCGCGCCGGAGGCGCGGGCGGAGGAGGCGCTGGAGATCGCGGCGGAGGCCGGCGAGACCGCCTTCCGGCTCGGCCGCGTCGTCGAGGGCGCCGGCGTCCGCTACGTCCCGTGAGCCGGACCCGCGCCGCGATCCTGATCTCGGGCCGGGGCTCGAACATGGCGGCCCTGCTGGAGGCGGCCGCCGCGCCCGCGCATCCGGTCTCCTACCCGCTCGTGCTCTCCAACGACCCCTCGGCGCCGGGGCTCGAACGGGCGCGCGCGCTCGGCGCGGCGGCCGAGGCGGTCGATCACCGCGCCTTCGGCGGCGACCGCGAAGCCTTCGAGCGCGCCCTCACGGCGCGCCTCGAAGCGGCGGAGGTCGAGCTTGTGGCGCTGGCCGGCTTCATGCGGCTGCTCACGCCCGTCTTCGTGCGGCGCTGGCGGGACCGGCTCGTCAACATCCATCCGGCGCTGCTGCCGGCCTTCCGCGGCCTCGACACCCACGCCCGCGCGCTGGCGGCCGGCGTCGCCTTCCACGGCTGCACGGTGCATCTGGTGCGCGAGGCGATGGACGACGGCCCTATCCTCGGTCAGGCGGCCCTCCGCGTGCGCCCCGGCGAGGACGCCGCGTCGCTCGGCCGGCGCGTGCTGGCGCTGGAGCACCGGCTGTTTCCGGCCTGCATGGCGGCCTGGGCCGAAGGCGCGCTGATGCTCGACGGCGAGCGGCCCGCCGCGGGGCCGATCGCGCTCTCCGACACCGCCTGAGCGACGCGCGGCGGCGACGGCGCGGAGCGGCGAAGGCCGCTCCGCGTGGGATCGCGCCTCAGGCGTCGGACGTCTCGGCGGGCTGCCCCGCGGTCTCGCGCCGGCGTTCGATCTCCTGGCGGTAGATCTGCGCGAAGTCGATCAGGTCGAGCATCAGCGGGGGGTAGCCGCCGTCCCGCGTCACGTCCGCGAGGACGCGGCGCGCGAAGGGGAACAGGATGCGCGGGCACTCGATCAGCAGGAACGGCCGGAGATGGGTGTCCGGCACCCCCGCCACGGTGAAGACGCCCGCGTAGTCGAGCTCGGCGATGAACGCGGTCTCCTCGCCCGCCTTGGCGGTGGCGGAGAGCTTCATGCCGACCTCGTGACGGCCCTCGCCGCGGTCCTTGGTGTCCAGGTTCACGGTCACCTTGATGTCGGGCTTGCCCGACTGCTGGCCGGAGCCCTTCACGGCGGCGACGTTCTCGAAGGAGAGGTCGCGCACGTACTGGGCGAGGAGGTTGACCTTGGGCTGGATCGCCTGGCCCAGCGGCTGCTGGGGGGCGGCGCCGCCGTTGGCGTCGGTGTCGGCCATGGGAAATCGCTCCGGAATACGAAGGGGTCGGGTCGCGGAGCAGCTATCACGCCGACCGCGCCCGCGCAATTTGCGCGGCGGACGGTTCGGGACGGACGACGGCGCGCCGGTCGCGCTCCCTTCGCACGGCACGCGTCGCGGCGTCAGCCGGGCCGTCGCATCGCGGCGCCGGTCTCCGAGCGGGCGACCTGCGCCGCCGGACTCCGGGCGGCCCGTGCGGCTCCGGGGCTTTCGCGACCGCGTCCGGCCTCCCCGGCGCGACCGACGACCGTCCGGCGGGTCACTGCTCGTCCGCGAGCCGCCGCAAACGAAGCGGATCGCCGACATGCACCGCGGCGTAGCCCCGTCGCAGGACGCCCCCGGCCTCGAGCTCGGACAGGCACCGCTGCAGGGTGGCGCGCGTCACGCCGACGAGCTTCGCGAGGTCGCTCTGGGTGATCGAGACGGCGCCGTCGCGACCGGCGAGCGCGAGCAGCCGCCGGGCGACCCGCGCCCGAACCGTGAGCGACAGCGCCTCGGAGAGAAGCCGGACGGCGGTCTCCATGTTGCGCGCGCTGAGCCGGTAGAGCGCGCGCCAATGCTCCGGCCGCGCCGCGAGGATCCGGCGCATCGCCTCGCCCGGCACGTGGAGCACCCGGCTCGGCGACGCGGCGGAGACGCTCACGAGGCGGGGCGTGCCGGAGAGTTCAGCGCTGTCGCCGATCCAGAAGCCGATCTCCGCGCGGTGCACCGTGACCGGCTCCTCGGCGACCAGCGGAAAGGTGATGTCGAGCGCCCCCTCCGCGAGCCCATACAGGCCGCTCGACGGGTCGCCCGCCTGATAGAGGAACTGGCCGGCCTCGAACCGCCGCCACCGGCCGGCCTCCGCGATCGCCGCGCGCAGCGCGTCAGGCTCTTCGGCCAGCCACCCGATCCGATCGAGCGGCGCGAGTTTGACGCGGCCGGCGACGATCCGGAATGCCTCATTCTTGCCAGTCATCAGCCCGCCTCCCCCTCACTGTGTACCATGTCCGGGACGCGGAGGAGCGTCGGCGCCGCGCGGCGCCACCGAAATCCGCGCGATCGGAAGACAAGAGGGGGGAAGACCACGTGACCACAGCCAAACGCGCCCGCCGCGCGGGCTCGGCGCTGCTGATCGCCGCGCTGGCCTCGGCGGCCGCCGCGCAGGACGACCGGCCGAACATCCTGGTGATCTGGGGCGACGACATCGGCCAGAGCAACATCAGCGCCTACACCATGGGGATGATGGGCTACCGCACGCCCAACATCGACCGGATCGCCAACGAGGGCATGATCTTCACCGACTATTACGGCGAGCAGTCCTGCACCGCCGGCCGGTCGAGCTTCATCATGGGCCAGAGCGTGTTCCGCACGGGCCTCTCGAAGGTCGGGCTGCCCGGCGCCGAAGAAGGCATGCAGGTCGAAGACCCGACCATCGCCGGCCTGCTCAAGGCGCAGGGCTACGCCACCGGCCAGTTCGGCAAGAACCACCTCGGCGACCGTGACGAACACCTGCCCACGAACCACGGCTTCGACGTGTTCTACGGCAACCTCTACCACCTGAACGCCGAGGAGGAGCCGGAGAACGAGGACTACCCGCGCGACATGGTCCTGCCCTCCGGCGAGACCTTCCTCGAGCGGTTCGGCCCCCGCGGCGTGTTGCGCAGCGCCGCCGTCTACGGCGAGGGCGAGATCACGCAGGAGATCGAGGACACCGGCCCGCTCGACATCGAGCGCCAGAGAGTGGTCGACGACGAGACCTCGCAGGCGGCCATCGACTTCATCCGCGAGCACACCGAAGCGGGCACGCCCTGGTTCGTCTGGTGGTCGGGCACGCGGATGCACTTCCGCACCCACGTCAAGCAAGAGATGCGCGAGACCGCGAACGCGCTCTACAATGGTCACAACGCCGACGAGTACACCGCCGGCATGATCGAACACGACATGCATATCGGCGATTTTCTCGACGCGCTGGACGAGCTGGGCATCGCCGACAACACGATCGTGTTCTACTCGACCGACAACGGCGTCCACATGAACACCTGGCCCGACGCGGGCATGACGCCGTTCTGGGGCGAGAAGAACACCCAGTGGGAGGGCGCGTGGCGCGTGCCGGCCATGGTGCGCTGGCCCGGACGGATCGAGGCGGGCGCGATCTCCAACGAGATCGTCCACCACATGGACTGGCTGCCGACCTTCCTCGCGGCAGCGGGCGCCGAGACGGTCAAGGAAGACCTGCTCGACGGCGTCACCGTGGACGAGATGGCGGGGCGCGACTACCGCGTGCATCTCGACGGCTACAACATCCTGCCGATGCTGACCGGCGAGACCGCCGAAAGCCCGCGCAAGGAGATCTTCTATTTCACCGACGACGGCGACCTCGCGGCGCTGCGCTACGAGAACTGGAAGATCACCTTCCTCGAGCAGGAGGAATGGGCGACCTTCCGCGCCTGGATGGAGCCGCTCACGCCGCTGCGGGTGCCGCTGATCACGCATATCCGCCGCGACCCCTACGAGCGCGCCTACCGCACGTCGAACACCTATTACGACTGGCTGCTCGACCGCGCCTTCATGCTGGTGCCCGCCCAGCAGTATGTCGGCCAGTTCCTCGCGACGTTCCAGGAGTATCCGCCCCGGCAGGAGGCGGCGAGCTTCAGCCTCGATCAGGTGATGCGGAAGCTCGAAGACGGCATGGGCGCGCGCTGAGCGCGCCCTCCGCCCCGCCGCGACCGGCGGCGGGGCGCTTCGCCGGGAGGACCCCCATGGAGGACGGCGTGATCGCCGCGCTCGCCGATCGGCTGCACGGTCCCTTCGCCTTCCGCCTGCTGATGCAGCCGGCGATGGCGGCGGGGCTCGCGCTGCGCGACGGGGCGCGGAGCGCGCGCGCCGGCGAGCGCCCTTTCCTCGCCGCGCTGCTCCTCGACCCCGGGGCGCGGCGCGGCCGCATCGCCGAGGCCTGGGGCTCGGTCGGCAAGGTGGCGATCCTCGCCGTCGCGCTCGACCTCGCATTCCAGCTTGCGATGGGCGGCCCGCTCCGCCTGCTCGACGCCGCCGGGGTCGCGCTCCTGCTCGCGATCCTGCCCTACGCCCTGCTGCGCGGACCGGCCAACCGCATCATCGTCGCCCGGCGGCGAAGACCCGCTCGAGACGCCGCGCCGGACCGCCGGTCCCCGCCGTGACCCACCGGAGACGCCCCATGCGCATCGCTTCCCTCGCCGCGGCGCTGCTGGCCCCGCTCGCCGCGCTCGCCGCCGAACCGTTGCCCTCCTGGACGGACGGGCCGACGAAGACCGCGATCCTCGATTTCGTGGCGGCCACCACCGACCCCGCCTCGCCGGATTTCGTGCCGCCCGACGACCGGATCGCGGCCTTCGACAACGACGGCAATCTCTGGGCCGAACAGCCCTACTACTTCCAGCTCCAGTTCGCGCTCGACCGCGCCGCCGCCCTCGCCGAAGCCGATCCCGACTGGGCGGCGACCCCGGCGCTGGAGGCCGCGGCGGCGGGCGACGTCGAGGCCGTCCTCGGCGGCGGCGAGGCGGCGCTGCTGGAGGTCGTCGGCGCCACGCATTCGGGCATGTCCGTCGAGGCCTTCACCGCCGAGGTGGCGGCGTGGCTCGAAACCGCGACCCATCCCGAGACCGGCATGCGCTATCGCGACATGATCTACCAGCCGATGCTGGAGCTGCTCGACCATCTCCGCGCCAGCGGCTACGCGACCTACATCGTGTCGGGCGGCGGGATCGACTTCATCCGGGCCTACGCCGAGGAGGCCTACGGCGTCCCGCCGGAGCAGGTCGTCGGCTCGCAGGGCGCGGCCGCCTTCGAGATCGTCGACGGCGTCCCGCAGGTCGTGAAGGGTCCGGACCTGTTCTTCATCGACGACAAGGGCGGCAAGCCCGTCGGCATCGCGCGGCACATCGGCCGCCGTCCCGTGATCGCGAGCGGCAACTCCGACGGCGACCTCGCCATGCTGCGATGGACGACGGCCGGCGCCGGCCCGCGGCTGGCCCTGCTGCTCCATCACACCGACGCCGGGCGCGAATTCGCCTATGATCGCGAGAGCCATGTCGGACGCCTGGACGAAGCGCTCGACGCGGCCGACCCGGAAGGATGGACGGTGATCGACATGGCGCGGGACTGGAGACGGGTATGGCCGGAATGATCGGGCGGGCGCTGCTCGCGGCGCCGCTCTGCGCCGCTCCGGCCGCGGCGGAGGAGGCGTCGCCGGACGCGACGATCCGGCTGGAGCAGGTGCAGGTCTCGTTTCTGCTGAGCGGGAATCTCGGCGGCGGGACGCTCACCTTCGAGGGCCGCGACCACGGCTTCAGGATGGGCGGGCTCGGGATCGGCGGGATCGGCGCCTCGCGGCTCAGCGCCGAAGGCGAGGTCTGGGGACTGACCCGACCGGAGGATCTCGAAGGGGTCTACGCGCAGGTCCGCGCCGGCGCGGTCGCGGGCGACGCCGCGACCGACAGCTACCTCTGGATCAAGAACGCCTCCGGCGTGCGCATCCG
>AACY020520704.1_pt1 | contig 11655 bp, 6 predicted proteins | sample 267378 | NCBI WGS metagenome assembly AACY02 (sample SAMN02954345, study PRJNA13694) | marine metagenome | biome: aquatic; feature: ocean; material: water; isolation source: isolated as part of a large dataset composed predominantly from surface... | reverse complement strand
AATTGGGAGCCAACTCTGACCAAGGCGCTTCGTTCAACAGTAGATAGTTCCCCTCTACTACAACCACTTCACACTCTATTGGTAGCAGGCCTGCATCAATATGACTCGCCTCAATTGAGCGATCAAAAATCGGGTAACGCACATCGGCATCGGCGTGTTTAATTCGTTCTACCAGATGAATAAGCCCCTCTACATCGAACGTATCTGGGGCTCCTTTTCGATCCAGACGGCCGCGCTCAATCAACACCTCATTCGTTAGGTGGAACCCATCCATTGGGACAACAGCGGCGTGACCCTCCCCTTGAATCTCGTTGATACGATCCACCAACTCTTCAGAGAGAGTCGATTTTCCTGCGCCGGGCGGGCCGACCACCGCTATAAGCAACCGAGTGCCTGGTTGATGATGATTAGTTAACCAAGAGAGTAAGTGTTGTACCTGTTGCGAAATCATTATTATCTCTCGAATTAGATTGAATCCAGAGCTTCTGAGAGGCGATCAACGGCAATGATCTTCATCCCTGGCACACTCTCTTTAGGTTTATTCCCTTTGGGAACAATCGCACGAGTAAATCCGTGTTTAGCCGCCTCTTTAATTCGCTCCTGTCCGTTCGGCACAGGACGAATCTCCCCCGACAGGCCAACCTCACCAAAGACGATCAAATCGGTTGGAAGCGATTTATCACGAAAGCTTGAGACAATTGCCGTTAATAGCGCTAAATCGGCACTGGTCTCCATGACACGGATACCGCCAACCACGTTAATAAAGACATCCTGATCGCCGGTCATCAAGCCTCCGTGACGATTCAACACGGCCAGCAGCATTGCTAAGCGATTTTGATCCATGCCCACGGCCACACGTTTAGGGTTAGAGTGATGCGACGTGTCTACCAGAGCCTGGAGCTCTACCAGCATAGGACGCGTGCCCTCCCAGACAACCATCACAACGCTGCCAGGACGCGCATTATCATCACGACTTAGGAAGATTGAACTGGGGTTCTTAACCTCTTTTAATCCCGTCTCGAGCATGGCAAACACGCCCAACTCATTGACGGCACCAAAACGGTTTTTATGACTGCGCAATGTTCGGAATCGGCTATCGCTCTCACCTTCAAGCTGCAGTGAACAGTCGATCATATGTTCGAGAACTTTTGGACCTGCTAAAGAGCCATCTTTGGTCACATGACCTACAAGGAATATCACTGTTCCAGTCTGTTTAGCGTAACGCGTCAGGTAAGCCGCACTTTCACGCACCTGTGAAACAGAGCCAGGCGCCGACTGCACATCTGATACGTGCATCACCTGAATAGAGTCAATGACTAACACCTTAGGCTTGAGCTGATCTGCGACATCACAAATGGTCTCGACAGAGGTCTCAGAGAGCATCTTCAGATCACCCACTGCTAAGCCTAATCGCTTAGCGCGCATGGCAACCTGCTGCAGCGACTCCTCACCGGTGACGTAAAGCGCGGGCATGTCGGCAACCAGTGCCGCCATAGTTTGTAACAGTAGGGTACTTTTACCTGCGCCAGGATGGCCACCAATCAATACAGCGGACCCAGGCACTAAGCCGCCCCCCAAGACTCGGTCTAATTCACCAATTTTACTGCTGATGCGGTCGGTTGCTTTTAGCTCGACTTCGGAAAGGCTGACCACTTTCGATTGACCAGCTTCACCCGCGTAACCCTGGCGTCGCACGGCCGCCTGCGCTCCACCCGCTGGCGCGGAGCCTAGACGTACCTCTTTCAGTGAGTTCCAGGCCTTACAGGCCGTGCACTGCCCTTGCCATTTACTGTAATCAGCTCCGCACTCGTCGCAGACGTAGGCTAACTTTGCCTTTGCCATATAAGGTTATTACTCCATAGAAGTTGCGTAAGATTTGGATTACGCGTACAAAATATCTATCTATTTTGCATTAAGCGTAGATCAATAAGAAGAGAAGGAAAGATAAATGAAATTGGAAACACAGGCGGTACACGCGGGCTATCAAATTGATCCAACCACAAAGTCGGTTGCGGTCCCTATCTATCAGACAACCTCTTACGCTTTTGACGATGCACAGCATGGTGCTGACCTATTTGATCTTAAGGTGGTCGGCAACATCTACACACGCATCATGAACCCAACGACTGACGTACTAGAACAGCGCGTTGCAGCCCTAGAAGGCGGTATTGCTGGCCTTGCTGTAGCCTCAGGCATGGCGGCGATCACCTACGCAATTCAAACCATTGCCGAAGTCGGTGACAACATCATTTCGGCGAGTGATCTCTACGGCGGTACCTACAACCTATTTGCACACACACTGCCACGCCAGGGCATTGAAGTGCGTTTTGTCGCGAGTAATGACATTGCTGCCATTGAATCGAAAATCGATGAGCGTACCAAAGCACTCTACTGTGAATCAGTTGGTAATCCATCTGGGCGTGTTGCAGACATCGAAGCTCTGGCAGAAGTTGCACACCGTCACGGCATCCCGCTGATCTGTGACAACACCGTACCAAGCCCTGCGCTTTGGCGTCCAATTGAACAGGGTGCCGATATCATCGTCACTGCTGCGACTAAATACATTGGTGGCCACGGCAACTCGATTGGGGGCGTGATTGTCGATTCCGGCAACTTCCCATGGGCTGAGCACGCGGATCGCTTCCCTCTACTCAATACGCCAGACGTCTCATACCACGGCGTGGTCTACACAGAGGCCTTTGGTCCAGCTGCGTTTATTGGCCGTTGTCGAGTGGTGCCTCTGCGTAATACGGGTGCAGCCATCTCGCCAATGAACGTCTTCTTGCTGCTACAGGGTATTGAGACCTTGCCTCTGCGCATGGAGCGCATCTGTTCAAATGCACAGAAAATTGCAGAGTTTCTTGAGAACCACGATCAGGTGACTTGGGTGAAATACGCAGGCCTGGCGTCCCACCAAGATAACGCACTGGCTAAGAAGTACATGGACGGAAATGCCTCAGGCGTCATGAGCTTTGGTGTCAAAGGTGGCCGTGAAGCGACGCGTAAATTCTACGATGCGCTGCAGATCTTCCTTCGCTTGGTGAACATTGGTGACTGTAAGTCACTCGCCTCTATCCCAGCCGAAACCACTCACCGTCAGTTGAATGCTGAAGAGCTAGCGTCTGCAGGCGTGACTGAGGATATGGTGCGTCTGTCGATCGGTATTGAGCACATTGACGACCTAATTGCCGATCTTGATCAGGCTTTAGCAAGCGTCTAATCCGTTGCAGTATCAACAAAAAGCCCGCTTATTAGCGGGCTTTTTTATTACACAGAGAATCTAATCATGATCACAGAATGTACTGCAAGTATGGCCTTCGACTTGTTTTCCTTTCGCTTCGATCAGATTGACCGCATCGATAAACGTAGGACGAATCGCCTCTTTGCTACTGACTGTGAAGCCAAGATCGCGCAACAGACCATCGCCTAGACCGTAAATCCAACCGTGCACATTAAGCTCTTGGCCGCGTGCCCAAGCATCGGTTACGGTGGTGGTGTTGCAGACATTAAGCGCCTGCTCAACCACGTTGAGTTCACAAAGACGATCAACTTGGTAGGGTTTAGCCTCCCACTGCCCCAGGAACTTACGATGGTTGTAGTAGACATCTCGAATGTGGCTGAGCCAGTTGTCGATTAGGCCGTGACGCTCATCTTCCATAGAGGCCACAACACCACCACAGCCATAGTGACCTACGACCATGATGTCTTTAACTTTCAATACATCGACTGCGTATTGAATCACCGACAGACAGTTCATATCTGAGTGCACAACAAGATTCGAAACGTTGCGGTGAACAAACAGCTCACCCGGCATTAGATCAACGATCTCATTGGCAGGTACGCGACTATCAGCACAACCTATCCAGAGGTACTCCGGTGCCTGCTGTGCCGCTAGGGTTGCGAAAAACTCGGGATTAGCCTGGTGAATCTTTTCAGACCAGCCTCGGTTCTTTTCAAACAGCCCGCTCAGTTTTTTCATCGTCTCTCGTCTTATGCTTTATGGTACTGAGCACTCAGCTCATGCACAGCATCAACAAAGATCTTGGCATGATCTGGGTTCACAAACTGGTGAATACCATGGCCAAGGTTGAATACATGACCTGTACCCGATCCGTAACCTTCAAGAATACGGCTCACTTCAGCGCGAATGGTGTCAGCCGGCGCATAAAGAACCGAAGGATCCATATTGCCCTGCAGTGCTACTTTGTCACCGACACGACGACGCGCGTCAGCAATGTCTGTCGTCCAATCCAGACCCAACGCATCGGCACCCGCTTCCGCCATTGACTCTAGCCACTGACCACCGTTCTTAGTGAACATGATCACCGGCACTTTACGGCCGTCGTATTCACGAATCAGGCCATCAGCGATCTTCTTCATGTAGTCGAGTGAGAAGGCTTGATACATAGGACCGCTCAGAGCACCACCCCAAGTATCAAAGATCTGAACTGCTTGAGCACCGCTACGGATCTGCTCATTCAGGTAGAGGGTGACTGACTCTGCAAGCTTATCCATCAATTTGTGGAGCACTTGTGGCTGTGAATACATCATCGCTTTGATATGACGGAAATCTTTAGATGAGCCACCTTCGATCATGTAAGTCGCCAGTGTCCATGGGCTACCAGAGAAACCGATCAACGGTACACGGCCATTCAACTCAGAACGAATGGTCTTAACGGCATCCATCACATAGCCAAGATCTTTCACTGGATCTGGAACTGGAATCGCATCAACGTCCGCTTCAGTACGGACCTCTTTTTTGAAACGAGGGCCTTCGCCGGCTTCAAAATAGAGACCTAGACCCATCGCATCTGGGATAGTCAGAATGTCTGAAAACAGAATCGCCGCATCCAAATCGAAACGCTCTAGAGGTTGAATGGTCACCTCACAGGCTAAATCTTTATTCATACAGAGTGACATGAAGTCACCCGCCTGAGCGCGGGTTGCTTTGTACTCTGGAAGGTATCGGCCCGCCTGGCGCATCATCCACACTGGCGTGTAATCGACTGGCTCTTTCAATAGAGCACGTAGAAAACGATCATTTTTCAATTCAGACATGTTCGCAAATTCCTAAAAATAACTGCGCAGATTGTACCTGCTTTAAGCCTGTTAAGCAGTTAATAAAAAGCCGCTGATATCACAGCGGCTTTTGATGTAGATCAGCGAGGATTAAACCTCAAGGTAATCAAGAATACCTTCAGCTGCATTACGGCCCTCATAGATCGCCGTTACGACTAGGTCAGAGCCGCGTACCATATCACCACCGGCAAACACTTTAGGGTTTGACGTCTGGAACGGCAGGCGCGCACCTTCAAGTGCTGCATCAACACGACCATCTTGGTGAAGGTTGATACCGAAATCAGCCATCCAAGGCGCTGGGCTAGGACGGAAGCCGAAAGCGACCAGTACAGCATCAGCAGGAAGAATCTCTTCTGAACCTTCAACCACTTCAGCACGACGACGGCCATTCTCATCGGGCTCACCCATCTGAGTCGTCACCACCTTGATACCAGTCACTTTGCCGTTCTCGCCAACCACTTCTACTGGCTGACGGTTGAACATGAAGTTAACACCCTCTTCGCGAGCGTTCTCAACTTCACGCTTAGAGCCTGGCATGTTCTCTTCGTCACGACGGTAAGCACAGGTTACACTCGCCGCTTTCTGGCGGATCGATGTACGGTTACAGTCCATTGCGGTGTCACCACCGCCAAGCACAACAACCTTTTTGCCTTCCATGCTGATGTACTCAGAAGCGTCTTTCTCGTAGCCACGACAGTGGTTTACGTTAGAGATCAAGAAAGGCAGTGCGTCGTAAACACCGTCTAGATCTTCACCTGGGAAACCACCCTTCATGTAGGTGTAAGTACCCATGCCAAGGAAGACTGCATCGAACTGATCAACCAGCTCTTGCATAGTGATGTCTTTGCCCACGTCAGTGTTCAGTTTGAACTCAACACCCATCGCTTCAAAGATCTCACGACGCTGAACCATGACATCTTTCTCAAGCTTAAACTCAGGAATACCAAAGGTCAGAAGACCACCGATCTCTGGGTTACGATCGAATACCACTGGCTTAACGCCGTTACGCGCAAGAATATCGGCACAACCAAGACCCGCAGGGCCTGCACCAATGACAGCGACTTTCTTGTCTGTCCAAGTAACATTGGACATATCTGGACGCCAGCCCATCGCAAAAGCAGTATCGGTAATGTACTTCTCAACCGAACCGATGGTCACAGCACCAAACTCTTCATTCAGAGTACAAGCGCCTTCACAAAGACGATCTTGTGGGCAGACACGGCCACACACTTCTGGCAGAGAGTTTGTCTGATGCGACAAGGTCGCCGCTTCAAACAGATTACCCTCTGATACCAGTTTCAACCAGTTAGGGATGTGGTTGTGTACTGGACACTTCCATGAACAGTATGGGTTACCACACTCAAGACAACGGTGTGCCTGTGCGTTAACGTCCTCTTGTTCAAACGGCTGATAGATCTCTGCAAACTCGCCACGGCGAACTTCGGCTTCAATCTTTTCTGGGCCCTTACGGCCTACTTCAACAAACTGAAAATTGTTGTGAAGACGGGTAGTCATAGTCCCACCTCTTGTCTAAGCCCAGACACATCTGGGCGATAATCTAATAAACCTAAATCTTACTCTGGAGCTTGTGTCATGCTGTTTAGCAGAACATCTAGGCCCGCCGCTTTTGGCTTAACTAGCCAGAAGCTGCCAAGGAAATCTTCGTAGTTATCTAGAATTTCCTGACCCCACGCACTGCCTGTTTCACGAACGAATTCAATGATCACTGAGCGTAGGTGGTTTTTGTACTGCTCCATGTGCTCGGTATGGATACGGTGAATATCAACCAACTCGTGGTTGTACTTATCCACGAACGAACGATCCTTATCCAATACGTAAGCGAAACCACCAGTCATACCTGCACCGAAGTTGTAGCCTGTATCACCAAGAACCGTTACAAGACCGCCTGTCATGTACTCACAACAGTGATCACCGGCACCCTCAACGACTGCGTGAACGCCTGAGTTACGAACACCGAAACGTTCACCGGCACAGCCTGCTGCGAACAACTTACCGCCAGTTGCACCGTAGAGACAGGTGTTACCGATAATCGCAGTCTCTTGTGATGCATAGGTCACTTCAGAGAATGGCTTGATGACGATCTTACCGCCTGCCATGCCTTTACCGACGTAGTCGTTCGCATCACCCTCTAGAAGAAGGTTCTGACCACCGGCGTTCCAAACACCGAATGATTGACCAGCGTGGCCACGGAACTTGAAGGTAATTGGATTGTTTTCCATACCCAAGTTGCCGTGCTTCTTAGCGATAGCGCCCGAAGTACGTGCACCCACTGAACGGTCACAGTTAGTGATTGTCAGTTCGAACTCACCACCGGCAGCAGAATCGATGGCAGCTTGTGCCATCGCTAACATGTCTGTATTCAAACGACCTTCATCAAAGGGTACGTTGCGCGCTTGCTGAACCGTTTGTGGACGATCCGCTGGCACGCCGGCATCGCTAATTAGAGGCGATAGATCCAGCGATTTCTGGCGATCCGTTTTACCTTCGATGATCTCTAGAAGATCAACACGGCCAACCATCTCTTCAACGTTACGCAGACCAAGCTGAGCCATGATCTGACGAACTTCTTCTGCTACAAAGCGGAAGTAGTTTTTAACCATCTCAACCGTACCGCGGAAGTGATCGCTACGTAGACGATCGTTCTGGGTCGCAACACCGGTCGCACAGTTGTTCAAGTGACAGATGCGTAGGTACTTACAACCCAATGCCACCATCGGCATGGTACCGAAGCCGAAGCTCTCTGCACCTAGAAGCGCGCCTTTAACCACGTCTAGACCGGTTTTCAAACCACCATCTGTCTGCAGACGAATGGCACCACGTAAGTGGTTACCGCGCAGTGACTGGTGAGTATCCGCTAGACCAAGCTCCCAAGGTGAACCTGCGTAGTGAATCGATGTTAGTGGTGACGCGGCTGTACCACCGTCGTAACCCGAGATAGTGATCAAATCAGCATAAGCTTTAGCCACACCACAAGCGATGGTACCTACACCTGGACGAGAGACTAGCTTCACAGAAACCAGACCTTCAGGATTCACCTGCTTAAGGTCAAAAATAAGCTGCGCCAAATCCTCGATCGAGTAGATATCGTGGTGCGGTGGTGGCGAAATCAGAGTTACACCCGGTACTGAGTAACGTAGGCGCGCGATTAGGCTGTTCACCTTACCGCCTGGTAGCTGACCACCTTCACCCGGTTTCGCACCCTGAGCCACTTTGATCTGCATAACATCAGCATTAACAAGATATTCCGGAGTTACACCAAAACGACCCGATGCGATCTGTTTGATCTTAGAGCGCTTAATGGTGCCGTGACGAACAGGATCTTCACCACCCTCACCTGAGTTAGAGCGGCCACCAAGTTCGTTCATCGCTACCGCCAATGCTTCGTGCGCTTCAGGTGATAGTGCACCTAGAGACATTGCCGCTGTATCAAAGCGTGGGTAGATCGCTTCTGCTGGCTCTACTTCATCAATGCTGATCGGAGTGACATCTTTAAGCTTCAGCATGTCACGAATCGTAGCGATACCACGTTCGTTAACCAGTTTAGCGTAACGGTCGTAATGCTTCTGATCACCCGACTTAACTGCTTCGTGAATAGCCTGAACGACATCAGGGTTGTAGGCGTGATATTCACCACCAAACTTGTACTTCAACAGGCCGCCATCAGTGATTGGCTTACGCGCGATGAAGGCTGTTTTAGCCAGCGTCGCTTGATCCTCTTCAAAGTGAGCGAACTTAGAACCCTGAATACGGCTAGTCACACCTTTGAAACAGAGGTCAACCACCTCATCGCTAAGACCGATCGCTTCAAATAGCTGAGCACCACGGTAGGATGCAATCGTCGAGATACCCATCTTAGATAGGATCTTAAATAGACCCTTATCGATGCCTTTACGGTAGTTCTCGTGGCTCTGTAGGGCGTCTTGTAGCATTTCGCCTGTGCGACACAGATCGGTCAGCACACGGTAAGCCAAGTATGGGTAGACCGCTGTAGCACCAAAACCAAACAGCACTGCAAAGTGGTGTGGGTCACGTGCTGTGCCCGTCTCTACAATGATGTTGGCATCAGTACGGATACCGGTATCGATCAAACGGTGGTGGACTGCACCTGTCGCCATCGCTGCATGGATAGGTAACTTACCCTTCTCGATGTTGGCATCTGATAGGATGATGATCGACTTGCCCGAACGAACTTCAGCTTCCGCCTTATCACAGACCGCCACAATCGCTTTATCAAGCGACAGCTCTTCAGGGTTGTAATTAAGATCGATGACAGCAACTTCGAACCCTTTCTCGTCGTTGTCACGAATACGGTAGAACTTGCTTGCCGAGAGAACAGGCATCGTCAATACAACACGACGAGCGTGGTCTGCAGTCTCTTCAAAGACGTTTTGCTCACGACCTAGGCAGGTCTCTAGTGACATAACGATCGCTTCACGCAGTGGGTCGATCGGTGGGTTTGTCACCTGTGCAAACTGTTGACGGAAATAGTCGTATGGCGAACGAATCTTCTCTGACAACACAGCCATCGGCTTGTCATCACCCATAGAGCCGACTGCTTCCATACCACTTTCACCCAGTGGACGAAGCACCTGGTCACGCTCTTCAAAACTTACATTAAACATCTTCATGTAAGTCTTGGTCTCTTCTGGGGACATATCACTGAGCGCTTCCGCTTCAGATGATAGGTTCATCGTATTCTCTAGACGAAGCGTATTCTCTTTCAACCACTGTTTGTATGGCTGCGCTTTTTTGAGACGATTATCGACATCGTCTGTATGCAGCACATCGCCTGTTTCAGTGTCGATTGCAAGAATCTGACCCGGTCCTACACGGCCTTGAGCAACGATATCGCTTGGTTCGTAGCTAAATACGCCGATCTCAGAAGCAGTACAGATCATGCCATCTTTAGTCATTACCCAACGAGATGGACGAAGACCGTTACGGTCTAGAAGACAGACTGCATAACGACCATCAGTCATAACCATACCCGCAGGGCCATCCCAAGCTTCCATGTGCATTGAGTTGTACTCATAGAATGCACGTAGCTCAGTGTCCATCGTGTCAACGTTCTGCCACGCTGGTGGAATGATCATACGAACGGCACGGTAGATATCGATACCACCGACCAACAGGAATTCGATCATGTTATCCATTGATGACGAGTCAGAGCCAGTGGTGTTAACGATTGGCTGCAGCTCATCCAAGTTTGGAATCAATGGAGTAGCAAATTTAGACGCACGAGCACGAGCCCAGTTACGGTTACCTTCAACGGTGTTGATTTCACCGTTGTGAGCTAGGAAACGGAACGGCTGAGCCAAAGGCCAGCGTGGCGCCGTGTTGGTTGAGAAGCGCTGGTGGTAGGTACACACCGCTGTCTTCAACTCAGGATCTGCTAGATCTTTGTAGAACACTGGCAGATCAACGGGCATCATCAAGCCTTTGTAGCTGATAACGCGCTCAGATAGGGTACAGATGTAGAAATCAGCATCATCAGAGAGAGCGATCTCAACTTTACGACGAGCCACAAACAGCGCAACTTCAAGCGCTTTTGCATCCATATCTGAAACATTGATCAGCACTTGCTCAATCTGAGGAAGAGTCTCTTTCGCGATAGGACCAAGACAGCTGTCATCAGTCGGAACAATACGCCAGCCAGCAACGGTAAGGCCCTGCGCTTCAAGTTCACGGTTCATGATGGCACGAGCATTATCAGCCGCCGCAGTATCTTTGGATAGGAATACCATGCCGACAGCAAACGTATCGGTTAGCTCGACGTTCAACTCGCTCTTAGCGGCAGCACGCATGAAATCACGTGGCATCTGCATCAACAGACCACATCCATCACCCGTCTTACCATCCGCTGCAATACCACCACGGTGTGTCATGCAGGCCAATGCCTCAATGGCGTTATCAAGTACTTTATGACTTGCTTCGCCCTGCATGTGGGCCATTAGACCAAAACCGCAGTTATCTTTAAATTCATCCGCGCGATACAGACCGTTGCTCATACGCTATTCCTACCTAAAAACTTAAATAAAATCAGGTACTTAAAACCTGAATACACCTCTGGAGAAATGACACAGAGGCAAAATGGGACGCTAATTCTACACTTCTAAAGCCTTGGCTACAAATCGACCAATAAAAAACAAAAAACGCGCCAAGTTGGCGCGTTTTTAGGTCGGAATATTTTTATTCGCCGCGATAATGCTGTTTAAGTGTCGCTTTTAGGGCTTCAGGATCGACCTCGCTGGTCACCACAGCTTGACCTAACGTCTGCAACAGCACTAATCGAATCTGACCGTCTAACACCTTTTTATCAACCGACATCAACTCAATAAACCGATCCGGTGTCATATCTGAAGGTGGAGCAGTTGGGAGTTTCGCTCTGCGCAGCAGTGTTTCAACTCGCGCTAAATCGGCAGGTTCCAACCAACCAAGGCGCATAGAGAGATCCGCTGCCATCCACATACCTGCGCCAACCGCTTCACCATGCAGCCAGTTACCATACCCCTGATCAGTCTCAATGGCATGGCCAAAGGTGTGACCGAGATTCAA
>AACY020528504.1_pt1 | contig 11657 bp, 14 predicted proteins | sample 267378 | NCBI WGS metagenome assembly AACY02 (sample SAMN02954345, study PRJNA13694) | marine metagenome | biome: aquatic; feature: ocean; material: water; isolation source: isolated as part of a large dataset composed predominantly from surface... | reverse complement strand
CCCCATGCCCATGGGGCAGAAAGCCATCGCCCAACATGTGCAGCGCCTCATTCGGCGAAACAACATCAGATTTGGCACGGTCTATCTCCAAATAAGCCGTGGCGCCTCCAAGAAAGATCATGTTCCTGCCGCCAACATCACGCCAAGCATCACGATTTTCACCAACAACAAGCCAACCTTAGCCGAGGCACGTCGCGCGCCCAAAAAGCTCAAAATCATCACGGGACCAGATTTGCGTTGGGCCAGAAGGGACATCAAATCCACGTCCTTACTGCCCAACGTCATGTTGCGCATGGAAGCCGATCAGAAGGGCTGTCACGAAGCTTGGATGGTGGATGAGCAGGGCATGGTCACGGAGGGCACATCCTCATCAAGTTGGATTGTCACTTCAGATAAAACAGTCGTCACCAGGGCTTTGTCCCATGATATTTTGCCCGGGGTAACCAGGGACACGGTGCGCGAATTAATCGCACAAGCCGGTTATAAATTTGAAGAGCGCGGATTTTCTGTGGCGGAGGCCAAGCTTGCTTCTGAAGCCTTTGTGACCTCCGCAACCAATTTTGTGGGGCCCGTGGTTGAAATAGATGGGGAAATCATTGGTAATGGGCAAATAGGCGAAGTCACCAACAAGTTGCGGGATTTGTATTTGCGTGCCGCAGGACTCTGATGCATCATTGCGCCAGAATGCTAATGATGATGGCCCCTTAGGGCCCAAAAAACAAAAAAAGAGGAAGAAATGGCGGAAAAAGCACAAAACTTACAGGACACATTTTTAAATGCTGTTCGAAAGCAAAAAGTTCCTGTCACCGTGTTTTTGGTAAATGGCGTCAAACTTCAGGGCATGGTAACCTGGTTTGACAATTTTTGCCTCCTTCTCAAAAGAGATGGCCAGGCTCAGTTGGTTTATAAGCATGCGATTTCTACCGTCATGCCATCAGGCTCTGTGATGCTTCAGGACGACGAGGAACAACCCTGACCCAAATGCCCCTCACGCCATGACTGCAACGGCCGTAATCCATCCGATTGAGCGGTCTGGAAGCCACCGGCTCGTGCGGGATCCAGCATTGCGACTTGGGGAGGCATGTGGGCTGGCGGAGGCCATAGGCTGTGATGTTCGCCATGAGGGTGTCTACACACTTACCAAGTTTCACCCGAGCAAATTGCTAGGTGGCGGTCACCTTGAACAATTGGACCTTGTGATTGCCGATGAAGGGATCGAACTTCTGGTGGTCGATGGGCCGGTTACCCCCATCCAGCAGCGCAATCTAGAAAAAAGGCTCAAGGTAAAGGTTCTCGACCGAACCGGCCTCATCCTTGAAATCTTCGGGGAGAGGGCGGCCACACGGGAGGGCACCTTGCAGGTGGAGCTTGCCCATCTGGAATATCAACGAAGCCGCCTGGTGCGCAGTTGGACACACCTTGAACGTCAGCGTGGTGGCCTTGGCTTCGTTGGTGGTCCTGGCGAAACGCAGATTGAAGCCGACAGGCGGATGATTAGAGACCGCATTGGCCTTCTCAAAAAAAGGCTCCAGGATGTCACAAGAACCAGGCGCTTACACCGCGCGGCCAGAAAAAAGGTTCCGTACCCAATCATTGCCCTTGTGGGATATACCAACGCAGGAAAATCAACATTATTTAATAGGTTAACTGAAAGTTCTGTCCTGGCGCAGGATATGCTTTTTGCCACCCTAGACCCGACCTTGCGCCGCATATCCTTGGCATCTGGTGACGATGTCATGCTTGCGGATACGGTGGGGTTTATCTCCGACCTGCCAACCCAACTTGTTGCTGCCTTTCGCGCAACCTTAGAAGAGGTTTTGGAAGCAGACATCATTCTTCACGTTCGGGACATCGCCCACCCAGAAACCGATATTCAAAAATCCGAAGTGCTACAGGTGCTTAAGGAATTGGGTGTTGAAGAGGATAGTCGGGCGAACATTATCGAGGTCGCCAACAAAATTGATCTTTTGCCAGAAGCCGAGCGAAGCATGCTCGACGGCGCCGATCTTGGTGTCAGCGCTGTAACTGGTGAGGGTATCGCGGAATTAGAAGCGCTGCTCGAGCGCAAGGTTCAATCTGGCCGTCGCTTTTATCGCCTCACAGTCCCCAGCTTTCGACAGGATATTGTTGCCTGGTTTCATCGGCAAGGCGCACTGGTTGAAGAAAAACCAAGTGACGACCACCTCACCAATAACCTTCTTGTTCAGCTCGATGATCGCCTGCTGGGGGGCTTCAAAAGAAGTTTTGGCGAATTTAAAGATAATATTTTATTAACTTGATTTTAAATTACTTTTTGCCATCGTCCAAAGCTTCTCCAATTCATGAAGCTGCATGGCCCTCATGGCGTCATGGTCATGCCCACAAGATGATTCCATATGGCGGAAACGGTCTTCAAATTTTTGGTTAGCTGCCCGTAGGCTTTGTTCTGGATCAATGCCAAGATGCCGCGCAATATTCGCCATCACAAAAAGCATGTCACCAAATTCTTCTTCAATATGTGCCTGGTCCCCGTGATGCCGGGCTTCGGCCAATTCGCCCAATTCCTCATGCATTTTGTCCAACACCAAATTAATGTCGTCCCAATCAAAACCGACACGGGCCGCCCGTTTTTGAAGCTTTGTTGCGCGCAGCAAAGCGGGGAGGGCGAGGGGAACATCATCGAGGATGGATTGATGCTGTTTGCCGGCACGTTCTTGAGCCTTGATATCTTCCCATGTGCCGCGAATATCATCGCCCTCAGAAGCGCCAAAGACGTGTGGGTGGCGCCTGACCATCTTATCGGCAATGGCCCTGGCCACATCATCAAGATCAAAAGCTCCACGTTCGCGCGCCATTTGTGCATGGAACACAACTTGCAAAAGCAAATCGCCAAGTTCGTCGCGAATTTCATGATCATTTCCGTCAAGGAGGGCTTGATAAAGCTCATAGGCTTCTTCAAGCACGTAGGGCGCAATCGTGGCGTGATCCTGTTTTAGGTCCCAGGGGCATCCATGATCGGGATGCCGAAGTGTTTCCATCACCACGCGTATGCGCGAAACCGCATCTTCAGGAAGTTTGTGCGTCATCAGACTGCTCGTCATCCGTGGCGCGGTAATAGGTTGTCCTGATCACCATATGTTTTTCTGGGCCACGCACGCCCACACGTGTCGACCAATTATTGGCTGACAAAAAAGCCATTTCATGGGCATAGACATCATCACCACAAAGATGGTCTGCCGTGGCCACAGGATTTTCAGAAAAATCCAAGCAAACATATTCACCGTCACGATGGCTGTCTGCAAATTCAACGTGAAGTTTGCTGCCATCAAGCTTGTAGGTGAATTCACGAAAGGCCATGCGTTCACCTTCAATTTTTACATCTTCACGGTAGGCAAGCTGGCCGTCACCAAGATCTTTAATGACACAAGTCCCAATCATGGCTGTGGTTTTTTCGTTACCATAATCATCAACCATGCGCTCCAAATGGTACCGACCAGGAAGCTCATCCAAATAACTCATGGGCCATCATCCTCATTAGTAATCAGCGACTACATGTTTAAGAACATCACCAGACCATGAATGCAACGTCATGAGGGGGCAAAACATCTGTTCATCGCTGCCAATGAACAGAAACTTTCACGTCGCACAATGATTATTATGTTAAATAATAAATTTAAGATTATGGCTCATCAAACAATAACTTAATAGTGTTCATGGTTAAAAACATTCTCAAAGGCTGGTCTGGTAACAATACGAAGCCAAAAGATTTGTAATATGCTGTGCGACGTTCCACCAATTTTGGATCGCCACAATCAAAAACATCGAGAAATACGGCATAGCTACCAATTTCATTAGCAACGCGTTGGATCCGATGTAACGCATCTGCCAGCAAAACAGTTCCGACGCCGGCTCCTTGAATCCTCTGGTCAACACCAATTGTTGATAAAAATGCTGCTGGTAGAGCTCCATGTGCCAAGCTACGTTTGGAAATAAATGGCGGCAGCTCAGATGCGGCAATGGCATGCGTGTTTATACCATAATAACCAATAATATTTCGTTGCGCATCAAGTGCGACCCAAACACGAATTACGTCCGCCTTTTTATTCCCCGCTTAGCCGTAAGCTTCAAAAAATTATCAATTTGGGGAATTCCGCAAGAAAAGTCCGAGCGAATCTTACTTTTCGCGTCAAATAATCCGATGGTTAGCTTTAATTCTTGTTTGAACTTAGTCCGCATCAACAATCATTTCTTTGCGCAATGCAAATGCCTGTTTTAACTTACTATTCGGTGCCAAAGGCTTTTCAAGCGCACCAAAAAAGGTGTCTTGGTCAGCCTTGCTCTCCAATATCGTAAATTTGTTTGCCTCTATTGTGTGCTGAGCTGCTTTATAAGCCGCACTAACAACAAAGGCACAAAGCTCCACACCGCTTAAGGCTGCAGCTTGGCTTATGGCATCCTTGACTGATTGCTGCGTCCGCGCCTCAAGACGTGCATTCTTTGGCTCGTCAATTGCAGCGGTATAATCATCAAGATTTTGCATTTATTTTCCCCTGCTCGCGCGTGAAGCTTGATAATTAAAAAAAATCACATGTAATAATGTACGGCACATTGCCGAACGCTTGAACCTGTTCCCATAGCGGATGAGCGATAGGAATCAAAAAGCTAATTCGAGACCATCATATGCCGGCACAACATGATCCGGGCACATGGCTTTCACTTCCTCATAATCAACATCAATATGAAGATTGGTTAACACGCCGCGGGATGCACCGACTTTGTCGATCCAATATAATGTCTGCTCCACATGAGAATGACTTGGATGTGGCCGATAACGAAGTGCATCAACAATCCAAAGATCAATATTTTGTAATTTCTCGAAGGATTCTTCGGGCAAGTTATGAACGTCTGGCGAGTACGCAACCTTGCCATCAAATATAAAACCTGTGGCATTGATGCGGCCGTGATGCATGACAAATGGCTCAACCGTCAGCACATCCCCATCATCACCCAAGACCGCACCACCTGCCTCAAGATCACACATGTCGAGGATGGCTGGGTAATCACCATAACCCTCGAAACAATAGCCAAATCTCTTGGTTAAGGTCCGCTGGGTTTGTGGGTCGGCAAAAACGGGCAATAATTTACGACCGAACTGAGCCAAAACCCGTAAGTCATCAATGCCATGGGCCTGATCCGCATGATCGTGGGTATAATAAACGGCATCAACGGAACCGACATTTGCATCCAGCATTTGCTGGCGGAGATCCGGGGATGAATCCACCAGCACCTTAGTCGATCCTTTTTGCACCAAAATAGAACAACGTGTTCGTCGATTTTTGGGGTTGCTGGGGTCACAGGCACCCCAAACGCCGCCAATCCTCGGAACACCTGTTGAGGAACCACATCCCAAAATGCGGACCAGATTGCTCATGAATGATCTGATCCCACCTTAAAAATCCGGGCTGCATTTTTTGTTGTTATGGCCGCCAGATGATCAAATTCCTGATCACGAAGCTTTGCCAAAAATTCAGCTGTGTGGCGCACATAAGCGGGTTCGTTTGGCTTGCCGCGCATGGGTGTTGGCGCGAGATATGGCGCGTCTGTCTCAATAAGCAGATGCCCATCGGGAATGGTTTTGGAGGTTTTTTGCAAATCTTTGGCACTTTTAAAGGTTACAATGCCTGACATGGAGATCATGCAACCCATTTCAATGGTGGCATCGGCCAACCATTGGCTGCCGGTAAAACAATGAATAATGACCGGAAAATTCTTCTTCGCAAGATGCTTCTGCAGCACCCGGACGGTGTCACGCTCGGCATCACGGGAATGAACCACAAGTGCTTTGTCGGTGTCCGAAGCCACCTCACAATGGGCATGAAAGAGTTCTTCTTGGGCCTCTGGTTCGGAATTTTCATAATAATAATCAAGCCCTGTCTCGCCGATGGCCACCACATCTGGGCGCCCTGCCAATTGATGCAGTCTCTTGGCCACCTCATCCCCCGCACCGCGATGTATGTTTGTGCCTTCGGGATGAACGCCAACAGAACAATAGACCTGATCCAGCCCCACCACCATTTCCGTGAGCTTATCCGATGATGCAAGCGAGGTGCCGATGCTTACCATCCAGGCAACCCCCGCATTTCGTGCATGGGCAAGCGCATCTTCCGGGGTCACTGCCATGCGTTCATGATCAAGATGGCAATGGGTGTCCACCAATATTTGAGATGTCACTTCATCATAGGGCATGACGCATTTCCTGCAGAACCAAGGTGGCCACACGACGGCGATCGAAATTCAATGCCGCCATATCACGTTGTCGTTTGGCCAATCCTTCCAACATATTCGCAAGCTTTCCGGCAAGCTCATGTTGAGATAATGCGACGGCCTCACGCATCTGTTGGTGCAGAAATAAGGTAAGAGCCTCAAAAAAAACAGCCACCCTTTCAAGGCTTTTGTCATCCTGAAGGCCCCTGAGATACTTCGTGGCGTCCGCCGATAACTTCATGGGATCTTCCCGACCGACATACACATCCTCAATAATGCTTAAAGCCACGGAACCACCCTGCCCAACCATGCGGCTTGCGTCACCTGGTTGCAATTGCGCCAACAAAGGATGAACCTTATCATCTTCATCCATCAAAGCCCCCACAACTTGACGGGCATCATCTTCCCCAAGTCCTTGCAATTGAAGACGACGGCAGCGCGAGCGGATGGTTGGGAGCACCGCGCCATATTGTTGGCAGATCAAAAAAAACACCGTGTTTTCTGGTGGTTCTTCTAGCATCTTAAGGAGTGCATTAGATGCTGAAATATTCATTTTTTCCACGGGGTCAATAAGGCAGGCCCGCATGGTGCCCCGCTCCCCCTTATGCCCGAACAGACGGGCGACATGGTTGCGCACATGTTCAATTTTGATCACCCGTGCATCGGCATCATTTTCACGAATTCTTGAAAGCCCAACCTCAACCATGTCGGGGTGGGAGCCAGCATGCATTTGCGCCTCAACCTTAGCAGATATCGGTGCATCAAGATCTTCTGGCACTTTGGTTCCATGGGTCAAAAGCTGGCCGCAAAAATATCTGGCAAGCGTCGCTTTTCCGCAGCCGCGTGGGCCCGTCAACAAAAAGGCATGATGGAGGCGCCCTGCCCGCCATTGTTCATGAAGCTCACGTCGGATCTCGCCATGGCCGATGGGCAGCTTCAGCATGAAGCGCCCCGGACAACATCAACAATTCGGCCATGAACCTCTTCAATGCTTCCTTGGCCATCGATCACATGGCGCTTATCTGGTTTTCGGCTGGCATATTCATGAAAGCCGCGCCGCACCATCTCCAGAAAACCAACACCCTTGGATTCAAACCTTGTTTCCTGACCGGCCCTGAGCGATGCCCGGGCAAGGCTAACATCAACAGGCAAATCGATGATCAATTCCAAATCCGGGCCAAAGCCTCCCAACACAAAATCATCCAATTCCTGCACCCGGTCCATGCCCAAACCACCGGCCACGCCTTGATACACAAAGGATGAACCATGGAATCGGTCGCAAAGAACAACCTTACCCTCGCGGAGGGAAGGTTTGATCAAGGTTTCGACATGATCACGCCGGGCAGCATACATTAACAACAGCTCGGTATCTGGCGACCACCGGCCCGCCTCACCCTCAACAAGCAGCGTCCTGATCTGTTCCGCCCCAATGGTTCCGCCAGGTTCCCTTGTGCGCAAGACCTCATGGCCTTGCTGCATAAGATGTTGCGTCAAAAGCGAAATTTGTGTGCCCTTTCCCGCGCCATCAACACCTTCAACCGCGATGAACATCAATCGATGGGCTCAGGCTTTGGCACATCGGACAGGCCAAGACTAATCGAAATATTATCAATCGTTCGTGCAAAGAAGCCTGCCCGATCAACATCTTCCAAGGCAACCAGAGGGTATTCACCGATTGTTTGGGCACCTGCCACCAGTTGGTATTTGCCCACCACGTCCCCTTTGCGGACAGGGGCTTGGATGGGGTTTTCAAAACTTGTCCTGGCTTCCACATTCTCTGCATCGCCATAAGACAAGGTTAAACGAACACCTTCAAAGGCACCGAGCAGCATGGTGGGTTCTTCACCCTCCGACACAGAAGCACGAACCAAGGGCTGGCTATCTTTGATCGGGGAAAGTTGAACAAAATCCCTAAAGGCGTAATCCACAAGCTGGCGGGCCACTTCTTTACGTTGTTTTTTGGATTCCAAACCCGTGAACGCCACCACAACACGCCGCCCATCACGCTCAGCCGTCGCGGTCAGGCAATAGCCAGCCTCAGAGGTATATCCTGTTTTTAAGCCATCGGCGCCAATATCCATGTACAATAACGGGTTGCGGTTGGTTTGCCTTATGTCCTCCCAGGTGAATTCCGTTTCCTTGAATAAGGAAAAATATTCCGGGAATTCTTCCCGCAGACGTTCGGCCAAAATGGCCAAATCCCTGACCGACATAAAATGCCCTTCCTCGGGCAAGCCCGTGGAATTGGCAAAACGCGAATTGGTGAGGCCAATTTCTTTGGCCTTTTCATTCATGCGTTTTGAGAAATTGGCCTCGCTGCCCGCAAGACCCTCAGCCACCACCACGCAGGCGTCATTACCCGATTGCACGATGATGCCGCGCAAAAGATCAATCACACGGATTTCATCACCTTCGCGGGTGAACATTTTTGAACCACCCATTTTGGACGCTTTTTCGCTCACACGGAACTTTGATTCTTCCGTGATGCGGCCGGACTTCAAGGCGTCAAACACCATGTAAATGGTCATTAATTTGCTCATGGATGCCGGCGGAACGGGTGTGTCCGCGTCACGCTCAAAAAGTGTTGTGTTGGTGTCTGGGTCCAAGATCAATACCTGTCGGCCAGGCACATCCAAGGCCAAAACTGGCAGCGCATAAGTGACGAGCAAGAAACCCAAAAAGAGGGCCTTGAGATTTGGCATCATATCATTGGCTCTGTCACATAACATTGGCGACCTGCTCCCGTTTCAACGGCATGGGTGGAATATCATCTTTGTAGATAGCTGCACCCTCATCATCGCCAAGCATTTTGATGTTGACCCGTGCGGTGCCAGCTATTTTGAAGCCCAGCACCTCGGCGGCACGCTTGGAAACATCCAGAATACGCCCTTTGGCAAAAGGACCACGGTCATTAACCCTAAGGACAACCTTTTTGCCATTATCAAGATTGGTGACCTCCACAAAGGAAGGCAAGGGCATGGTGGGGTGCGCAGCGGTGAGCTTGTTCATGTCAAAGGTTTCGCCATTGGCGGTGAGACGTCCATGAAAGTAATCACCGTACCAGCTTGCATCACCGGCCTCTTCATAGGCGCGATAGGCAAGGGGCGTATAGGTCTTGCCTTTGATCTGATAGGGGCGACCAACCTTTTTGCCAGGGATTTTCCCGGATGGATCGACGATGATCTTGGGGGAAGGTGAAGCGACCTCAATGGGCATTTGCGCCTGCTCGTTGGAGCATGATGCAACCAGCATCAAGCCTGCTGACAACAGAAATTTACGGACAGGTTTAAGCAGCGATGGCATCAGCAAGCATTCCCACGGAGGTTGCAAAATATTTTGATCGGTTCCAGTCGAGGATCACATCATAATTTCTGCCCACCAGAAAATACTGATCCTCGTCCTTTCCAGGACGCACAAGCTTCGCTTCGGCAAGTTCCAAACGAACAGCCTGACCTTGCGCATCGGTGACGCCGCTGGCGGCCCAATAGGAAGCTGGATGGAACAGATCTAATGCAAATTGCGTGTTGGCGGGGAGATAAACGCGTTCCCCCCATCCCTCCTCACCGTTCCAACCAACTTGCGAAAGGTAATTGGCTGCAGAACCAAACACGTCAGAGAGGCTGTTCCAGATATCCTTTTTGCCGTCGCCATCAAAATCAACCGCCAAGCGCATAAAACTTGACGGCATGAACTGGCTTTGCCCCATGGCCCCAGCCCACGAGCCTTTGAAATTTGCACGGTCAATATGACCGTCTTCAAGGATTCTCAGGGCATGCATCAGCTCGGAACGAAAGAACTCAGAACGTCGGCCATCAAAGGCTAATGTGGCAAGCGAACGAACCACATCAAAACCACCAGTGAAGGCACCATAACCAGTCTCCATGCCCCAAAGTGAGACGATATATTGGGGCTGGACGCCATAAGTCGCCGAAACCTGCGCCAGCAACTCCGCATGATCGCGTAGGCGCTTGCGGCCGGCATTGATACGCCCTTGGGGCAGGACATTCTGTTGGTATTTGGCAAAGGTGATGGTGCCTTCTGGTTGCCGGCGGTCCAACCTGATCACCCTGGGGTTCTCAATAACGCCGGAAAAGGCAGTATCGATTGTTTTCTGGGATATTCCCGATGCCAAGGCATCTTCACCAACTTGGTTCAGAAAATCTTGAAAGTTTCGTGCCAAAACATCGCCCGGCAAACTGACGCCGACCAACGTGGCACCTGCGCCTGACAAAAACATTCGACGATCAACCATCATCTCCCCCGACAACCCATATCGACCCTCCCAAGTTCAATCATGAGCCCCGGGATATTGTCGACTGTAATTTTCTTACAGCATCACCCCGACGCGAATCGTGGGCAACGCTGTATAACGATGACATTGAAACGGTTGGAGATGCCACCATGACGGTCGTGGATTTTGCGGCGTACAGACAAAAACGGGAGCAACCGCACATGCGCGAACGCGTGGTTGATGCTGCTTTCGACGCCATTGATGAGCTCCTTGACCAGACGCCCAATGAATATCTTGGCGACCTGGCGGATGTGCTGATCCAACAAGCTGTTGCCATCCATGCGCGCTCACGCACCGAGACAGAGGAAGTTGCCGAACGCATTCTTATGGCCGTACAGGAATTGGCCAACGACCATCGTTAACGAATAATCAGTTGCCTTCAGGCTCGCTGTCGGCCCAATAAATGACGTGGTCTTCATATTCCTCTTCCCCAACCGTCACTTCGGCCACAATTTTGTCTTTGATTGATATACCCAGCCCATCCATGAGCTTCCTATCGCCTGCAACAAGTGGGTGCCAAAAGGCGAGCCCCCTTCCCTCAGACAATCGGCGGTAGGCACATGATGACGGGATCCAGTGTTCTGTACGGATGTTCTGGGCGTTGAGATCCAAACATTCTGGCACTTCACCATGGCGGCGTTCATAACAGCCGCACTGCCCCTTTTCCTGGTCATAGGCACGACAAACAATGTTTGTGGTCAGCAATTCCTCTGTCTCATCATCAATCAAGCGCAGCAAGCAACAACGCCCACAATGATCGCAAAGAGACTCCCATTCTTCAGGGGACATGTCGCTAAGCGATTTTTCTTCCCAAAAATTTGTCAATGTTCCTCCCTGTTCCTTGACCATGGACCAGCCTTCAAGATACCACACAACTCCAAATCGGGAGATGGCTGAGTGGTCGAAAGCGGCGGTCTTGAAAACCGTTGAGGGTGTGAGCCCTCCGGGGGTTCGAATCCCTCTCTCCCGGCCATTCATATCCCGCATGTTTGTGCTGGCTGCTCAACAAACCCACTAGCTTTGAGTCTAGGCAGCCAGTGGTTAATGCAAGTCCGTATTTTGGCTCGCCGGTTTGGATTTAAGACGTTGCTCCCTAATCCCAATATAGGTGGTCGAGCCAAAG
>AACY020524451.1_pt1 | contig 11665 bp, 9 predicted proteins | sample 267378 | NCBI WGS metagenome assembly AACY02 (sample SAMN02954345, study PRJNA13694) | marine metagenome | biome: aquatic; feature: ocean; material: water; isolation source: isolated as part of a large dataset composed predominantly from surface... | reverse complement strand
TGCCATGTCCTGTGCCATGGCCGCCTTGGTCACCGCGTCGTCCCTGGGTGCGCCAGTCGCGGCAGCGAACCAGGTGGACCGCAGTATCGACACGGCTGTGAGTCGTCTCGTCACCGATCCCTCACTCGGTGCACGTGTGGGCGTTCACGTCCGTGGCGAAGCATCGGGGGAGACCGTGAGTGATGTGATGGCGGGAGAGGGCTTCATTCCCGCTTCCACGATGAAGGTCGTGACCGCTTACACGGCTCTGCGCCGTCTCGGCGCCGATTATCGATTCTCGACGACGGTGCATCTCACACAGGGGGGTCGTCTGATTCTGAAGGGTGGCGGCGATCCGGTGCTCACCTCCCGTGACCTGCGCCTGCTGGCAATACGCACGGCTAAGGCCCTGCGCAAGCGTGGCGCTGTCTCGTCGGTTGTCGTGGACTTCGATGACGGCATCTTCGCCAAGCCGAGGAATGCGCCCGGTTGGGAGTCAGGGGACATGCCGACCTACGTATCCGCCGTCAGGGGCCTGGGCCTGCTCGGTTCCTATGCCACTGATACAGCGCGTGTCGCCACAGCGGCCTTCGTTTCACACCTGAATAGTCGTGGCATTCGTGCCGCGCTCGGCTCCCGGACAGATGTCGGCGGCGCTGATCGACGACTGGCGCGATTTCGGGGTAATGACGTTGCTGAAGCGATCGATGTCATGATGCCTGCGAGTGAGAACAATGTGGCGGAGGTGCTCTTCAGGCAGGTTGCTGTCGCCAGCGGAGAGGCCTCGAACTGGGTCGGCTCCCGTCGTGCAGCGCGGAAAGTGCTGCGTCGTGACGGTTTCACGATCCGAGGTTCCGCGTTCATTGACGGCAGCGGACTGAGTTACCGCAATCGACTGACTCCCTCATTGCTGACCGACATTCTCATGCGAATCCACACAGACGCCCGCTACATCGTCGCGCGTGACAGTCTGCCGGTGGCAGGAGTGAACGGGACCATGATCCGTCGATTTGCCGTGCCGCCTGCATCCTGCGCGAGGGGATCGATCGCTGCGAAGACAGGTAGCCTGCCCATGACCGTGTCGACGTTGGCAGGTGTGACGAACGCTCGGGACGGGACCACGAAGGCCTTCGCGATCATGGTCAATGATCGGCCATCTTCGTATGCATGGTCGCACACGAGTGCAGTTATCGACACGATCGCGGCTGCCGTCAACGGATGCGTCCGCTGATGGATATCGATCGTCGGCTTCTGGAAGAGATCGCCGAGTCCCTCGACCCGGCCGACATCATCGTCGATCCGGACATCGTGGCGTCCTATCGGGAGGATCGATCGACGGGTGCGACGGCCGGGTGGCCGCGGGCTGTCCTTTTCCCTCGAACGACGGCGCAGGTGAGCGCGGTCATGCGTGTGGCCTACGAGCATCGGATCCCTGTCGTTCCCCGCGGTGCTGGATCTGGACTCACTGGTGGATCGCATGCGATCGATGGTGGATTCGTCGTATGCGTCGAGCGTATGCGAAGTGTGCTCGACGTCAACACTGCCGATGGTTACGTGGAGACGGAGCCTGGGATATACAACACCGAACTCCGAGAACACGTGGGCAATCACGGTCTGTGGTACGCGCCCGATCCTGCAAGCAAGGACTTCTGCTCGATCGGCGGCAATGTCAATACGAATGCCGGTGGGCTGTGCTGCGTGAAATACGGGGTGACTCGCGATGCCGTCCTCGGTCTGGAAGTTGTCCTCGCAGATGGTCGAGTGACGCGATTGGGTCGACGTACGGTCAAGGGTGTTGCAGGATATGACCTGGCCGGCCTCGTCGTCGGCAGCGAAGGGACCCTGGGAATCGTCACCATGGCTCGGCTGCGTCTACGACCTTTGCCGCCGCCCGCGACGACGGGTGTCGCCGTGTTCTCCGATATCGCTGCGGCGGGGCGAGCGGTCGAGGCGATCATGCGAGTGGCGACTCCGAGCCTGCTCGAGATCATGGACCGCACGACCATGCAGGCGGTGGAGTCGTGGCGACCGAGTGGTTTGCCTGCTGATTCCGGTGCGCTGCTGATGGTGCAGTCGGATCTTCCCGGCCTAGCCGGCGAGTCAGAGGTGGACCGGATCCTCCAGTTGAGCGAAGGCACGGGAGCCTATGAGGTCTATCGATCCGAGGACGAGGAGCAGGCTGACGCCCTGCTGGGAGCCCGTCGCATGGCGATTCCCGCTCTTGAAGCCCAGGGGGACTGGTTGCTCGATGACATTGCGGTGCCACGATCACGGCTTGCCGAGGCGGTCGCGGCGATCGAGGAGATCGGTATCGATCGCAATGTGATGATCGCAACCTTCGGTCACGCGGGCGATGGAAATCTCCATCCGACGATCGTCACCCCGCGGGGGGATACCGATGCCGCGGCTCGCGCATTGGCGGCTTTCGACGACATGCTCGACCTTGCGCTGCGCGTGGGTGGGACGATCACCGGTGAACACGGAATCGGGCTGCTCAAACGGCGTTCGCTGGCTGATGAACTCGACCCTCCTGCCCAGGAGTTGCACCAGCGGATCAAATCCGCATGGGACCCCCGGGGCATCCTGAATCCGGGGAAATCTCTACCCCGTTGGTGAAGGTACGGGTGGCGGCGAGCCTGACCGTGGATGATCGGGGTCTCGGCCACTGAGGAACTTGACCACCCGGAAGATCGCTGCGCCGATCGGAACGGCGATCAAGGCGCCGATGATGCCGAGGGTGAGTGATCCGATGGCGATCAAGATGATGATGGCGAGTGGGTGCAGGCTCACTGCCTTGCCCATCACGAGTGGCTGCAACACGTCGCCATCGAAAGAGCCCACGATGACCGTGAGGATGACGACGAGTAAGGCGATGATCGGTCCACGCTCGGCGAGGGCGATGATGGCGGCGAAGAAGGTTGCGATAGGTGCGCCGATGACGGGGATGAAGGCTCCGAAGAAGACGATGGCAGCGAGGGCAGGTGCCAAGGGCACCTGCAGAATGACGAGACCGATGAACACCAAGGTCGCGTCTGCGAGCGCCACCACGACGACGCCGCGCGTATAGCCCGATAAGGAGTCCCACGCCAGAATCCCGGATGTGTTCACGGTCGGGCGAGCACGAGTCGGCACCCAACTGACGACGAAACCCCAGATGCCCTTGGGGTTGGACATGAAGAAGATGACGGCGAAAATGAAGACGGACCCACCGAGGACGAGATCACCGAGAGAGCCGAAAGTCGAGACGGCGAAGGACTCCAGGGCACTCGTGATCCACGATTCCAGCTCGCTGACGTATTTACTGAAATCGTCATTGCTGATGTTGAGCGGCGGGCCCGAGGCCCAGGATTGGATGTTGTCGAAGGCTTTGGTGACGGCTTGACCGAGTGATGGACCCTCATTGATCACCGAACGGACCACGATGGCGAGAACGACGACGATGGCGACCGCGATGAATACAATCGACAGGATCAACGAGATGACTCGCGGAAGGAACCGCGCGAAGAGATCGCGAATCGGACCGGCGAGCGCGGTGAAGAATGCTGCGAGGAACAGGGCGATCGCGACTACCGCGACCAGTCCGATCACATAGAACAATGCGACCAGGCCCGCGATGACGATGAGGACACGCCAAGTGATGCCAGCCCAGGAAACCAAGACGGGTGGGATGTTCAAGATCGGATCGCCGGGGCCGAGAGGTTCGGGATTCGTATCCGTCGACTCCGGTGTCGACGGCGACTGACCGGATTCAGGCGAGGTCATGGCACGACGCTAACGCATATCAATGTGCTCGGACTGCATTTACGGTCGCCGACGGGTGGGCAGATATTCAGACGATTCTGGCCTTTGGTGTGATGACGGCACCTAGTCGATGCGGACACGGCCCCGCGGGGTTTCGAACTCGCAGGCGACGAGTCCCCGGTCCTCGGAATCCACCCAGGTCACCTTGATGCCATCGAGGCATTCGCAGACCTGGGCGTCGTCGACGCCCAACCATTCGCCGAGCGTGTGCGGGTCACCATTGAGTTCCATCGAGGCAAGACGCACGTCACTGCCTGCTCGCGCGGGATGATCCTCAGTGGTGAGCCAACGGACGAAGAAGGGAACCTGAGGATCGTCTAGCAGGTCGAGTACACCGATCTGGCGCCAACGCAGGTCGACGCCGTCGGGACGGATGCGGTGGCCTTCGACGCTGAGTCTGCCGAGGCGATCCTCCACCGATGCGATGTCGTCGACTCCGACGACCCAGCCCAGCCACCCGCCACCTTCTTCGGCGCGGCGATGCACAGCACGTCCGAAGGGAGCCTTCTCAGCAGCGGGATGATCGAGGGCGGCGACGACCTCGATGTAGCAGCCCTCAGCGAGGGGTAGGACGAAGTTGCGCGTGCCGAAGGCCGGGTGCAGACCACCGTCATGGAATCCCGCGCCGAGGTCGGCGCCGATACGTTGAACGACCTCGGCGAGTTCGCCGGGAGCGCAAGCGTAGGAGATGTGATCCAGCCGCATGAGCCCATCCTGCCCCCTGTCGGTTTCGACACTCGTCGCACCCCCCGGTCTCGCGGTAGGTTCTGTCCTGTTCGGTCCGCAGCGATGCTCGGACACCACGCCTTCGACGAGGAGCCCACGTGGCCGAGTCCCCATCGACTCCTAGCGCACCTGATGGTGGTCCCAGTGAGACTGTCCCTACCGCTCAGGCGCCCAGTGGCACGCTGGATAAGAAGAAATCGATCATTCTGGGTCTCGTCGGGCTGGCGTTCATCGTCGTGATCTTCTGGAAGGTCATTCCTACGATCGGGAGCTACTCCGAGGCCTGGGAATCCCTGCAGAACATGGGTTGGGGCGCGGTGAGCCTGATCGTCATCGCCGTGCTGGTGTATCTGGGTGTTTATGGATTCACCTTCATGGTCGCCGTTCCCGGCCTCCGGTTCTGGCAGGGCCAGCAGGTCAACCAGGCAGCCTTCGCGATCAGCAATGGAGTCCCCGGCGGTGGAGCGGTCGGTCTGGCAGTCCAGTACGGGATGCTCACGTCATATGGCACGTCACCGGCGGCCACGACAGCCGCGATCACTGCGGTCGGCCTCTGGGGCACATTCATCACCCTGGGTTTCCCGATCATCGGGGTTCTGGCTCTGATCGCCGGTGGAGGAGGGGGAGCGGCCTACCTGACGGTCGCGCTGATCGGGCTGGCCGTGCTCGCTGCAGCCGCGATACTGCTGGTCCTCGTCATCCGGAGTGAATCGCTAGCGAGGCGGATCGGCACCTGGGGTAACAAGCTGCTTCGCCCCATCGGACGTCGAATCAAGAAACTGTCCGATGTCGATCTCGTCCCGGCGATCGTGCACTTTCGTCTGAGCATTCACGATGTCGTCGTCCGACGGTGGGCACTGCTCACCCTCGCACAATCGGGCATCTTCATCACCCAGTTCTTCATTCTCTATGTGGCGCTTCGAGGCGTGGAGGGATGGGACCAGGCCGGTACGCCGATTCTGATCGCCTTCGGCGCGTTCGCGATCAGCCAAGTCGGTTTGATGATTCCGATCACACCCGGCGGCGTTGGCACTGTCGATGCCTTCATGATCGCCATTCTCACAGGGAACGGGACCGCCGATGGTGCGGCGACAGCCGCGGATCTCGTCTGGCGTGCGTCGTCCTTCGTGCCACAGATCGCTATCGGTGTCATCGCGCTCATCCTGTGGTATCGCCGAGCGGGAAAGACATTCGCGACAACGAGGCCGAAGAGTTCACAGACTGTCGACTCTGGTGGATCGATGACGTCGAAGGATTCCGTCGGAGACTGATGTCATGACGAGCGGGTCGATGGTGGATCGCGACAGGGCCTTCCAGCGATACGTAGCCCTCGGTGACAGTTTCACCGAGGGCCTCAACGACGGGATCGGTGTCGATGGACGCCATCTCGGCTGGGCAGATCGTTTTGCGGCGAGCGTCGATGCTGTGTATCCAGGATTGCTCTATGCGAATCTCGCGGTGCGCGGCAAGTTGATCAAGGAGGTCGTCGACGAACAGGTTCCAGCGGCTATCGATCTGCGACCCGATCTGGTCACCTTCGCAGCGGGTGTCAACGATGCTCTGAGAAGGAACTTCGACCTCGATGCCTCCCTCGAGAATTTGGCCATAGGAATCGAGGCATTGCGCCGGACGGGAGCCACGGTCGTCGTGTTCGCGTTCGGCGACCCGTCTCGCCGGTCACGCGTGATGGGAACCGTGTCGCAGCGATTGTGGGAATACAACGCGGGCACCAGGAGAATCGCGGAGCAATTCGGCGCTGTCGTCGTTGATTTCTGGGGCGCGGCGGTTTTCGACGATGACGAGTTCTGGTCTCGTGATCGACTCCATCTGTCACCGTCCGGTCACGCCCTGGCAGCGCGGGCGGCCTTGGCCACGCTGGGACTCGACGACGAGACTTGGCGGACGCCGCGAGCCAGTGTCTCGCCACCAACCCCCCTCGTTCGCGCCGCCGAGAACGTGGCATGGGCGGGGGGACACTTTCTTCCCTGGATCGGCCGACGACTGCGCGGGGTGAGTTCGGGTGATGGCGTGACCGCGAAGCGTCCCCGTCTCCAACCGGTGACACCTGAGTCCGGATAGGACCTAAGCCTCAGCGCTACCGATGTTCGGCCGGCACCTACGTTCGACCAGTGCCTACGTTCGACCGGTGCCTACGTCCTCGTGCATCGTGCGTCTCGTCACGCACGGGCTTCCACAACCCGATGCGAGGCTCCCCATCCACAACGGTCCCTCCACCCCTGCCCAAGACGGGTGGTCATGGCGACCGTGGCGGTATGACGGACATATCTGGCAGGAAACAGCATCCATTCCATCAGTCGGTGCTCCCCACGAATCCAGCACTCACCGTCGCCCCGTCGACGTTGTCCCCGGAGATCATCGTGGCAGGCGTGGCACATCTGCTGGGCTTCCACCCGGAGGAGTCCCTCATCGTCGTCGCCCTCGCGGCTGACGCCGAGCGACCCGTTGTGGCGACCCTGAGGGTCGACCTGCCGGCGATTGACGACGTGGAGGATCGCGCCTCTCTGGTGGCTTGGTTGGAGGGTCCTCTGACGGCAGCGGCCGATAGGTGTGACTCCATGATGGTAATCGTGTGGTCACAGGATCGCGCACTCGAGAACGAGGAACTCATCGACGATGTCACGGACCTCCTGGATTCGATGGACATCGTCGTTGTCGACGGGCTCGTCGTTTGCCAAGTGGGCTCCACAAACGAGAGAGGAGCCATCACGTGGCGTTCGGTGTGGTGCCGTGGCGCATCGTGTTGCGGGATGGACGGAAACCGGCTCAGTCCGGCTCATCTGAACACCGCTGCCAGGCTATTCGCTGGCACGAGGCCCGAGCCCGCTGATTCCAGAGCAGATATCGAGTCGGAACTCATCAGGATCGATCCGTGCGAGCAGTGGGCAGGACGAGCCGGTCCCATCACATCGGTCACACGAGACGCGTTCGAGATCGCTGTCGTCCACGCCGTGTCCTACCTGAGCAGCGGAGTCGTGGAATCCGAACACGATCGCGCGTTGCTCGCGTCTGCACTATCGGACATACGGGTTCGAGACACCGTGATCTGGGAGATGCTGACCCACTCACCTGCGGACTGGTCGCGAGCCGCGGATGCGCTGACTGGATTGGTGCGCTCCTGCCCGGAACCTTTCGTGGCAGCGCTGGCAACCTGCCTGGGGATTCTGCGGTGGCAACTCGGGGATGGAGTGCGTGCCATGATCGCCCTCGAGCGTGCTCTGGCTGCAGACCACCAGTACGCGCTTGCGGGACTCGTCGCCGGATGCATCAGCACCGGCGTCCACCCGGCCGACTGGCGCGAAGATCTGCATCGCCTTGAACGGAGCAAATTCACCGGGTGCTGATGCACGCCACGAATCCATGCGCTATGTTCTGTCCCAGGTCATGAGTGCCAGCGATAAGCCCCGGCTTGCTGGCCGGCAACCCTCCGACCGCGGTGGGGTGCTCCGGGTGAAGACCAGGCCTGATAGTCAGGCAAGCGCGGGTCTTGCACCCAGGCAAGTCCTGTGTTTGCGACGCATGACATAGGAGCACGCATGTCCAACGGATGGTCCTTCGAAACTCGACAGATCCACGCCGGCCAGGCGCCCGACGCGGCGACCAATGCACGGGCCCTGCCGATCTATCAAACGACGTCGTACACCTTCAACGACACGACCCACGCGGCGAACCTGTTCGCATTGAAGGAACTCGGCAATATCTACACGCGGATCATGAATCCCACGCAGGCTGCCGTCGAAGACCGCATCGCCTCCCTGGAGGGCGGAGTGGGAGCGCTGCTGGTTTCCAGCGGTCAGGCCGCTGAGACCCTGGCGATCCTCAACATTGCCGAGGCTGGCGACCACATCGTGTCCAGCCCCAGCCTGTATGGCGGAACCTTCAACCTCTTCCACTACACGCTTCCGAAGATGGGGATCGAGGTTTCCTTCGTCGACGACCCCGATGACCTCGAATCCTGGCGGGCTGCCGTGCGGCCCAACACCAAGGCGTTCTTCGGTGAGTCCATTTCCAATCCCAAGAACGACCTTCTCGACATCGAAGGCGTCGCGGGTGTCGCCCATGAGGTGGGTGTGCCGCTCATCGTAGACAACACGGTGGCGACACCGTTCCTCGTACGCCCCCTCGAGTGGGGAGCCGACATCGTGGTCCATTCGGCCACGAAATACATCGGCGGTCATGGCACGGCAGTGGCGGGTGTCATTGTCGACGGAGGCTCATTCGACTACGGGCAGTACCCGGAGCGCTACCCCAACTACAACCAGCCCGATCCGAGCTATCACGGACTGGTGTACGCGCGTGATCTCGGCGTCGGATCGGCTTTCGGGGCGAACGTGTCGTTCATCCTCAAAGCCCGAGTGCAGTTGCTCCGCGATCTCGGTGCGGCCGTCGCGCCGTTCAATGCGTGGTTGCTCGCCCAAGGGTTGGAAACCCTGAGCCTGCGGATGGAGCGGCACGTCACCAACGCGCAGCGGGTAGCCGAATGGCTGGAATCACACGACGAAGTCCTCTCGGTCAACTACGCAGGACTTGCCAGCAGCCCCTGGCACGCCCTGGCACGCAAGTACGCACCGCTCGGCCCAGGAGCAGTTCTGTCCTTCGAGATCAATGGCGGACTCGAGGCCGGGACACGGTTCGTCGAAGCACTCGAGTTGCACAGCCACGTGGCCAATATCGGTGATGTGCGCAGTCTCGTCATCCATCCGGCATCGACCACCCACTCGCAACTGAGCCCTGAGGAGCAGGCGGCAGCCGGAGTGACACCGGGTCTGGTTCGGTTGGCTGTCGGACTGGAGGGAATCGATGACATCCTCGCTGACCTCGAAGCGGGTTTCCGTGCCGCTAAGGCCTCGTAGCAGGCATCAGCACACACACATCGATTCGATCTGACTCGTCATGACACGTCACTACTTTGGGCCCATCGACTACACCGGTCTCCCTCCCGCCAGTGCTGCCTGGCTGGAGGGGGATCCGGTGGGGGAGCGTTCCTTCGTCGATGTGGGATCGCTGACGACACGATCGGGAGCGACCATCCCGGATGTTCGGGTGGCCTACGAGACCTGGGGCACGCTCGCCGCCGATGGCAGTAACGCGGTCTACGTGTGCCATGCCCTCACCGGTGATTCGCATGTCACGGGTCCGGCAGGACCGGGCCACCTCACCGAGGGGTGGTGGAGCGGCCTGGTGGGTCCTGGTCGCCCCCTGGACACCGACCACTGGTTCGTCGTCTGCGCGAACGTCCTGGGCGGGTGTCAGGGAACCACCGGACCCTCGTCGATCGCACCGGATGGACGACGATGGGGTAGTCGGTTCCCGATCATCACCGTGCCCGACATGGTCGAGGTCGAGCGCCGCGTCATGGACGCACTCGGTATCCAGACCTGGGCACTCATGCTCGGGCCTTCCCTAGGTGGGATGAGGGTCCTCGAATGGATGGTGGCCCACCCGGATCGAGTCCGTGCCGGATTGGTTTTCGGAACGACTGCAGCGGTGACCGCCGACGAGATCGGTATCCACCAGGTGCAGATCGAAGCGATCACCGCCGACCCCAATTTCGCCGGCGGCGACTATTACGACGCCCCGGACGGACATGGCCCGCATCGGGGCATGGGATTGGCACGCCGGATCGCCCACCTGACGTATCGCACCGAGACGGAATTGGATCTGCGCTTCGGCAGGCAGGCTCAGGGTGATGAGGAACCTATCCAGGGTGGACGATTCGCCGTGGAGTCTTATCTGGACCACCATGCGGTCAAACTGGCCCGCAGATTCGATGCCAACACCTACATCAGTCTCACCCGGGCTATGAGCCTGTTCGACCTCGGCGAGGGTCGTGGGGGCGTTGAAGCGGCTCTCGCTCGCATCACGGCCCCTCTGGTGGTCGTGGGGATCGATTCCGATCGGTTGTTCCCGCTGCGACTGCAACAGCGGATTGCCGACCATGCATCCGGTTCCCGTGGGTTGGAGATATTGCGTTCGCCCTACGGCCACGACGGCTTCCTCGTCGAGGACGAGCAGGTCGGCTCGTTCGTCCGTCAAGCCCTCACCGTCAACAGCCTGCGATAACCCACTGTTCGGCCGATTCCTCCATCCTCGTCCACAGGGCGTTGCTCTCAGCGAGACACGCGGTGAGTTCCTATGTGTGAATATCCCCATGCACGGGGCGACGATCGGGGCATTGGCCCCCGCAGGAATCAGCGTCCACCAGCCACGACGCCGGGCGGTTCGCGCGGTGACGATGGCCTTGGTGATCGGTATCGGCGTTGCGATCATCGTCTGGGGTCTGGGAGCGGCAACCAGTCAGGCGCGCGATGTCATCGGAGACGATGATCGGGATGTCTTCGTGGGTACGGGGTCGCTGATCCTTCCCGAGGGGATGTCCCGACCGGGTCGTGAGGCCGCAGCCGACTGCCCCGGCTGTCAGTGGAAGGCGACCCTGGCGTGCGACCCCGTGTCGCCCACGGCGTGTCGAGGACAGGCGAGGTTGTGTCCGAATGACCACTTCTGGTTGAAGATCTCGATGATGCAACCGGGAGGGTCCTGGCAGGTACTGGGATCGGAGTGCTTCGGGCCCGGGGGCCCCACGAGTCGGGAAGAATTCGAGATCTCGGTATCCCAGCGGATGGAACAGGCGCTTCCCTCCCTGAGTCCCAGCCATCGACCACCCTCGGGAGTGCTGCCGTGGATTCCAGTGGTCTTCGACAGCGGTCACCCCGGTGACACCATGACCTGGACCTGGTCCATTCTCGGAATGCCGGTCACCGTCTGGGCTGCTCCATCCTGGGCGTGGCAGTTCGACAGAGGGGGACCGATCCTGGCCGTCGATACGCCCGGGGGCTCGTCGACACGCGATGGTGTCAGCCACGCCTATCGGACCCGAGGCAGCCATGAGGTCACAGTTCGCGCGACATGGCGGGCGAGGTATTCGCTGGGGAACCTGGGACCCTTGCCGGTCGATGAGGCCATAAATCAAGTCGAGCAGTTCACGGTCCAGGTCGGCGAGGCTCGGGCGCTCCTGCGGCGTTAGCCCAGGACCGACGTCGCTGGGCCAGCCCCCGGAGGGCGGTCAGGTCGGTGCGGCACCGACATGTCACACTAGGGGTCGTTGCCCGGTTGGGTCCCGCACAGGGGCTTGACTCGGGCC
>AACY020454865.1_pt1 | contig 11666 bp, 9 predicted proteins | sample 267378 | NCBI WGS metagenome assembly AACY02 (sample SAMN02954345, study PRJNA13694) | marine metagenome | biome: aquatic; feature: ocean; material: water; isolation source: isolated as part of a large dataset composed predominantly from surface... | reverse complement strand
TCTCCTGTTTGGATACCAGCCACACTCCCATCCTCATTATAAATGATTTCACTTGCAGCAAATCCAGGAAAAATTTCTACTTCTAAAGCTTCAGCCTGTTCCCCTAACCAACGGCATAAATTGGCAAGACTAATAATATAGTTTCCATGATTTTGTAAAGATTTTGGAAGAAGCCAAGTAGGAATATTCATTCCATTTTTTTTATTTAGGAATAAGAACTCTTCCATAGAAACTTTAGTTTTAATTGGTGCATTTTTTTGTTTCCAATCAGGTATTAATTCATCAAGAGCTTTAGTTTCAAAGACATTGCCACTTAAGATGTGAGCTCCAACTTCTGATCCTTTTTCAATAATGCATACCGATGTTTCTGGATTAAGTTTCTTTAACTCAATAGCTGTAGCTAAACCCGAAGGCCCAGCACCAACGATAACAACATCATAAGACATTTCTTCTCTTTGAATATTTTGATTTTCTATCAAGTACTTATTTTAAAATATTAATTACTATTTTGCGATATCATTTAGTAAATCTAGCTCTTTGGAAATCTCAGGTAAAGCTTGAAATAAATCAGCCTTTAAGCCGTAATCGGCAATTCCAAATATAGGCGCTTCTTCATCTTTGTTAATAGCGACAATTATTTTACTCTCTTTCATACCCGCTAAATGTGAATAGCACTGATATGCCACTGCGATATATAATTCTGGAGCCACCATTTTACCTGTTTGACCAACTTGACATTCATTTCCAATATAACGTGCATCAACTGCAGCTCGAGATGCTCCGATTGCAGCATTTAATTTATCAGCGATTTCATTTAAAAGTTTAAAATTATCTCCATTTTCCAAGCCTCTTCCTCCAGAAATTACTATCCTGGCACTTCCTAATTCAGGTCTTTCAGATTTTGATTCTTTTCTGTCTAAAAATTTTGTGGCAATGTCTTCTAAGTTTAATGAGATTTTTTCAATACTAGCGCTGCCACCTGAAGTTTCTACTGGCTCAAAAGATGTCGTTCTAACTGTTATGAATTTAATTGGATCTAATGATTGTACCGTTGCAATAGCGTTACCAGCATAGATAGGTCTTACAAAGGTGTCTGAAGAAATAACACCTGAAATGTCACTTATTTGCGAATAATCTAATATAGCTGCTGCTCTCGGCATTAAGTTTTTACCAAATGTTGAGGATGGAGCAAGAATATGAGAATAGTTTTTAGATAAATTAATAATTACTTGTGAAACATGCTCCGCAAGTTGATGTTGAATGATCTCATCATTTAATTGAAGTATTTTACTAACTCCTTCTAAAGTGGCTGCTTGATTAACCACCTCATCATTTTGAAAACCGCAAACAAGTAAATGAATATCTTTATCTATTTGAGAAGCAGCTTGAATGGTATTAAGAGTGGAAGGCTTTAAGCTCGCGTTATTGTGTTCTACTATAACTAAGACACTCATTAAATTACCTTGGCCTCATATTTTAGTTTTTGAATTAGCTCCTTAACATCAGCAACCATTACTCCACCTTGTCTTACTGGTGGTTCTTCAACTTTTAAATATTTTACCTTAGGGGTTGTGTCTATTCCTAGTGATTCAATTTCAATAATTTCTATCGGTTTTTTCTTAGCTTTCATAATATTTGGTAAGGAGGCAAATCTAGGTTCATTTAATCTTAAATCACATGTCACAACAGCGGGTAGTTGAATTTCTAATTGCTCTAAACCTTCATCAATCTCACGAGAAATAGTTATTACACTATCCTTTATTCCTAATTCTGAGACAAAACATCCTTGTGGCCAGTTTAGTATGGCTGAGAGCATTTGGCCTGTTTGATTACAATCATCATCAATTGCCTGCTTTCCTAATAAAACCATATTTGGTTTTTCTTTTTCTACAATATTTTTAAGAGTCTTGGCCACAGCAAGAGGTTCAATATCATCACCAGCCTTGACTAAAATTCCTCTATCAGCACCCATAGCCAATGCCGTTCTAATTGTATCTTGGCATTTCTCTTGTCCAATAGAAACAATGACAACCTCTGTTACTTTTCCAGAATCTTTGAGTTTTATAGCTTCTTCGACTGCATTTTCATCAGGAGGATTCATAGACATTTTAACATTATCTTTTTCAACACCTGAATTGTCAGATTTCACTCTAATCTGAACGTTGTAATCGATGACTCTTTTAACTGCTACTAAAATTTTCATATTTAAATATTATCATAAGTTAACTAAAAATCCTTATTAAGTTAAGCTTTAATTTTTAACATTTGAGGATCATAGAGAGAATCAAGATGGACATTGCATTTAATTTTTTTAGTAGCTACCTCTAATTCATAAGAGCCTTCTAGGATATAATTTTTATCAATAACAGATTTAGATCTTATATAGCCATAACCAATAGATTTATTAATAGTATATCCAAATCCTCCACTGCTCAACCAACCTACTCTTTGTCCATTACGATAAATAGTTTCTCTCCCTAGTAAAATTACTTCAGGATCATCGGAAGTAAAAGCTGCAAAAATTTTCTTGATACCATTTTTTTTTTGATCCAAAAGAGATTGTCTCCCAATAAAATCTATATCCTTTTTAAGTTTAACAGCCCAACCAAGACCAGCTTCTAAAGGTGTGTGATCAGGACCAATGTCAGAACTCCACGCTCTGTATCCTTTCTCTAGTCTACAACTTTCAATTGTTCTATACCCAGCATTTTTTAAACCTAAAGGTTCTCCATTTTTCATAAGAGAGTCATAAATATTTTCTGCATGTTCAATTGGAAAGTGCAACTCCCACCCAAGTTCACCCATATAAGTAATACGTAATGCTTTCACTGGACAATTATTAATTAAAATATTTTGAAATGTCGCAAAAGGAAAATTTTCATTATCAAAATTATTCTCTGAAGAAGCCTGAAGTATCTCTCTTGACTTTGGGCCCATTAAAGAAAAAACAGAATGACTAAAAGTTATATTTTTTAACTCAACGTTATAATCACTTGGAATATTAGATTTAATCCAATCAAAATCATGAGTCATAAATCCCGTACCAGTAACCAAGTAAAAAGAGTTATTGTCTAATCTCACAACAGTTAAATCTGTTTCTATTCCTCCACGCTCGTTTAACATTTGAGTATAAATTAAAGAACCAACAGGCTTAGAAATATCATTAGCGCAAATATAACTAAGAGCTTTTTCAGCATCAACTCCGGTAATTAGAAATTTTGCAAAAGAGGTTTGATCAATAATGACAGCTTGTTCTCTAGCAGCTTTATGCTCTTCAGCTACAATTGGAAACCAGTTTTGACGACCATATGTATATTGGTCTTTCGCTTCCATACCTTTTGGAGCAAACCAATTTGGCCTCTCCCATCCTAATTTTTCACCAAAACACGCACCATTTGCTTTTAATTTTTCATAAATAGGAGATTTTTTATAGGGACGGCCACTATCATGTTCCTCAAATGGCCATGCAATTGTGTAATGCTTGGCGTAAGCCTCATACGTCCTTTTTCTCACCCAATCTGTTTCTTGGTGAGGTTGTCCAAACCTTTTAATATCAACTGGCCATAAATCATAAGGTGGTTCTCCATTAGCGACCCACTCAGCAAGAGCCATACCCGCACCGCCGCCTGCAGCAATCCCATACGCATTAAAACCTGCTCCAACATAAAAATTATTTTGCTCTGGCGACTCACCTAAAATAAAATTTCCATCTGGAGTAAAGCTCTCCGGACCATTAATAAGCTCTTTCACTCCAGCAGTTTCAAGTAATGGAACTCTTCCTAAAGCGTTAGTCATAAGATCTTCAAAATGGTCAAAATCTGAGTCAAGAAGTGTGTAATGAAAATCTTTGGGTATTCCTTCTTCAGCCCAGCTTTTTGGATTAGATTCATAACCCCCCATCACAAGTCCTCCAACTTCTTCTTTAAAATAAATAAGACGATCAGGATCACGAAGCGTTGGTAAATTTGGCTGCACTCCTTCAATTTTTTCAGTTACTAAATATTGATGTTGAAAGGGAACTAAGGGAACATTGACGCCAAACTTTTCTGAGAAGGTTCTGGTCCATTGACCAGCACAGCAAACTACTTTCTCACAAGATATATCACCTTGAGAAGTTTTTAATCCTGTTATTTTATTTTTATCTTTAATTAAATCTAGAACATCTACTTCCTCAATAATAACTGCTCCTTTTGATCTTGCACCTCTAGCTAGGGCTTGCGTTATATCTGATGGATTAGCTTGACCATCAGTTGGGAGAAATGCAGCTCCAACAACATCACTAATGTCCATAATAGGCCATAGATCCTGAGCTTCTTTTGCAGATAATAAATTCATTTCCAAACCAAAAGAATGAGCTGTTGTTGTTTGTCTTTGAACCTCCGTCCATCTTTCTTGATTACAGGCAAGTCTAAGGCCACCATTCATTTTCCAGCCAGTACCCAGACCCGTTTCTTTTTCTAATTTATTATATAAATCAACAGAATAGCCTAATAATTGTGTAATATTTGCATTAGTACGAAGTTGTCCCACCAAACCAGCTGCGTGAAAAGTTGTGCCAGAAGTAAGTTTTTTTCTTTCAAGTAATACAACTTCCAAACCCATATGGGCTAAATGATAAGCAGTAGAGCATCCAATAATCCCACCACCTATAACTACTATTTTTGAGGAATTTGGTAATTTAGAAGACATTTTATTTTATTAAACTCTCATAAGATTCTTTATATTTTGAATAATATTCCTCTGTATACTGTTCATAATCAAAATCTAGACTTGAGCTGATTTCAGAAACCATACTCCACATAGTCTCTCTTAATAAAGATGAGCATTTCATTGCATGATACTGCTCCCACAATTTGTCAGTTATTTTTTTTTCGAAATATTCTTCCAGTAAATTTATTTCTTGTTCTGAAGAGAAATCATTATTGGACGCAAGACCTCCTAAATCAAATAAGGGATTATTGAAGCCAGCATATTCCCAATCCACGAGCCACAACTTGGAACCATCATCTAAAAAGTTAGCTGCTAATAAATCATTATGTCCATAGACTATTTCATGAGGAGCAGATAATTTTTCTAAATGTTTGCAGCTTGTTAAAAGTTCTGGGATGCGGAGTATATGTTTACTTTTTTTATCTTCTAAGAAATTTGCATAATTTCTAATAACATGGAATACCCAAAAAATCATTGGGGCACCAATTAAATAATTTGGAACATCTTGATGAACTTTTTTAATTAGAGGAATAATTTTATGAACGTTATTTCTCACAAGCTCGGGATCATAAGTTTTACTTTCAATAAAGTCTAAAACTAATATCCCTTTTTCATGGTGAAGAATTTTAGGACTAATACCAACTTTATTTGCAGCTTGGCTGGCCATTAACTCGTTAGAACGCATAACTAAATGTTCAGGAATATCCTGCCCTATTCTAACCACAGCCTTTTTATTGTTATCAGTAACAACAAAATTATGATTTGTGATACCGCCGCCTAAGACTTGAACATCTATTTCACTGGACCAAATGTTTAAAGATTTAATGACTTCTGAGTAGTTAATGTTCATTTTATTATAATCCGTACTTGATTTTTAGACGATTGCTGGATGCTACAATAATTTTATCGGCAATAATAGCAATAAAAGCAACACATAATCCGGCAACGAGCCCTCTACCAATGTCTGCTTTTGTTAGAGCAATGTAAACTTCCTGACCTAAATCTCTAGTGCCCACTAAAGCAGTTATCACTAACATCGAAAGAGCTAACATAATTGTTTGATTGATACCTAACAGTATTTGAGGAAGAGCTAGTGGTAAACGTACCTTAAAAAGTAATTGTCTCTCTGTACATCCACTTATTAAACTTGCTTCGATAAGTTCACTATTAATATTTTTGATACCAAGGGCTGTATAGCGAATAGCTGGAGCTAAAGCATAAAGAACAACTGCAATCATAGCAGTAAAGTCGCCCACTCTAAAAAGCATTACGACAGGAATTAAATATACAAAGCTAGGAAGTGTTTGCAAAGTATCCACAAATGCAGTTAAGACTCTATCCGCTTTTTTATTTAGACCTGCAAATATACCCAAAGGAATTCCTATTATGCATGCAATTACAACACTAGATCCACATAGATAGATAGTAATCATAGCTTTAGTCCATAATCCTGAAATTACGATAAACATTAAAAGTAAAAAAGTTAAGATAGATAATTTAAATTTTCCATAGTGCCAAGCTATTATAGTAACTATTGTTACTGTCCATGGCCAAGGAATAGCTAAAAGAAATTTTTTAATAGGCATAAGAAAAAAAATCAGTAAAAAAACTTTGATTGACTCTAGTAAGTCATAATAATTAATATTTATATATTTCATAGAGTCTTCCCAAAATGAAGAAGTACTTACTGATAATTCATCTGGATAATTTCTGATGAGTTCACTAAAAAATCCTACAAGATAAGAAATAATCATTACACAAAAGCATATAAAAAATAATTTATAATTTTTAAATATATTTTGATTTTTAGATTTACTATCTGGTCTTAATTTAACATAAGCCTGACTTAAACGATCAAGAGCAACAGCTAAAATTACTATCGCCAAGCCTGACTCAACACCACCTCCGATGTCCAGTTTTCTTAAAGAGGTCAACACGTCATATCCTAAACCTCCAGCACCAATCATAGATGCGATAATGACCATATTAAAAGAGAGCATTATAACCTGATTGACTCCCACCATAATTGTTGATTTGGCTGAGGGTATTAAAACTCTCCACATTAATTGTCTATTAGTACAGCCTGATATTAGTCCAAAGTCTTTAATTTGGGGATCGACACTTTTGAGCGCTAAAATAGTTGTATGGACCATTGGAGGCATAGCATAAATAACAGTTGCAATTAATGCAGATACAGGCCCAAACCCAAACATTACTAAAATTGGAACTAGATACGCAAAGACAGGAATGGTTTGCATCAAACTTAAAATTGGCTTGATAGATTGTTCAATTTTTTGGGATTTATAAGATGCGATACCTAAACTTAAACCTAGCAAAACTCCAATAGGCACAGCAATAATAATAGAGGAAAGAGTAATCATAGCGCTTTGCCATTGACCAAATACCACTAGATAAAAAAAGGATAACGCAACTAAAACAACTAGAGCTTTATCTTTAGTATAGATTGCTAGGCTTGTTATTATTGTTATTACCGCTACCCAACTGAGTGATGGTAAAATTAATAGAGATTCTTGACCTTGCCCTCTGTAAAAACCCTTAGCAAATAATGAAAGTATAAATTGATAGGGCTGCTCTATTATCCAAGAAATAGATCTTGTTAAATCTTTAAAACTAAAAATTATAAAATGAGCATCATTCATAAGCCATTTTACAAAATTGGATATATAGATTTTTAAAGGAAAGATGAATTGCTTTGGGTATTTAATAGCCCAATCAATTCCTAAATACGAGCACCACTCTTTTCCATATAAATAAAATAAAAAAGTGAGTGCCAGTAAAAGAAAAAAATTTATCTGTGAATAGTTTTTCTTTAAAATCATATAGGGTAACCTAAGGGCTTATTTAGCCCCTAGGTAAAAAATTAAATGAAAATTACTTAATCCAACTTTCCCATCTAGATTTATTGCTAGTCATCCAATCAGCAACAACTCCTTCAACAGTTCCGCCTTCTAAATCAACAGCCACAATCATACTTCCCATCTCATCATTACTGAGAGTGAATGCTTCAGCTGCTTTATATGCATGAGGCCATTTTTCTTCTAATTGACTTGAAGCAACTTTCCAAATCGGACCTGTTGGCTTGCCACAATCGTATGAAGAGTTTTTATTCATTCCCCATGATGGATCTGTATAGCATTCTTTTGTATAAGCCGGAAATTCAACCCACTCTCCATCAAATTTTGAAGGAGCCCAATGGGGAGCATAAACCCATAACATGATTGGGGCTTTTCTCTGATAAGCTGACTCTAGTTCAGCAAATAATGCAGCGTCTGTACCTGCATGAATTACTTCCCAATCCAAACCTAGTGCCTCAACTCTCTCGTCGTCAAATCCACCCCAAGTTACAGGAGCGCATAAGTATCTTCCCATTGGAGATGTCTCAGCAGTTGAAAAAGCTTCCGCACAATCATTTAACGCTTCCCAATTTGGTAGACCAGGACACTGCTCTTTCATATAAGATGGATACCACCACTCTTCAATACCATTCATTCCTGTTGAACCAATATTTACTACACGACCATCAGCTGTGTATTCATCCATTGCATCACGACCGGTAGTTTCCCACATCTCCATTGCTAAATGAAGGTCTCCTGTTTGTAGACCAGCAAATTGAGCAATATAGTCTGCCTGAACTAATTCAACATTATTACCGGCTTTCTTAAGAACCTCTGCCATAATATTTGTTGTAATTAACTGGCCCGTCCAATCATGAAGTGTCATTTTGATAGGATCTTTTGAGTCTTCTGCTTTAACAGTATGTGCCGTAAATAAAAAAACTGCCGACATAAGTGCTATTATTATTTTGCTAAATTTCATTTAACATTCCTCCTTGTTATTCCTATGCAAATTTTACATAATACATTAATGAAAACATACAACGATATTCATCAATATTATCAACACTTTTTTAGTCTTATACACACATGCGATTAAGAAATAAAACTGCAATTGTCACAGGTGGCGCTTCAGGGATAGGTGGAGCTACTTCAAAACTTTTTTGTAAGGAAGGAGCTAGAGTTGCAATTTTAGATATTAACGAAAAAGCTGGTCAAGAAATAGCTTCTGAAATTAATTTAAGTGGAGGTGAGGCTATATTTCTTAAGACAGATGTTTCAAGGTCTGAGGAAATATCAAAGTCCATTGATGATGTTATAAAAAAATTCAATAAAATAGATATTCTTTTTAATCATGCAGGCACAATTATTGTTAAGCCGTTACATAAATCCACTGAAGATGATTATAATTATCTCATGGATATTAACGTTCGTTCTGCTTTTTTAACTTGTAGTAAGATTATTCCTCATATGATGGAAAGTGGTGGAGGTTCCATTGTAATTACATCTTCGATTGGAGGAGAAAAAGGGTTTGCGTATGAGTCTTTATATTGCATGACAAAAGGTGCTGTTTTGCAATTAGCAAGATCTATTGCTGTAGAATATAGAGATAATAATATTAGATGTAATGCAGTGTGCCCCGCGTTTGTAAAAACAGATCATGGACTCAGAGAAATTGATGAACTGGATGCTTTGGGCCAAAAATGGAATGAAGAAGACCTAAAAACTGTGCAGGGTAGAATTTGTAATTCTGAGGAAGTTGCTTCAGCAGTACTTTATTTAGCATCTGATGAGGCGAGTTTTGTGAATGGAAATGCTTTTTATGTTGATAACGGTTGGTATGCAAAAGGCTAAACTTTTTTGTTAACTTTAACGACAAGATAAAGTCCATAAGCTACCGCTGGTCCTATGCCAAAAGCAAAGAGTAACGTACCTACTCCAACTGTGCCACCAAGTATCCACCCTACAAAGACAACAGAAACTTCTATACTCACTCTTACCCAGGCAATTGGATATTGGGTGACCCTTTGCAGTCCTGTCATCAATCCATCTCTTGGGCCAGGGCCTAAATTTGATGTCAAATAAATACCACTTCCTAATCCAACTAGTAATATTCCTAAAGATCCTACCATTAAATTTATCAAGTAACTATTTGTTGAAAAATTAAACAGGTATAAAGACAAATCAATTGTGCCGGCAATAATTATAATATTTAAAATTGTACCTACTCCAGGTCTTTGCTTTAGTGGTAGCCAAATTAATAGAACTACAACACTTGATACAAAAGTGGCAAAGCCAATAGTCCAATTAAAATTAATAGCCATTCCTTCAGCAAGAACTAGCCATGGACTTAGTCCAATCATTGAATGAATTAACAATGATTCACCAAACCCAAATATAATGAGTCCTATTACTAAGTAGAAAAGAGTTAAAATTTTTGGTTTAAAGTTTAAGGGATGGTCCGAGCTCCAATGAACAGTCGGTACATTTTTTATTTTAAGAAATTTCACTAGCTATAGTCTAGTTCTTTATCCAAGTATTTTTTTCATCTGCATACAACAAAGAGAATAGTATAAAAAAATAAACTATAAAGAGTCTAATTTTTAAGTCACACCAAGCTTTTTTTTAAGTTCACTAGATGAAGTGGTGTAACGAAATACATATTTTTTATCACTACAATAATGAAATATTTTTTTTGCCGCTAAAGCTGCCTCATGAAAACCACTTAAAATAAGTTTTAATTTTCCTGGATAATAACAAATATCACCAACTGCAAATATTCTGGGGACAGATGTTTCAAAATTTTCAGTATTCACTGATATTAAATTATTCTCTAAATTTAATCCCCATTCTGCAATGGGGCCCAATTCAATTTTCAATCCAAAAAATGGAAATATTGCGTCAATCTTTTCAATTATTGAACCATCAGCTAATTCAACATCTACTTGACCGCTGTTATTGTCTTTTAGACTTTTGATTGTATTAACATAAAAATTTGCCTCTTTGTTGTCGACCATAGTCATCATTTTATTAACGGAGTCTTGCACAGCTTTAAATTCTTTTCTTCTATGTAAAAGATTAATAGATTTGGCAATTCCTTTAAAACCTAAAACGTAATCTAAGGCTGAATCGCCACCCCCAGCTATAAGAATATTTTTATCTTTAAATGCCTGTCGATCTTTAACAGAATAAAAAATATTTTTTCCTTCAAATTCTTTAGTGTTCTCACCAGGCAATGGCCTAGGAACAAAACAACCTGAACCTGCAGCAATCACGAGTGACTTACACTCAATAACAGTGCCTGCATTTGTTTTAACAATTATAGATTCTTTATTTAGAATAATTTCAGACGTTAGCTGATTTAAGTGATAACTAGGTTTAAAAGGTTGAGCTTGTTTAATCAAATCATCTGTAAGCTCCTGACCTGTGACGGATGGTCGACTAGGGATATCATATAAATTTTTATCGGGATAAAGCTCCGAGCATTGTCCCCCAATTTTATCTAAGTTATCAATTAAGTGAGCTTTCACATCTAATAACCCAAGTTCAAAAACGGTAAACAGGCCGCATGGACCAGCTCCAATGATTACAGCATCAGTCTTATGATGATTGCCCGGTGATTGTATATCTTCCATATTTTATTTCTTTTAAGTTATTAGAACTATTTTACCTTAAATTTTCTCTCCATGAACACTTCTCGTGACAGTTTTATGTCTTTTAAAGATATTGTTTTGATTATTATAGATTTTATCTTATTACGCTCAATATAATTAATCAGATCGTGAAATATATAATTGTGGGTGAAGTTAGGGCCATCAAGAAAAGGTAAGTCTTTTTTGGGGTCTTACTTATTCATACTCCCATAACCAATTAGATGAAATCCCTTCGTAATATTTTCAGAATTTCTATTTTTATTAACTACCAATCTATGTTGGAGTCTTTCTCTAAATAATCTTTGATATGCCAAGTGATATTTTCATGATCCTTGAAAAAATAAATATTTCCTATTTCATTCTGAGCTTGTTCAATAATATTAAAGTTAAGTTGTTGCTCAATAAAATGTTTAGCATTCTTACGTCTCAGGCAAGGCTGACAAAAACC
>AACY020302460.1_pt1 | contig 11667 bp, 10 predicted proteins | sample 267378 | NCBI WGS metagenome assembly AACY02 (sample SAMN02954345, study PRJNA13694) | marine metagenome | biome: aquatic; feature: ocean; material: water; isolation source: isolated as part of a large dataset composed predominantly from surface... | reverse complement strand
GCGCGTCCGCTCTCCGATGCGCAGATCCAGTATGCCAAGGAGGACGTCATCCACTCGGTCGATTTGATGCTTAAGATCATGAAAAAAGCCGAGGCCCTGGGCCGCGCCGATTGGATCCGCGACGAGATGACGGTCTACGAGGACCCTACGCTCTACGGCGAGCGCGACCCCGATGCGGAGATGCCCCGCGTCCGTGGCAGCGGCTCGCTCACCCGGCAGCAGCGCGATATTCTGCGGGCCCTGGGTTCCTGGCGCGAACTGAAGGCCCGGGAGCGAAACCTGCCGCGCAGCTTCATCCTTTCGGACGATGGCATCATGTCTCTGATCAAACGCCCGCCGGAAAAACCGGAGGATATCAAGCCCTGCAAGGGGCTGAGCGAGCGTGTGGTCAAGCGCCACCGCAAAGCCCTCTGGACAGCCATCGAACGTGGCCGAAGCGGCGAGATGCCGGAACTGCCGAATAACAAGCACCAGGGCCCGCAGCCCGATGAGGGCTATGAGGCCCGGGTCGACCTCGCCCTGGCCTTTGTCAAAGGGAGCTGCCTCGCGGCCAGCATCGACCCCGCCCTCATTGGCAACCGGGCCGAGATCACCGCTTTCATTCTCGAGGTCGAGCAGGCCTCGCCCGAGCGGCACCGGCTCCTCGCCGGTTGGCGCGGCGATTTCTGCGGTAAGGCGCTCCACCGGCTCCTCCTCGGCGAGGGCGCGGTCGGCATCGACCCGGAAAGCAAGTTACCCTGCTGGCGGTAGTCTTCGGTCGGGGCCTATTCCACTTCGAGGCGGAAGAAGCGCTGCCCGGTGTCGGGCCCGTCTTGCCGGACCCGCATATTCCAGACGCCGTTTTCCCTGTCGAGGGGTTCGATTTGCGAGGGCTCGACGGCGTGCCAGCTCTGCAGGTTGGTCGAGGTGCGAATGATCACGCGGTTCAATCCGAGTTCTTCGCGCAGGCGAAAGTGGAAAGCGGGTCTTCCCGTTTCCGGATCCATATGCAGGCGGGGGCGGGCGCTCCCGGGGTCCGGACCGTGTGGGTTGAGCCCGAGGATGAACTCCAGCCGGTTATTGATACCGTCGCCGTCGGGGTCGGCCGACCAATCGGCGGTTCCCGGGCCGGGATCAATTTCTTCAAAGTGGCGGACGAGCCAGGACCGCTGGGGGTGATCAGCCGGGAGATTGTCGCTGCTGCCATCGAGCTGTTGAAGGAAGGCGATGATATCACCGAGTTGCTCCGGCGGGATGCTGCGGTGCGGGTCGGCCTTGGCCAGATCGCCGGCATGAGCGACCATGATCGCATCGATCGGCATGTCGTGGCCACCGCCCCGGCTCAGGGTGATGCTGTTGGCGGCTCCGGGAAGTAATTCAACCGGAGCGGAGCGCCAGACCAACCCAACCAGTCGAGTGTTATCGACAGATAGTTGACGTGGGAACGTGATACGCGTCTCCACGCCGTTAACCTCGGCCCGCACCTCGTAGTCGCTGCCGCGCGCCCATCTCGACGCTGCGCTGCGGACCCAGAGTTGCCCCGTCCCTCCCGGGCCCCCATCGATGTTGTTGAAGGTTATGGCCTCGCCGTTCAGACCGACATTGACGACGGCATTGTTCTTGGCCCCGAAAATATCCCAGTGATAGGAGCTGCCGCCTCCCGCTTCCGGCTCCCTTTTGTCGATTCGGCTACCGCCGATCACGTCTGCCTCTTCCGCTTCGAAGTAGCGTCCCATAGCGCTCATCAGGAATTCGGAAAGCTCCTCGGAGATCCCGAGGTGGCCGTAACGGCCGGTCGCATGCAGGCCCTTCAGGGTGGGCACGTCGATGCCGCTCAGTGCCGAGCCCAAGCGCCCGCCGCTGAGTGCCGTCACGCTGCCAATATCACGGAGGCTGCCGACACCGTTGCTGGCGGTCAACCGGCTGCCATCGTGGCAGCTCATACAGTTTTGTTCGATGAAGTAGTCCCGTCCACGCAGGGCGGCCTCGGTCATCGCTCCGCTCACCGGGTCCCGGTGGGGGCTGCGTGGGATGCTGGATGCATCGAGGGAGGCGACGTAGGCGGCGAGGGCGTCGAGTTCCGGATTCAGGCCCGCGAGGGTGGCGGCAGGGCCGGCCAGCGGGTCGTAGTCCTGATCGGAAGTGAAGCCTTCGCCGAGGAAGCGGTCCCGCATAACGACCTCGAAATCCTGGATTTCATCAAAGTTGCCGGACCAGTGCACGTTGCCATGGTTCATCCCGCCACGCCCGCGCAGATCGGTGGTGCGGCGGAGGCCCTCGCCGGTCGCGGTAAAGTCCCAGACCCGACCATCGTGACCGCCGTCGTTGTGGCAACTGGCGCAGCTCATGTAGCTTTCTGCGCCCATCCGCGGGTCGTTCGCGTTGTAGAAGATCTCCTTGCCCAAACGGACCTCGGGGCTGAGGCCGTCAACGGCAACTTTTTCGATCTCTGCCACCCGTGAGAGCTGGTAGGCTCCCCGGTCGAGCAATTGGCTCGCGTCAAACACGGTCGTCGTCCGGGACATGAAGTTCTGGCTGAAGACGCGCTTGGTAACCGGCGAAATGGCCAGGCCCTGCGGGGCCCGGCCTCCGCTGCCGTCCGCCGCCGTAGTCGCCTGCTGCAGCGGGACCCGCGTGGTGGTGCGGGCGACGCCAAGGTCGAGCGCATCGATGGCAAAAATCTCATTGTTGCCCTGCAAGGCGACGAGGAGGATATCCCCGTAAGGTGAGAAGCGCACGCCGGTCGGCGAATCGGCGTTGTCGAAGTCGTAGTAAGCGTCGGAGACGAGGGACTCGGCATCGATGTCGATCGTGGCCATCATGGCGCGCACCGTGTTCTCGTGCGTGGCATCCGCCGATCCGAAGGCCGGCCCACGAAAGGTGTTGTCCTTCTTTCCCGTGATGACGGCATACTGACCGTAGGGAGAGATGGCGATGCCTGCCAGATAGTTGGGCACACCGGCGCTGGAGTTGTTCCCGTCGGGATCGGTCACCATGTGGATGGGTATTGACCGGACGTTCCGATTGGTGGGGTCAACGCGCCAGACCTCGCCGTAGTATTCGGCCGAGATGAACCGGGTGACGAAGACCTTGCTGTGATCGGAAGCGACGGCGATCGCGCGCGGAGTCGGGCCCAGCTCGACGAAGTTCGGTGCGGTTGGTGCGTCGATATAGAATTGATAAAGCCCGCCGCTGCCGTGGGCGCTGACGTAGATGGTCTGTCCGTCAGGGGAAGCGACCACGCCATAGGGCGCGTCGCCGTAGGCCAGGACAAGGACCTCGTTGACGGTGCCATCAGCAGCCAGCAAGTAGATCTCGTCACTATCCATACAACTCACCCAAAGTTGGCCATTGGCGTCTTCGGCGATATTGCGGGGATCGTTGCCGACTGGATATTCACCAAGCTTGGCTCCGGTCGTGCCGTCCATTTTGGTGACGGTATCAGCATCAGGATTGACGGCCCAGACGGCACCGTCCGATGCCACGATGATCGCGGAACTTTCGGTCGGTAGCGGGGCTGGCGGCAGATTCGCGACAATCAGATTAAGCGCGCTTACGGCGTAGGCATTCGCGCTGTCCCTGACTTGAAGCCGCGCGGTATAGCGGCCGGCTTGGGGCCAGTTATGTTCGAACTGAATCGGATGACTCCCAGCCGTGAGCCCCTGCCACGCCCCGTAGCCGCTGCCGTCACCCGGATCAAAGCGGTATTCAAAAACATCGTTATCACTGACCTCGGCGCTCAGGTTGACCAGTGTTCCGGGCGCAAAACGGCTTTGGTTTTGATCGAAGCCCAGGATCGACGGTGCCGGGTCATTCCCGGCAGCGACCGAGTTGCCGGTGGAGAAGCGCCAGGAGTAGGGCTCGATCCGGTTGCCGGAAATATCCATGACGCCGTTCTCCCGGGGGAAATCGACCTGATAAGTGGTCTCGGCCTTAAGCGGAGTGGTCGGCGTCAGCATGAGGAGATTGTCCGAGCCCAGATTCACAATACAGTCGACCGGGTCGCCGGACGGGGAATTATCGACCACCTCCCGGATCATGAAATTGACGCCATTGTGGAGGGTGCGGCTATCGAGCTCTTCGTGGATGATCACGCTGATTGGCATGTGGCGTGAATAGCCCGTGCGGTTCACTTCGGGCACGTGGAATCCGACCCGGGGCGGCGTCGTATCCGGAGCCTGTTGGCGAACATGTATGGTCATGCCACCCTCATTCGCCCCATAGCCGCCTGAGACAATGAGGTTACCCATCGGCATGCTGTATTGACTGAGGTCCACGCCGTCGGGTTCTTCCAGCACCAGCTCGACCGGCTCGGGATGCCCGGCAATGAGCAGGTCCATGTTCACGACCAGGCCGTCCGCCAGAAACAGGTTGTCTTGAAACTTGGGATAGGTCGCATTGCGCAGGCCCAGCTCGACGCCGTCAAGGGAGGGGATCCAGTCGCGCACGAGGACGGGGTCGGTCGGGTCGGTCACGTCCATGACCTGTATGTTGTCCGTCCCGTTGGATACGACGTAAAGTCGGCCGTCACGTGCGTAGAACTCAGGCCAATAACCGCCGAAGGTGTTCTTGTTTAACCCAAGCAGCTGCATCTCCGGAACAGGTGCCTCCGGGTCCCAGTTCTCCAGTAGGTCGTCCGGTGCCCGATAAATGGCCAGGCCCGATCGGCGTTGATCACTGATGACGAAGAAACGGTCGCCAACCAGCGCCGGGAAGCCACGCACCCCGAAATTGCCCTCGGGAGTGGCTCCAAGGGAATGGGTCCGGTAGTTGGCGGGGGAGAATGGGCCATCGGGATCGGTGCGCCAGGCTTTCCCGAAATGGATGACAGGGCCATCATCGCCATAGGCCCAATCCTGGGAGCCCATCCAGGGAAGGTGACGGCGGAGCCGCCCTCCAATCGGCGCGTCACCCCATCCGTAGCTGAACTGCTCCTCGTGGTGGAGGCCGCGCTCGACCGCGCCGCCGAAGACATCGACGTGCAGTGTTCCCCAGTGCAGTGAGTGAGCCGTCCGGCCGTGCCCGTGGGTGTTGTAGCCCCAGTTGCCGGTGAACCAGTGCTCGCGGCCGCGGTCGTTGGTGCCGTAGTCGAGCCCGAAGTCAGAGGGCCAATAGGCGACCGGCGCCGGATCATTCTCCAGATTCGAGACATCCATAACGCGAAACCGCAGATCGTTGATCCGTGCGTCAGAGCCCGGGTTCTCATAGCCCACCATGAGCCAACCCTGGTGATACATGATGTTGGTTAAACGTCCGGCCAACTCGGGAGTCGGGGATCGGTAAATCAATGTCCCCGGCGCTTCAGTTCGGGCGTGGGGCGCATACCCGGACGTGTAGCTGGTCTGACTGTGCAGCACGGCCTTCAGGCTGAAAATCCCGCTGAGGCACATGATGGCCGCGGGAAGGGTGACGCGGGGTCCCATGGTGGTAGAGCTTGGTAGAGAGGGCGGAAGTTTTTTTCCAGGGGGCAATTAAACCACGCATAGCCCCAATTTCAAACTAAGGACTGAAGATTCATCGACTTAGAAACTTTATTTACAAGGCGCCAGGGGCATCCGGCTTTCCAGAAAGTCGATGCCGCGTCTGATCGAGGGTTCCTGCCAGATGCCGAGTAGCAGGTGGCCGAGAAGGTAGCGCTTCTCGTAGCGCACCGGAACACCCGAAGCCTCGAGGGATGCCTCCATCAGCTGAGCATGGCGGGGGTCCACGATCCGATCCCAATAAGCGTGGTAAAGATAGACTGGTGGGTGATTGGCTTTCGCATGGGTGAGGGGAGAGGCACGCGTCCACTGTTCGCGGGCCTGCTCCGGAGCTTCGCCAATGAGCTTAAGAATGTAGGGACTCTCGGGATAAAGCAGGAGATCGGTTGGGGCGCCACCGGCGAGAACGCCGCGAACCGCCGGGCCGTCCGGGTCTGGAAGGCCCGCCGCGAGCAGCGCGAGATGACCGCCGGAGGAGTATCCGACGGTGATGATACGATCTGGGTCGAGTCGGTGTTCAGCGGATTGATCCCGAAGATAGCTCAGGGCAGCATGGATATCATCCAGCTGTGCCGGGAAGTGGTGCTCCGGAGCGAGGCGGTAGTTGACGTTGAAAGCCGCGTAGCCGCGTGCCGCCAAGAGCTCGGCCACATCAATCATGTCGCTCCGATCCCGGCCGACCCAGCCTCCACCGTGAATGACGACGGCTGCCGGGTGCGGTCCCTTTCCTTCGGGCAGGTAGAGGTCGCCCTGCTGACGCACGCCACCCCCGCTGACATAAGCCAAATCCTTCTGCGCAAGATAACTGGTGCCGGAGCATCCTCCAAGCAGTCCGCAGAGCGATAAAAGAGCGCAGCCGACCCGCCGTCTGGGAAGTTGTCCTGTGGACGGCACAAGGTCGGACGCAAAATCGGAGTTTGGTGAAAACATTCGGGAAACTATAAGAATCCGGGAAGTGAGCTAAACCCTGAAATGCAGAATAAGCGTATTCGCGTTGGAAGGGATACCCTGGACACCGTTGTCGCATGAGGAGCAATTGAGCCAATTCGGGTCATACTGCCCCAATTTTGCCCCGGGAAGCCCTGAAAAAAACCTGCCTGAAATGAGTTAATTGAGTGATTTGTTTCTTAATTTTCTCTTTGCTCAAAGTAGACTCCGCCCCTTCCCGAATTTTTTGAAACTGCGATCCTGAAGTTTCTTGCTGACTGAAACGATCCAAACTCTGGACAAGTAACAATTCTAAGTAAGAGAGAGCCGCGAACACTACGAAGTCGATATATTCGGCCTTCGCGAAAACCCTCAGAATAGAATATCAAACAGTCCGAATCTTTGAACTCCGCTCGTAGGTGCTCTCCAGTAAACACGAGGTGCGCCTCTGCCCAGGACATACCCGAAGCTTCGGCCTTTGCGCAAAATGCAATCCCTTCCCGCGAGTGCCACTCCGCGACGGAGGGCGGTAAGCGTTCGATCAATTGCGCGTCAAACTCCATTGCCGCGAGCGATTGCGCACAAGCCCATAGCACGATTAGGATGAATGCGTGTCTCGGTTTCATTTGAATGTCTTCTGGAAATCAGCCCAAGCTGGGGCGAAAAGCCGAGGGTGTCGCCGACGCACTGTCAGACACCAGAGGATTTGCGCCCGACGCGCATCGAGCAAGGGTCTGGACTTCGTATGCCAATAGCGGGCGACACTCATTTGCCACAGCTCACTTGCATCACCTTCATTTGTATCCGATGCGACCAGTCGCGCCACAAAGGCCTGTTCTTTACGAGCCGCCTCCTCTGGCTCAGTCTGACCTTTAACAATCAGGTCCACTTCGTGAAGTTGCACACCAAGCACGACGGCTAATATACGGGCTGGCTGATCGCGGTAGAAGACAAAGCCCCGGCTTTCCGCTAAAATTGCTTCGATGGCAGCCGGATGCTTGATCGGATGCTGCCTGCTCTCTGAGATGCGCACCTCGTAATCCTCCCAAAAGTTTCGCATTCCTGGATGAAGTCGCGCCATGGCCACCCGTTCCGCCAATAGATCCAGATCGAAAGGGCACTCTGGTCGTAGGCGACCCAGCCAGTCTTGAAATGCCGCCTCAGTCGTCTCCGGTTCTGGATCACGGCCTTCCTGCCCAAATAGGATCCCGCGATGATCGCCCTCCAACAAGGCATCGTAAAGCGGATAGCGGAGACAATCCAAGAGATCGACCTCCAGCCCTGCGCTCTTCAGTTTGCTCCGTAACGCCGCTGCCCATTGATCGTAAATCAAAAAGGGCCAAGTCTTGTTATCTGCTTCTACCATGATTCCAGCATACCAACTCGAAGACCCGGCAAATAGGACAGGATTTGTCCCCAAAACGCAGGATTGCCGAAAGACGGGAAACCGGGTATTCTATTCACTATGTCCAATAACCTCCGATTATCCCCAAACGAAAATCCGGCCACCGCGGCCGATTACCCCTGGTGCCTGCAAAAGCAGGGCGACTGTGTTGCGCTCTTCAAAAAGAAGTCTCTCGCCAAAGAATTTCTCGATGCCCAAACCACCTCACGCCGCATGCAGGACGATGCCTCCCGCTACCGCGCCATGTATCTCGGTGCCGCCAGTTACCGGAGGGCTGCTCAATGAAGAAGCAAACCGGAAAGATCGGCATCTTCTGGGTTTATCAAGGCGTCGTGCTGGCGCGCCCCATCGAGATCATTGAGGGCGAAGCCCAAGGCGACTTCATCGACAGCCCGGACAGCCACCTCCACGTCTGGGGCGACCCCGACGGCTTCAGCCGCGACTACCCCGAACTCCTTGAGATGCCCTACGAAGCCGTTCCTCGCGGTCGCGTGCTCTACGAGGTGATCGAAGATCAATTTGTTATCTACCTCGACGAATGCCTGATGAACGATGAAAACAAAACGGATTTGAAAGAAGCGTTTGGACTAACGGGGAAAGATTGTATCTTCCGGAGCGATCCGCATTACTGCACCGATGCGTCGATGATCGACGATCTATTTAGTTAGAAACGTATGGACAAAGCATACGTCCGTATGCAATATGCGTTCATGTTGAATCCTATTGAACATCTTTTCCCCAAGGCCCGCGCTGAGTTGCTTAATCTGCTTTTCAGCGATCCGACCAGATCATTACACCTCCGCGACTTAGCGCGCTTGAGTGGTTTGGCTCTGGGCACGATTCAGCGCGAAGTGGCCAATCTTCGGGAAGCCGAGCTGATCACGGAGCGTCGTGACGGTAATCGGCTTTATTTCGCGGCAAACTCCCAACACCCCCTCTTTCCCGAACTTCAGGGAATCGCTCAGAAAACAATGGGCATCCGTGCTCAGCTCAGGACCGCGCTCTCCGGCCTAACGAGTATCGAACTCGCCTTCGTCTATGGGTCTTTCGCCGAGGGAGCGCCCAAAGCGAACAGCGACGTGGATCTCTTTATCATTGGTTCAATCGGGCTGCGGACACTCGCCGCCCGGCTCAGGAAAGTCGCTGATCAATTGAACCGGGAAATAAATCCGACCGTTTTCAGTCCCGCATCCTACCGGGATAAACTCGCTGCGAAGGATGCCTACATTTGCAACGTGACAGAGGGGGCAAAGCTGTGGATCATCGGGAACGACAATGAGTTTGCAGCAATGGCATAAGAACGGATGGCTGCGCCCGCACCAAGCGAACCGCAAGCAAATCGCCGATCTTTTTGAAATCGTGGACCGGGACCTAGCCGATGCCCGCACCGCCCGGTTAAGTTCTGATTGGCAGTTCGGAATTGCCTACAACGCAGCGCTCAAGCTTTGCACGATTTTGCTCTACGCAGAAGGTTGCCGTCCGGAGCGGGCGCTGGCACATTACCGGACGCTACAAGCGCTGCCGCTTATCCTGAGAGACCAGCGACGAAGCGATGCCGACTACCTCGACAGCTGCCGCATCAAACGGAACACCGTCGAATACGACGTTGCCGGACGCACCAGCCCCGAAGAAGCTGCTGAACTCATCGAGTTTACGGATGAACTCCAGCAGGACGTCCGGGATTGGTTGCGGAAGAATCATCCTGAACTGTTGGGCTAAGTTTTTTAGCCCTGAGAAAGTAAACAGGAAAGGCTACCAGAGTAACTCTACATTTCTAATACCATTGCCATGCGCAAGGTTGTCACAAAGGATCACCGCGTTAGGCTTTTGTATTAGACTTGATATCGCCTGAACACCTAAGATTGGAACTGCATTATTGGCTCCATGAAAAACAACTATCAACTTGGTTTTTTTGATCCCCATTAGTGAATCAATGAGATTTACGATCTGTTCGGTCGGATTAGACCAGCCCCACTGTTTGAAAATCACAGCTTCTTGTATCGAATTGGGAATCCCACTCCATGATTTATCTGTAATGAAAGGAAAGAAATTTCCAACTACTAGATGGCCTTGATAAGTCCCATTTGGAATTGGCGAATAACCAAGTTGATTGTTTTTTCTATTCGCCATCATCAAAACACTCTCAAGTCGCTTCCTTAGCCCAGTATCATCATGATTAGAGCTAGGCAGTGAACCAAATTTTTTAGTATTAGTGATTAATTGATTATTCGGAGTTAGGTAAGCATTCCCTTGTCCATAATTTATTCCAACCGCAAGAACTATTAGATCATCACTACGAGAAGTCCCCTGCTTATTATCAACGATTGCACAGACCGCAGCAGACGCTTTCGTATTTCGGTCTAATGTAATAAGATCATCACTTTGACTACTTGGTTTACCAATTAACCCAATTTCTCCCGAAGGGAATTGGGATGATTTGTTAAAGCGCTTAGGTAGCTTATCTAGCCAAGCGTCATTGTGATCACTAACTATTTTTTCGATTTGTTTTTTCATATTCTTTTGCTCGAAATTCCAACTGCCTTAGATCCGCCCGAGGCGCCCGGTCATTTTCACTCGAAACGCCCGTAAACTCACTTCACTCACCACCTTGTAGTGCTTCACGTTTGCGGTGCAGAGGGTTTCGGCGTGTTCGACAGCGGTGGCGGCGATCAGGGCGTCGGCCATTTGCATTCCGGCTTTGAGGCAGAACTCTTCGACGTAAATGCAGGCTCGGTGGGAAATGTTTTCGTCGACCGGGAGGACACGAAAATTGAGTTCCCGGATGAAGCGGCTGATGGCCTTTTGCTCGGTTTTATTACGGGCTCCCTGATGCAGTTCCATTAAGGTGATGGCCGAAATCTGCCGCTTCGCACAGGCATCGATTACAGAGGCTGCGTCCTCATTGCCCCGGAAACACCAGATCATCACATCGGTATCAAAGATCAAAGGAACGACCCTTTCTCAGCTTGCGCACTTCGACAGCGACAGATTCTTGATCGAGATCCTTCCACATGCCGAAGGCGGATTGGCTGCGCACAGTGGAGGGCTGCTCTCGCTCTGCAGGAATGATGCGAGCAATCGGCCTGTTTCTGCGGGTCAGGGTGACCTCCTGTCCCGTCTCAATGGCATCGAGGATTTTCCCAGGACTGCGACGCAGGGTAAGCAAGGACGATTTCATGAATAAAAGTGTGCACTTTTTGTGCACACTTTCAAGTTCTTTTCATTTATGGCTTCACCCCAACCACCGCCTCAACTGCCTCGGATCGGCCCAAGGGCGCCCGATCTGCTTCAGCACGTAATCCATCAGCGCGTCCCCTTTGAGGCACTGCTTGCGCCCTTTACGTTCAGCCTCGCTGGCCTTTTTGCTAAGCGCGTCGAACTGCTCACGGGACTCGGCAAATGCGGCTCCTTGCTTCTTCACGCTGCCCCGGGCACGGTGGAGACGGTTGATCCGTTTGAAATCGAGATCGCGCTTGGGATCGAGACTGAGGTAGCCAGGGATAAAAAGCTGGGTGCCGTAGGCCGTCATGTTGACCGAGGGCTTGAGCAGGAGCGGCTTATCACCTGCCATGCCCCAAAGATACCATTTCCAGCAGAAGAGGTCGAAGACGGCTTGAAAGCTTGCCTTTGGGCTCTCGAAGGATGCTCCGAACCCGGTTTGCCAATTCCGTTCCATCAAAAGCGTGCGTCGAACGATGGCTTTGTTTACCTGCTTCGTAAAGCTGACCTGTATCAGCTCCCAATCTTTACGGAAGGCATCGGAGCGTTGTAGCCGCTCGGCATACTCCTCGTATTTTTGTTTTCCGGCGGCGGAGAGGAAGTCTTCGTATTCGCCGGCTGCCATGACCTGCTCGGCTTGGTGCAGAGTGCCCGGAT
>AACY020309430.1_pt1 | contig 11669 bp, 5 predicted proteins | sample 267378 | NCBI WGS metagenome assembly AACY02 (sample SAMN02954345, study PRJNA13694) | marine metagenome | biome: aquatic; feature: ocean; material: water; isolation source: isolated as part of a large dataset composed predominantly from surface... | reverse complement strand
CCGCCCGAAGGCGTCCGGAACATGAGTGAGTGGGCGAAGAAACAGGCCTGCTGGGCGCAGCTGCAACACCGGGAACTGGATTACCCATCCGACTTGCGGGACTATCTGCTCACACCTGCCGAAGCCACCGCTGCTGTTGATGATGAGAGGAAGAAGAAGGCGGTCACGTCCGGAATCGAGGCTCAATCAACCGTGGTGAACCTCGGCGCGGGATTTTGGAAAGGTGCGCTCGAATGGGGCAAGGATCGTCGGCTGGTGACGCCAAAGGAGGCCGGGATACTGGAGACCTGCACTCGGATTCCCGATCGGCTTCCATCCGAAAAGCAATGCTTAATCGCTATCGAAGTTCTCGAAAGGTTGGAAGCGGACGGTTTCGAGGCCCGTGTTGCTGCTGCCGGAGAGTAATCAGTGGCCCATCAGAAGGCCCCGGATCACGCGTGCAATCTGAAGCGCCAGGAACGGTGGGACTGCATTGCCGACCTGATGATACTGGGCCGTGCGAGGGCCGCAGAAAAAGTAGTTGTCTGGGAAGGTCTGCAGCCGCGCCGCTTCGCGTACCGTCAGAGAACGGACTTGTCGCGGATCAGGGTGAATGAAGTAATGTCCATCCTTGGAAATATGGCTAGTAACGGTGCTGGATGGGCGATGACCGAGCTGGACGCGAAATCGATCCGCGAAGTCGCCTGATGCGCGATTCCGATGGTCGGGCTGAAGGAATTCGGGAAAAGTCGAGAGCTTCGGGGATGCCCTCATCACCTCGGCATAAGATGCCGCGTAGAGGTAGCGCCCCAAGTCTTCCGGTATATGCCCCCGGGTCTCATGATGCAGGACACGGTCAAGTCTGTCGTCGACCAACCAATCAGCCAGCTCCGGTTCCACGCAGGGCCCATTGCCCTTTCGCCTGTGATCGCACCGCAGTTCATCGCGCGCAAGCCCATCGGTCAGCAAGCTGCCGACGCGGTCGCGAACCGACTGCGGCACCTTTCGCGACCTGAGGATCGCGCTGGCCTGACGCAGCACCGCATCGCGCCACGCCGCAACATCATCGCCCCGGCTCAGGCCGCTTCTGAGGCTCGGCAAGTCCCCGATCGCGTCAAGTACAGAGACCGCTGTCTCAGAGCGCCGCAGCAGCGACCTTCCATCAGTGGGCGGCGTGATGTCGCGCCGCAGGCCGACCACGAAAACACGATGGCGCGCTTGTGGGATGCCGTGGTCTTCGGCACGGACAAGAAAATCCGTGCCCTTGAAGGGCTCGGGGCCGCAGGGCTGCGCGAGAGGTAGAAGGTGATAGCCATCACCGGCACCGGCGAGGTCCTCGAGGACCCGCTGGAAGATGCCGCCGCCGTCAACCCGGCTGGAGATCATACCCTTCACGTTTTCCATCACGAAGGCCGCCGGGCGCAGGCGGTCGAGTATGCGAACGTATTCTCGGTAGAGATAATGCCGCTCATCCTTTTCCGGTACGTAATCCTGCTTGCCTCGATTTCGCGACCGTCCAGCGAGAGAATAGGCTTGGCAGGGTGGCCCACCGATAAGGATCGTATTCCCGTTGAAGCCCTCACGCGTCCGGTCGAGGGTTTCCGAAATCAGTTCGAAGCTTTCCGCGGCACCCAGTTCGAGCTGCCACGCTTCGGCCTCTGCTGCTTTCCACTCGACGGGATGGAGATCAGACCAATCCGGCATCGGAGAACCGGCGTTCAGGGCATCATGGTAGGCTTTGGGAAACCTGTTTTCAAAGCGGCGCAGAAAAGCGCGCAACCTGAGAGTCCGGACCTCAATGGGCTGCCGTTCGACGGACAGGCGGATTTCCATGTCGCCGTCACCCTCGCGACCTGCCGTAGCGAACCCTTCGCCGAGTCCACCAGGACCGGCGAACAGATCAACGATGCCGAAAGTGGAAGGCAAATCAGGCTCCTGACGATCTTCAGTCAGTCGGTGTATACTAGGTTCAGGGACGAAGACCAGGATGCAAGTGACAGATATTGTGGATCGACAGACCCGATCCCGCATGATGGCAGGGATCAAGGGAAAGAACACGAAGCCTGAGCTGGCGCTTCGGCGGGCTCTGCACGCACGCGGGTTCCGCTACCGGCTTCACTCAAAAAACGTCCGCGGCAGGCCCGACCTCGTCCTCCCGAAGCACCGTGCGGTCGTCTTTGTGCACGGGTGTTTCTGGCATCGGCATTTGGGATGCCGTTACGCTACCACTCCCGCGACGCGCGTAGCGTTCTGGCAGGCAAAGTTCGCCGCGAACGTTGCGCGAGACAGCGCCGTTCGGGACGCGCTGCTTGCGGCGGGCTGGCGCGTAGCGACGATCTGGGAGTGTACCCTTCGAAAGCCGGAACAGATCGTGGCAGCGGCCGACCAGCTTTCAACTTGGTTGCTCTCCGAAACGGAGACGCTCGAGCTCGGCGAACGCGAGGTCTCGGCACCTACAGGAGAAGGAGAAGATGTCAGCTCGTCCAAATGATTGGTTCAACCCGGCAGGGCATGATGCGCCTGTTGAATGTTCGATCTGAGTGTCTTCTTGCGCACGCCACTAGCGTCGAAGTGTTTAGCCGGGAACTGCACAAAGTCATTTGATTTCAGAGGCTTGCAACCTATTCACCAAATCGGCGCAGTCATGAGGTCCGGAGAATATCGGCCCTGAGAGACCGCTTTCGGGCCACCTGGCGCCACTGCCAGTGCTCAGCCCCACCCGCATAACCCTCGAAAACAACGGAAAAATCCGGCCGCAGCGGGATCGGGAGAACGCTTTCGCGGGGGCAAGTGGCGGAGAGGATGGGATTCGAACCCACGAGAGCCTTTTGAGCCCTACTCCCTTAGCAGGGGAGCGCCTTCGACCACTCGGCCACCTCTCCGCCGCTCTGGCTATCGGTTCAGACTTGCCGTGGCAAGTGGCGAGCCTCGGGTCGCCTCAGGGCCGGCGATCGACCGGTGCGGCGGCCCCGAGCGCGCTCCGCCGCATGTCATCGATCCTGCGTTCCGAGGCTCGGCGGGCGCGCCTCGCGGCGATCTGACCGGTCAGCGATCGCCGCGCGGCGATCGCAAGGCTGCGCGTTCAAACCCTGCTGCATGACGAAGCGGGGCCAACGCGTCGCTTGCACGCGAAAACAGCTTCCAACCGGGGTCCAGCGACCGGACCGCTCCGGCGGGCCCGCGCCGCGCGACGCGATGGACGGGGCCCCGGCGCAGCGCCTCGCCGACCGGCGGGCCGTCTCGCGCGTTCGCAATCCCGTCCCGGCAGGTGAGCTTCAACGGTCTGCGGCGCCGGCTCCGGGTCTCGCGCCGTCGCCGCAGTCGTCATCACCAAGTCGCCCACGGCCTGCGATCGATGCAGGACGCAGGCCGAGGCACGGGGTTCGAGCGCCCGTCGCCACGATCGACTCACGATGCGGAGCCCTCCCTCGCGCCGTCCCTCCGCGCTCAGACCGTCTCGCCCGCGCGCTGGATCGCGGCCCATACCCGCGACGACGTCAGCGGCATCTGGAGATCATGCACGCCGAGCGGCGCCAGCGCGTCGCGGGCCGCGTTCATGACGGCCGGCAGCGCCGCGACGCAGCCCGCCTCTCCGACGCCCTTCGCGCCGACCACGTTCGCCTCCGTCTCCGTGGAATGGGTCCCGACCCGGAACGGCGGCATGTCGGCGGCGCGCGGCATCGCGTAGTCCATGAAGGAACCCGAGATCGGCTGACCGGTCTCGGGGTCGAAGCGGACCTCCTCCATCAGGATCTGCCCGGCCCCCTGCGCCACGCCGCCATGGACCTGCCCTTCAAGGAGCATCGGGTTGAGGACGGTCCCGTAGTCGCCGACCACCGTGTAGGCGACGAGTCGCGCCAGACCCGTCTCGGGTTCGATCTCGATCTCCGCCGCGGCGCAGGAGTTGGGAAAGGCCGAGGCCTTCACCTTGTAGTCCTCGACGACGTCGAGCGCGGCGAGGGCGTCCTGCGCCGCCGCGCGCGCCGCGACCTCGCGCCAGCCGACCGAGCGGTCCGTGCCGGCGACGGCGAAGCGCCCCGCCTCGAACTCCACGTCGCCCGGCGCGACCTCCAGCGCCTCCGCCGCGACCGCCTTCGCCGCCTCGGTCAGCCGCGCAGCGGCCAGCCGCGCCGCGCCGCCGCCCACCGCCGAGGAGCGCGACCCGGCGGTGCCGCCGCCCTGCGCCAGCGCGTCGGTGTCGCCCTGGGTGAAGCCGATCTGATCCATCCCGAGGCCGAGCGCGTCGGCCAGAAGCTGGCGGAAGGCGGTCTCGTGGCCCTGCCCGTGGCTGTGGGTGCCGACGGTGAAGTCCACGCCCCCGTCCTCGCGCAGCTTCAGGCGCGCCTGCTCGCCCCGCGACGGGTTCCCCGCGCTCTCGATGGTGCAGGCGAAGCCGAAGCCCCGCAGCAGCCCGCGCGCCTCGGCCTCGGCCCGCCGCGCCGGGAAGCCGTCGCGGTCGGCGAGCGCGAGGGCGCGGTCCATGACGGCGGCGAAATCGCCGCTGTCGTAGGTGTATGTCAGCGCCGTGCGATAGGGCATCGCCTCCGGCGGGATCATGTTGACGCGACGCAGCTCCGCGGGGTCGCGCCCGGTCTCCCGCGCCGCGGCGTCCACGAGGCTTTCGACCACATAGGCGTTCTCGGGCCGGCCCGCGCCGCGATAGGCGGCGGCGGGCGGGGCGTTCAGCATCACGCCGTCCACCACCGCGTGCATCGCCGGGATGCGATAGACGCCCGCGAGGACGCCGATGTTGTTCGTCGCCGGTCCGGTCGACATCTGCGAGTGATAGCCGCCCACCCCGTAGAGCGCGCGCGAGCGCAGGCCGAGGAACCGCCCCTCGGCGTCGAGCGCCAGCGCCGCGTCGATCAGAGTGTGGCGCGCCTGCTCGTCGCAGGTGAACGACTCCGACCGGTCGGCGCGCCATTTCACGGGGCGCCCCACCCTGCGGGAGGCCCAGAGCACCAGCGCCTGCTCCGGCGTCGTCGCCGAGCGGTTGCCGAAGCCGCCGCCCATGTCCGGGCTCACGACGCGGACGCTCTCGGGCGGAACCTTGAGGATCTGCTTCGCCAGAGTCGCCTTCTGCCGCCACGGCGCCTGCGTCGGCGTGCGCAGCGTGTAGCGCCCGGTCGCGGCGTCGAAGATCCCGAGCGCGGAGCGCGGCTCGAGCGGCGTCGGCTGGACGCGGCTGACGTCGAGCGTCAGCCGCGTCACATGCGCGGCCTGCGCGAAGGCCGCCTCGGTCGCCGCGGCGTCGCCCTTCTCGAAATGGAAGGATCGGCAGTCGGGCCAGTCCGGGTCGAAGGCGGGCGCCGTCCCGTCCCGGATCGACGCGAGGTCGGTGACGGCCGGCTCCGGCTCGATGTCGAGCAGGATCAGCTCCGCCGCGTCCCGCGCCGCCGCCAGCGTCTCGGCCACCACGAAGGCGACCGGATCGCCCACATGGCGCACCCGCCCCTTCGCCAGCACGCCGCGCGGCGGCGCCCGCATCGGCGAGCCGTCCTCGAGCGGCAGCGCGCCGGCGGGCTCCAGCGCGCCGAGGCCGTCGGCCTCGGCGTCCTCCGCCGTCAGCACCGCGAGCACGCCCGGGGCCTCCGCGGCCTCCGAAACGTCGAGTTCGACGATCCGCCCGTTCGCCTCGGGCGAGCGGAGCACGAAGGCCCAGGCGAGACCCTCCGCGGCCACGTCGTCGGTGTATGCGCCCTCGCCGCGGAGGAAGCGCGGATCCTCGACGCGGGCGACCGGCGCCCCGAGCAGCTTCTGCGGTTTGTTCATGGGCGCGAGAACAGCACGCCCCGCGCCGCGCCGCCAAGGCGAAGCCGCTATGGCCGCGATAGCGCCGCCGTCGCGCGCCGCCGGCCCGCCGGCGACGCGCCGGCGTCGGCAAACCGTCGCGGACTGACCGCGCGACGGTTTCGATTGTTCCCGCCCCTCGCCGCGCTTGCTGAACTCGCAAGGCTGCGGCGAAGGGGGGAGCGCGTGAGCGTACTGCGGATCGGCGTCGACACCGGCGGCACGTTCTCGGATTTCGTCGTGCTCGACGAGGCGTCCGGTCGCCTGGAGGTCTTCAAGACCAGCTCGACGCCCGACGCGCCGGAACGGGCGGTGCTGAGCGGTCTCGACCGCGCGCTCGACGGGCGCGACGGCGGGGCGGTCGACTTCTTCCTGCACGGCACGACGGTGGCGACGAACGCGCTGCTCGAAGGCAAGGTCGCCCGCGCCGGGCTCGTGATCACCGAAGGCTTCCGCGCGATCTACGAAGTGCAGGAGCAGGCGCGCCCCTACGGCCCGCCCACCTTCGACCTCCGCCATGTCCGGCCGCCGCTGCTGATCCCGCAGAGCCGCACGGTCGAGGTCCCGGAGCGCGTCGGCGCCGACGGCGCGGTCGTGCGCCCGCTCGACGAGGCGGCGGCGCGCGCCGCGCTGGCCGCGCTGGCGCGGCAGGAGGTGGAGGCGGTCGCGGTCTGCCTCCTGTTCTCCTTCCTGCGCCCCGAGCACGAGCGGCGCATCAAGCGGCTCGCCGCGGAGATCCTGCCCGGCGTTCCCGTCTCGCTGTCCTCCGACGTCGCGCCGGTCATCCGCGAATACTACCGGCTGAGCACCACCGTCGCGAACGCCTGCCTCCAGCCGGTCGTCTCCGACTATCTCGGGCGGCTGGAGACGGGGCTGACCGAGCGGGGGGCCACCACGCCGCGACGCTACGTGATGCTCTCGAACGGCGGCGTCACGCCGGTGGCGGATGCGGGCGCGCAGGCCGCGGCGACGGTGCTCTCGGGCCTCGCAGGCGGCGTCGTGGCGGCGGCGGGGATCGCCGCGCGCGCGGACGTCGCGAACGCGATCGCCTTCGACATGGGCGGGACCAGCACCGACGTCGCGGTGATCGCCGACGGCGCGCCGGAGCGCCGCCAGCGCTCGGAGATCGAGGGCCGCCCGCTCGCGCTGGCCACGCTCGGCGTCGACACGCTGTCGGCCGGCGGCGGCGCGCTCGCGCGCATCGACGCGGCCGGACTGCTCCAGGTGGGCCCGGAGAGCGCCGGCGCGGCGCCGGGGCCGGTCTGCTACGGGCGCGGCGGCGCGCAGCCGACGGTCACAGACGCGAACGCCGCGCTCGGCTATCTCGGCGCGGGCGCGCTCGCGGGATCGGTGCCGCTCGACGCCGACGCTGCGCGGGACGCGATCGCGCGGGCGCTCGCGGCGCCGATGGGCCTGTCGGTGGACGCGGCGGCCATGGGCGCGCTGCGGTTGATCGACGTGAAGATGGCCGAGGCGATGCGCGCCATCGCGACCGGGCGGGGCCTCGACCTGCGCGACTTCACGCTGATCGCCTTCGGGGGCGCCGGCCCGCTCCACGCCGCCCGCGTCGCGGCGGCGCTCGGCCTGCCAAGGGTGCTCTGCCCGCCCTACCCCGGCGTGACGTCCGCGCTCGGGCTGCTGGAGGCGGACGTCCGGCACGAACGCGTGCGCTCCGCCCCGACCATGCTCGACGCGACGGACGGCGCCGCGCTCGCCGCCGGGATCGCGGCGCTGGCGGACGAGGTGGCGACGCTGCTGGAGCAGCAGCGCTTCGCGCCCGGCGAGATCACGCTGCTCCCCGCGGTCGATCTCCGCTACGAGGGCCAGGGTTACGAGTTGACCACGCCGACCGGCGGCGACGCGCGCGCGCCCGTCGACCTCGCCGCGCTCCGCGCACGGTTCGACGCGCTCCACCGCGCCCGCTTCGGCCACGGGGCCGAGGACGCCCGGGTCGAGATCATGGCGGTCCGCGTCGCGGGCGTCGGCCGCGTCGCGAAGCCGGAGATCCCGGCGCCGCCCCCGGCGGACGGGCCGGCGGCCGACGCCGTGATCGCGCGCCGCCCGATGGCCTTCGGCGACGCCGACGCCGTCGCGCGGATCGAGACGCCGATCTACGACCGCACCAGGCTGCGGCCGGGCCACGCCTTCGAGGGCCCGGCCGTGGTGGCGCAGGACGATTCGACCACGCTCGTCCCGCCGAGCCTCCGGGCGGAGGTGGACGCGCTCGGGAACCTGATCATCCATGTCGGGGAGTCGCGGCCGTGAGCGCATCGGACCCCATCTCGGCGCAGATCGTCGGCGCCATGGCCTCCGGCGTCGTGCGCGAGATGCAGGAGGCGCTGTTCCGCACCGGCTACTCCACCATCATCCGCGAGAGCCAGGACGCCAGCTGCGCGATCCTGACGCCGGACGGAACGCTGGCCGCGCAGCATGTGGTGCTGCCGCTCCATGTCGGCGCCTTCCCGGCCTGCGTCGCGGGCGTGCTGCGCCGCTATCCGCGCGCGGAGATCGCGGAGGGCGACGCCTTCCTCGTGAACAGCCCCTACGAGGGCGGCAGCCCCCACGCGCCCGACCTCGCCGTGATCGCGCCGGCCTTCCTCGACGGGCGGCTGATCGGCTTCACCGGCTCGATCGCCCACAAGTCCGACATCGGCGGGCCGGTGCCGGGGAGCTGCTCGGGCCAGGCGCGCGAGGTGTTCAACGAGGGGCTCCAGATCCCGCCGGTCCGCTTCGAGCGGGCGGGGGAGCCCTCGGCGGAGATCGAGGCGCTGATCCGGGCCAACAGCCGCACGCCCGACCTCGTGATGGGCGACATCCGCGGCCAGGTCGGCTGCTGCCGGATCGGCGCGCGGCGGCTGGCCGACATCGCCCGCCGCTTCGGCCCCGACGAGACGCTGGCCGCCTTCGAGACCCTGCGCGAGGCCGCGCGCACGCGCATCCGCGCCGCCGTCGCCGGGTGGCCGGACGGCGAGGCCGAGGCCGAGCGCCCGCTCGAAGGCGCCGACGCCGTGATCCGCGCGCGCGTCGAGAAGCGCGGCGACCGCCTGACCTTCGACTTCGAGGCGTCGAGCGACCAGGCGGTCACGCCCGCCAACATCCGCCCGCCCACCGTCCGCGCCGCCTGCGCCTATGTGGTCATCGCGCTGACCGACCCGCGCCAGCCGGTGAACGCGGGCGTCCTCGACGCCTTCGATCTGCGGACCCGGAGCGGCTCGATCCTCGACCCGCATCACCCCGCCCCGGTCAACACCTACAACGCGACCGTCCACGCCGTGATCAACGCCGCCTTCGAGGCGATCGGCCGGATCGCGCCCGGCGCCGCGCGGGCGGACGGGTCGGACAGCCGCTCGCTCCTGTTCGGCCTGCCCGCGGGCGCGGAGGGCCGCTCCTACGTGCAGTACGAGATCTTCGCGGGCGGAACCGGCGCGCGCGCGGGCCTCGACGGCCTCACCGGCTGCCACGTCAACCAGACCAACGGCCGGATCGCGCCGATCGAGGTGGTGGAGACCGAGTTCCCCGTCCGGATCGAGCGGTTCGAGCCGATTACCGACTCCGGCGGCGCGGGCGAGTGGCGCGGCGGCCTCGCCTTCCGGCGCGACTACCGGGTCCTCGCACCGTCCATGCGGCTCTCGGTCCGCTCGGGCAAGCACGAGATTCCGCCGGCCGGCGCGGGCGGCGGAGCGCCCGGCCGCTGCGGCGACGCCGTGCTCAACCCCGACGGGGCGTCGCCCCGCCGGCTCGGCGCCCGCGCGGCGGACGTGCCGCTCGAACGCGGCGACCTCGTGCGGCTGGACACGCCCGGCGGCGGCGGCCTCGGATCGCCCCTCGCGCGCGACCCGGAGGCCGTGCGCCGCGACGTTCTGGAGGGCCGCGTCGGCCATGACGCCGCCGCGCGGATCTACGGCGTCGCCTTCATCGACGGCGACCCCGCCCGCGGCGTGGACGCCGCGCAGACGGCGGCGCGGCGCGAGGCGGCCGGCTGACCGCCCGCGCCGGCCGGCGCGTCAGTTCATCACCGACCCGCCGTCCACTGACAGCGTCTGGCCCGTCACGAACCCGCTCTCGTCGGAGCACAGGAACACGCAGGCCCCCACAAGATCGGCCGGAACCGCCTCCCGCTTCAGGCAGCGCGAGGAGACCGTGTCGCCCTTCGACCCGCCCATCCAGTTCTGCCGCTTCAGCACGTTCTCGCTCATGGTCGAGCCCGGCGCGATGGCGTTGACCCGGACGCCGTCGTCGCCGAGCTCGCGCGCCAGCGACCGCGTGATCCCGATCACCGCCGCCTTCGAGGCGTCGTAATGCAGCAGGAAGCCCTTGCCCTTCAGCGCGCGGCCTGAGGAGATGTTGACGATCGCGCCGCCGCGCCCGCCCGCCCGCATCGCCGCGACCGCGTGCTTGCAGCAGAGCCAGACGCCGCGGATGTTCACCGCGCACACCTTGTCCCATTCCTCGACCGGGATCTCGTCGAAGGGCTTGCGCTCGACCTGCGTGAACAGCGCGGCGTTGTTCACGAGGCAGTCGATCCCCCCGAACGCCTCCCGCACCGCCGCCGCCGAGCGCGCCACCGCCGCGTCGTCCGACACGTCGGTCGGGCAGTCGAGCGCGCGCCCGCCCGCCGCCTCGATCTCCGCGACGACCTCCGCGCCGCTGTCGAGGTCCCACACGGCGACCGCGGCGCCCTCCGCCGCCAGCCCCTTCGCAAAGGCCGCGCCGATGCCCTGCGCCGCGCCGGTCACCACCGCCACCTTGCCCGCCAGACGTCCCATGTCTTCCTCCCATGTTCTCTTATGCGGAACGGCGTCCCGTTGACGGGACTCATCATCGCCAATATCGTCTTGGCTTCAAGCGCCGGATGAGCGCCGCATCGGGAGGATCGGACCATGCCGCACGACATGGAGGGAACCGTCCACTGGCACGAGCCCAAGGCCGGCGAGCGCGCGGGCTTCGGGCGCTTCGGCCAGCCGCTGTCGGACTACGACAAGTGGATGGAGGCCGACGGCGTGCCGGTCTATCGCGGCATCGGCGTCTCCAAGGTGCAGAACCTCGCCCTCGGCGACTGGCCCCGCATGGGCGGGCGCGGCTGCTACATCCAGCTCCACGGCACCGAGGGCAAATGGGGCTGCTACGTCGTCGAGGTGCCGGGCGCGGGCGCGCTGCACCCCGAAAAGCACCTGCACGAGGAAATCTTCCTCGTGGTCGAGGGCCGCGGCACCACCGAGGTCTGGGCCGAGGAAGGCGGCAAGAAGCACGTCTTCGAATGGCAGACGGGCTCGCTGTTCTCGATCCCGGTGAACTGCCATCACCGCATCGTCAACGCCACGTCCTCGCCCGCGCTGCTGCTCGCGGGCACCACAGCGCCGAACCTGATGAACCTGATCGGCGACCCCGAGTTCATCTACAACACGCCCTACGCCTTCACCTCGCGCTTCACCGGGGCGGATGCGTTCTACAAGCCCAATGACGAGATCGAGCCCGACCCGATCCGCGGCCTCGCCATGCGCCGCACCAACCTGGTGCCCGACGTCATGAACTGCGAGCTGCCGCTGGATAACCGCCGCTCGCCCGGCTACCGTCGAGTCGAGCCCTTCATGACCGGCAACAAGTTCTATCTGTGGATCGGACAGCACGAGACCGGGCGCTACTCCACCGCCCACGCCCACACCTCGGCGGCGGTGCTGATCTGCGTGAAGGGCAAGGGCTACACCATGACATGGCCCGAGGACTGCGGCGTCACGCCCTGGAAGGACGGCCATGGCGACAAGGTGCAGCGGGTGGACTACGAGCCCGTCGGCCTCGTCTCCGCCGCGCCCGGCGGGGCGCGCTGGTATCACCAGCACTTCAACGTCTCGGACGAGCCGTTCCGCCTGACCGCCTGGTTCGGCCCGCACCACCCGAGCCTC
>AACY020310451.1_pt1 | contig 11687 bp, 9 predicted proteins | sample 267378 | NCBI WGS metagenome assembly AACY02 (sample SAMN02954345, study PRJNA13694) | marine metagenome | biome: aquatic; feature: ocean; material: water; isolation source: isolated as part of a large dataset composed predominantly from surface... | reverse complement strand
AGTTTCTTGCGATTTTGCAAAGTCACCCTTGATTGCTTTGAGCTCTGCATCCGCTTGTTTTTCAACTTCTGCCTTCAGATCGGCGGCACGTGCAACACGTTGCCCAGCCTCGTCCAGTTGCGCCTTCAGTTCCGCAGCACGATTTTTTTTGGCTTGCTCTATGTCGGCACTGCTATAAGTCTCGTCCAGTCGCTTAGCAATGCCGTCTAGTATGGCATTCCAGCGATCAAGCGTGGTTACACCCTCAAGGGCTTCAAGTGAAGCAACTTCCTCAGCAGCTAGAACATCCTCGTAATCATCAATTGCCGCATACAGGGCCTCATCTGCGGCAGCTAGCGCATTATCATACTCCGCTTTGAGCGCTTTGAACTGCGCTTCCAATGGATTTCCAGGAACTTTAATAATGACCGACGCATCTACTTCCTGAAAAAGTGATTCAATAATCTGCGCCTTGAGACGCAACTCTAATTCGGTGTATAAAGCAGCGCGCTTATCAAGAAAGTTTCGTTGGGTAGGTCGTATTCTTCCGCTCACTTCGCCAACCATGACGAAACGATTTTTTGAGCTATCCCAGCCCTCAATCCAACCTTTACTTGCCACCCAGTCAGACAGCACTTCCTGCGGATATGGGGATGACTGAACTGGCGCAGCATCGGTCTGTGCCGCTAAAACGACATCTGCACCACCGTCTTCTTGGGAGGCAGACAATCCACTGAAACTCCATCCGGCAATGATCAACGCCAGATAAGCGCTGGCCTTTAATTTGTTAAACATTATGGTGCTCCTTTCGCTATTCAATTAGCGTAGTAGCGATTTCCTGAATGAACGCTGAATAGTGCCCATTAGCTCACCAGTCATCATCCGTTGCTTTTTTCTTGTCTTCAATGCTTTTTTTCGCACGCGTGGTTGCCTGACGTTTCTGTGCCACTTCGGGGGTATCACCGCGTGACTTCATGCGTAACACAAGGCTTTTAGGCTTAAAGGTTGCTCTTAAATCTTCAATGGTCGCCGACAGCCGCCCCAACGCGGTTTTTGGATTTACCCGTTCTACATTCAGCACACCAACCAAAGTTTCAGATCGGCCGAGTGACTCACGCGAATACGGATCAATCATTTTTTCTCCGTAGCGGTAGACCTCGTAGGCGCTACCCACCTTTACGGTGTCGCCTCCCTGATTAATCGTTGCCATATCACCGTTGATACTAACGATGAGCAATGGGTAGATAGCATCGATCATAGCCTCGATAATTCTGTCGGCCGCCAAATCTAAAACCCGAGTTCCGACGGCGACGGGGCCACCTGTGCTGGGTACCTCAGCGTCACGAAACGTAAAGACCTCGGTGCCCGCATACTTGACTTGGTCGGAACCCACATCGATTACCCTAAAAGAAATGGTGATCGTTGCCGCCGTCTGGGTAATCTCACGCTTAATGGTTTCAATGTACGTGCTGCTCTTTTGCACTGACAGGCTCTCAAGCTGACCCACTATCATGTATTCGGCCACCAAACGGTTGGCAAGCTCCATGAGCGTGGTCATAGGCGTCAGCGGGTTATCTACCCTGAGACTGGCTTCCTGCTGTGTAACTGCAACAAATTCACGGTCGACCACAGAAAACCGACGAGTGCTAGTGACTTTATCCACCAGGGCTTGGGTGAGTAATCGCGCCGCGTCGTTGGCATCCCATGCGTCGCCAAAGATGTTCACACCACCGCGGCCCGCAGAGAAAGGGATAATAGCTAGGGGCTTGCGTTTACTCGTGCCTTTAACCAACTTGGCTACATTGGCTCGCACTTTTACCTCCCAACCGCTGCCGTCAGGCGTCTCCGATAAGATGCTGTAGCTATCTACAACTCCTCGTAGCGCGTCGCTCACGTCGCTCTGAAGCTCCTTTCGCCACTCGTAAGATGACTCGTCGCCATTACCACTCTCGACCGACGCGCTCTTCATTGAGTTTGCTGTAGCAACCGCCCGGCCGTTCACTTGGGCAATGACTTCACCCAAAGCAGCCAAGGTTGCGGCACGCTTGGTCTCACCCCAAGCCGACGCCTCACCCTCAACTAATACGACTTTGTCTTTTGCCAACAAACTGCTGGGTAACAGCACCGCCGCTACAACAAGCAAGGCTGGCAGCCACTTGATAGCTGCCGGCCGTTGGTTGTTATACGTGGTATCAAACATCGCCGAAATCGAACTCGTCGGCACCCGAGGTGTCGAGTTCTTGCTCTTTACCGTAGGTGAGTAGACCTTTCGCAAGTTTTCCCCAATCAACAATAAGGGGAATGCCCTTGGTTACTACCAGCTTACCGGGCGCAAGTAATTCAGCAAGCTTACCTGACATGGCTTCCATAGCTGCGTTGGCCTCGGCTACTTGAGCTTGCTGGGCCTCGCCCAAAGCCGCCTTTTCTTCCTCGTTCATCGTGGTCGCCGTTAACTCAGCTTGCACACTCGATGTTGCTGCACTCACCGCGCCAGTCACACCAGCACTTGTTTCCTCAGCAATGGCGTTAAGGGCTTTCGGACCCCACTCACCAGCTACGGGTACCACGAGTAATGCGTTCACTGTACCTAACGCAAAGTCACCCCAGGCCTTTTTGTAACTGGCCTTGCCTTCCTCGGTCATCTGCTCTTGGTTGTCAGTAAGCTCACTGATGAGCTCTGTGGAGCTAGCGGACTGCACAATCACACCCTCTAGACAAGCGGTGTCGCAATCGGCAGCAGCCAGTGCCGCACTGGCTTCCAATGCGGCGGCTTCATCATTGCGGTTAAAAGCGCGCAGCAATTTGCTCTGACCTTGCGCGACCTCAATAGTGGCCGCTTTAAATACCTTGACCAGCGCTTCTTGTTCGGAGGCGAGCGCGTAACGGATGCGGCTTTGAGAATCGAGCGCTAAATATACCGCTAGCTTTTCATCGTTAAGGCCACGAATGAGCTCTCCCTCATCGACCTCGCCGCCGCCACCTAACATATTAGAAGCACCCTTCAAGAAGCCCATGGCACCGGATTCTTCTTCCTTTGCTGCCGCGGCTTCAGCCGCTTCTTTACTGCCAATGGGTGGGTTCTCTGGGTAGGTTTCTCGTAGCTCAGCCACGTATGCCGCCTGTGCCTCTGCGTCCATGGCTAGCCAAGCAGCAGCGGGGATTAACGTAGGTTCAGCCTCAGCTTCCCCAGCTTCGTCTTTACTGCCACCGCCTAATAGGCCGCCGAACGGGCTGCTCTTCTTAGCATTGCTATCGCCGCTCTCTTTACTTTCTTCTGTTTTAGAACCACCAAGCAATCCACCAAACTGCGCATGAGAAATGCTGGGTAGGGCAAGACACACCGCACTGAGTAATACCGCTAATAATTTAAGGTTCATTAGTAAATTCCTTGGGCATAAAGTTGATTAATAATTTCTTCACTGGCTTGTTGAGCCGCCTTAATAAGCGCGCTGGTTTCTGCTGATGTCTGGCTCCGCCCTTCGGCGGTCACTTGCGTAGGCGCCACCGACGCCACAACCTCGTAAAACAAACCGTCATCTTGATACACGGTGCCTTTTACCTTCACCGTGCTCGCAACGATGCCCTCAGCATTCTGAGATGCCATACCAACTTCGACGTCAACCGTAGCAATAACAAGCAGCGGTATCTTTCCAGCAATGGCGTTAAACGCCGCATTTTTTGTCTCGGGGCTTAAGTCATCACCCACCGCAAACTCTGCTCGCAATGCATTTAAATCGAAGTCTGGGAAGCGCCCTGCAACTTGAGATGCGTCGATCGCGCGATACCCAGACGAAGCGAATGTTTGATTCACCGCGGCATCCAGACCGTCAGCTTGAAAAACGTCATAAGCAATTTTGTTAGCCTTCCTTTCTGCACTACCACCAGTGGTGTTAACAGTGCGGGTAGAGCTCATACCCGATGCTGACATGGAGGCACCAGATACATCGGCAGTCTGCTCCGCCTCAGAAAACTCTTTCTGCTCAGAAATTTTGGTGACTTTAGCGTCGTAAGATTTAACCGACGCCTGACGGCGCGCCACAAAGACGGCGGTCATACGCGAGCGAGAACCTTGAACGGCCGTGCGCTTACTGGCCATGAGTTGTGAGATAGCCCCTTCGTTAACTTCGGCACGCACCGCAATCTGTAGCTCTTTGCCCTTGCACTTTTGCTTCACATTGGCATTTAACAAATAGCGATCAATATCGGCCATGACGTCATCTTCAGCGCGAGCAAATAAATCTGAAAAGGCTATACTCTTTTGCGCCGCCCAGGAACGTAAAGCGTTGGTTTTAGCCTCACTTAGCACCGCCATGTAATCGTCGTTATCGGTGGCCTGCTCGCCCTTACAGGCCTTTGATAACCAGCGACCACTTACGACTGCGCTAGCCATTCCTTTCGCGTACTGGGTGCCAACAGAGGTTTCACTGTTACCGTCTTGGCTCCGTGCTAAGGTATCCACGCCAAGCGCTAAAACGCAGCTAAGGATAAGGATAGCTCGCTTCATTAATTGTTGCTTAACCACCATTAATCTCCTCGAATGTTGGCAAAAATTTCTTTATCCACCGTCTCAAAACTCTTTCGCAGGACCTTCCATTTAGCTTTGGATTTAACATGTTTCGCTACCCAGCGTTTATCCGGCTTAGGGAATTGTGAAAGTAACTCACTAACTAGCACCGAGGTAATCTCCTCATAAATCTGGACCACGTCGATACTATCGGTCTTGGCGTATTCGCCTGTTCTCGCAATGTTCATATTTTCATTCAGATAATGATCACCGAAATCTGGGTCATAAAAATCCACGCCCAAACTAAAAATATGTGACTTTGCGACCCGACTCTTAGACTCATCTAAAGTTTTTTCCACGTAACCACGCGCTGTTAATTTAACCGCGTAGTCCTCGGGGGGTAGCGCGATGTCAAAGGCTTCGGTGTCACTAAAACGCAAAGGCATGGCGCCCGCTATCGCACCACCCAAACTGTAAGGTAGAACAGGGATCCGTTGCTGATCAGACATAGCAGCGGCAAAAGTAGCCGCTAGCCATCTACGGTAAGCGGCCTCGCTCCAAGCACTCTCCGTGAGCATCACCTTGGTGTACTTACCTAATGCAACTTCTGTCACCTTAATATTCGCCTGCCACCCGGCATGAAATTGCTGATCTGCTAGCTGACGCTCAAAGGCAGCGAGTATGCTTTTAGAGTTATCCTCAAAAAGCAGCTGACGGACAAGAGCCCGTTTTTTGTCTTCAGGAAAGACCGTAACGTCACGCTCACAGCTGTTAGGTGTTTCAACACGCAGAGGGAAAGCTCCGATCAATTTTTTGTCAGAAAAATCAAAAACCAGAACTTGGGCCCAAAGTCGCCCAAAAGCACAGACATTGCCGCGAACCACACTCTCCTGAAACTGCTCAAAATCCAACGCTAGAGCAAGGGCAATAGCATTGCCAGAGGTTGACTCACCCATTGCCTGGCTAAAACGCACATCAGTTCGTTGTACTCGCTGAACCCCCTCCCAAGCGAGGGAGTTGAGCTTAACAAGACCAATCTGGTCAACCACCGACTTGGTTATTGGCAGTAACTCGGTTGTGTCGGCTACATTCCCCCTATAAGCGATCCCGGCCCATAGTATGGTTTGTGGGTGATCTTGCCCTTGCGCAGTTAATGAGCCGGTCACAGCCCACAGAGCCAATGCCAGCAAGACGACCAATCGCCGTGGATATCGAATACCTCTACTCAACGTCTCCTCCTTTCACCTCTTCAAGTAAGTCCAATGACGCCTGTAAAGCGACCTGACTTAGAGCATGGCGTATCGAGTCTTCATCGGTGACATCACTTATGTATGACACAGTAATACCATGACGAGCATCAAGTGCCTGTAAATCGGCATCATCGTGCGCGGGGTCGAGCAATAGCAATAGTCGAACTGGCTGCAAAAAGTCTGCCGCTATGCTGGAACCCGAAAATAAATTATCAATGGGGTAAACCCGTTTCGCACCAAACCGCTTCTGAAACACCTGTGAGGCAGCTTCAAAGTCGTCATCAAGATCGTAAAATGCGATCGCATAGATTCGCGAGGTGCTAAACCAAGGGCGAGAGGCAAAAAAGCGTCGCGTTGCTCGCTTAGAGCCTGTTGCCGGCATTTCATAGACAAACGCGACTGCGAAGAAAGCCATGGCGGTTAAAACGACATAGGAAAGATCCACCGCGTAACGTGTGAAGCTAATGGAGCCAATCGTAATAAAGACGGCGACGCTCTCATAAACCACAAATCCTAGGTCAATGAATTTGGCATTCACACCATTGAGATAGCACCAAGCCAATCCCCAAAACGTGGCAATGGATAGCGCCATGGTTGACCACCAGGGCAACGTGAGTAATCCAGTATTAGATAGCAAGTCGTCCAAGGCTGTTGCAACAATCAAATTGTCGTCGGTTGCAGGCCCCAAGGCCGAACCTTTCAGAACAGCAAGCCCCGGAGTTGTTAGACCCACAACAATGAATTTGCCGGCAAGCTCGACAGAAATAGTCTCCTGCCCCCCGAGCAATGCGTTGTAGACGTCTACAAAGGAAAGTCTGGTGTAATCATTTTGCTTATTGCGCCAGTTGAGCAGGTATTCGGGGTGCAAGGGTGAATCGTCTGTGAGTATAACGCCGCCCAACCTAGCCATTTGATACGCCATGGAGGGCAATGTAAAGCCGTCATCGAGCCAGTGGGGTTGCTGGCGCCTCACCACGCCGTCATCATCGAGTACTAGATTGTTGAGTCCCATGTTGGCATGTGCCTCGGGGAAGATTGTGTACAGCAGGGATAAGGTACGCTGCGGGTCCTGTCCCTCTGCCACCACCGCGCCGGGGATTTCTCCCACCACAACCTCGCTCAAACTATCGTTTTCGGGCGAGAGCCGGGTCATGGGGAATGTCACGTTAGGTAAGTAACCAATAATCTCTCCCAACAATGCATCACCATCGGGGTCATTGAGATCAGCATCGCTGTACATCACATTGACGCCGATGGCCGCTGGTTCGCGCTCGCTTACCAAGGCTAAGAAATCGCCCATAACCGAACGAGGCCACGGCCATCGGCCATAATCCTCCGTCAGCAATGCAAGTGATCGTTCATCAATATCTACAATCACTATATCTTCGCTTGCCGCGGGTGATGACAAACGCCAGTCAAACGCTAAGTCGAGGGTCACGCCATCATAATCCAACCGATCGGCTGAATACCCCTCGAGGATTTGAGGCAAAAAATGGATCACTGTATGGGTGGTAAAAACAGCCGCTAAGCCCAGATAGAAACGCCCGCGAAATTCTCTACTCAAAAAGCCGAGCGAATATAGCGTCCGCGTAAGCAATGCGAGCACGCGAGCGCTCATCTAACGAGCCTCGCATTCATTCAGCGCCGATCTCGATAGAGCGGAATATGAGTAGCCTCTGCCGCGCCTTCCACCTCGGGTGTAATAGCCAGTGTGAGCTGGTCCATACGCTGCATCGGTGAAGGGTGGGTTTGAAACAAGAGCTGTGTCTCGGCGCTATCCGCCCTCAATCTGTCTAACTTTCCGAGCACCGATAACATGGCCGAGCTGTCATAGCCAGCATTAGCCGCAAGCACCACAGCGTCACGGTCGGCCTCAAATTCGGCTTCTTTGTCGAGCCCGCGGGTCATCATGTCTGCAAACAGCGAATTCATCTCACTGAACAGCGCATTTTGGCTCTTCATATTGCCCTGCATACGCGTAATCAGCTTTGAGGCCAGCTGCTGTTTCTGAATAATGGCCCAGTGGTGCTCGCGAACAACATGTGCAATTTCATGGGCGAGGATGGCAGCAAGCTCGTCCTCAGTTTCGAGTAAATCCATTAGCCCCTGTGTGAGTAAGACAAAGCCACCCGGAGCAGAAAACGCATTCACAGACTCCGTTGCGAGAATACCGAATGTCCAGGGCAAAGCGAGCCGCGATGATTGATCCGCCAAGTGCCTGCCAACCATGTTCACGTAACGCTGAGCCCTGGAGTCCTGTGAAAGTGGGGCGGCACCAAGATAAATTGCCGTAATGTCTTTACCAGCTTGCACCTCATCTGTTGGCTCAGCGGCCGTAAAAGCTGTACTGACCAACGTGCCGACTAGTAAAGCCATAGTGCGTCGAACCCAAAACATTGTATGGCTCAAAATCTTTAATACCTCGCTCACAACCTTACAAGGATCACCAATCATCATCGTGCGCATCCTTTTCTGGGCTGGGCTTTGGTTTTTTCTGTGCCAGAGGTAAGGATACTCTGCTGGTCTGAGGTGCAAGCTCTACAGGCATTTCTGAAACGTCCGGGGCAGAAAGTAGTGCCAGCGATCGCTGTTCAAGGTTAAGTTCGGCCGCAAAATCGCGAGCGCCGGCGGGAGGCACTTGGCCAGACTCTAGCTTCGCTAGCGCTGCGTAATCAGGCTTGCTAAGTTCAATACTGGTAGCGTCAAGTCCTCTAACCCCCGTGCTCGATACCGTATTCCCAGCACCATCGCGCCCTGATTTTAAGCCGGCCAGCGAAGACGATGTGGTGCTGCTCGATCGAGCCATCGCCAGCGATGTCACCCGTATCCAACCACAGAGTCGTGCCTGACAAGCTTCAGTCCACAAACCTTTACGCTGTCTAACAGAAACTGTGTCACCGGCTGTCAAGTCGGCCACCACCGCCGAACCAGGTTTGGGCGACGTAATGAGAGAAGCATCGCGGCGTAAGGTTGCCTCATTGGCAACCAGCGGAGCAGACATCAGTAGACTTGTTACTAGCGCAAGAGCAAGGTGGTATCTGCAGACACTCATTCTATTCCTTTGTGGCTCAGGATAGGAACGCTCCTATTCATCGCTTCGTTTTCGTCTACGGACTAAAAGTAGATCTCTGCATAACAAGATATCCCACCAATTCGAGCTGTGCACACCGCTTTCACGCCCTAGACCGTTTATTGCCTTGTAAATTATTGAGAATTACGTAGCACGACCGAAAACAGATCGGAACTCATCTCCTGGTTGAGGAAGAAATACACATCCTCGCGGCTGAACTTGCCGTAAACAGCACAACTGACTGGTGGAATTAGTAGACATTGAGACAATCACCTCGCCACAAATGGGACAATGAGCATCTTTAGATCAGCAAGTTTTGGAACAAATTCGGGCAAAGTCTAAGCGCACTGCTGGAACTTCTCACCGATATCCACCTCGATCTCGGTATCATACTAGGCTTGCCTGTCGAGCCGAGTAGTAAATTTACTAACGATCTCATGCAGCAAAACACTTCCATGTGAGCACGACTGGCTTTTTTGGCCTCGCTCACTTTCTAGGCATCTTTTTTTGAAATGAAGACTTGGGTTTATCGAAGACCGGTCGCGAAGGATTGAGGTAAAAGCCTGTAATGTCGATACTCACTACCGACGAAGGCTGCAAATATGAAGGCTCGGGTCAGAATCGAACCGGCGGTCACCCGAGGCCGACGTTCGGCAATGGACCACCACAACTAGCAGCGGTTTAATTTCTTACGCGACAGCAGCGGCATTCCCGATGACACGGTTGGCTAAAGCGATCTTCTAAAAAAGTCCCCAGCGCATGGGTGAGTGCTCGCCTGCGCGCACTGAGGACTCAACCCTGCGCTTCCAGCCAAATAAGGTCGTTGAGATAGCTCACCCAATGCTGTAAGTACTCGGGCGCATTCGCATCCAAAGTATTGAACGCCTTCATGACCAGCATGTGAGAATTGAGTGGGCCGGGCTCCTCGGGGGAAGTATCCATAGCAAGGGTAATGCTCGCCTGCACATCGCGGCGCCATTGGGCATGCTGGAGCATCGACAGGGCCCGAAGTTGCTCTCTCTCACCCAGTGCCTGCCGCAAAGACTTCAAAGCGGTAATCGCAGCACGCTGCCCCACTAACTGTTCACGATCTAGCCCAGAGCGCAGGTGACTTAGTGCTTCACGCTCCGCACGCGCCTTGTCCTGTTTTTCACTGTTGCTCAACTGACGCGCCTTCATCGTAACTCGCTCGAACTGCAGGCACTGGCGCCATTTCGACACGCCGGTTCTGCGCTCGTCCGTCTTCATCCGTATTGGTCGCAATAGGCTGCTGATCGCCAAAGGCCGCTGCGAATACACGACTCGCTGGCAGACCAGAGTCGATGAGCTCTCGGGTCACCGTGAGTGCCCGCTGGGCTGAAAGCTCCCAGTTATCGGCGAACTGACGATTGCCCGACTGAATCGCTAGATCATCGGTAAAGCCACTGATCATCAATATTTGATCGTTCTCTGTGAGGTAAACCTTGAGGGGTTCCACCAGGCTGTGGAGCAGGTTACGGCCCTCAGGCTGCAACGCGGCCGAATTCAAAGCAAACAGTACGCTGCCACGGATGCCAATCCGCCCATCCTCAATGGTGACCCGACCACTGGCAAGCGGCGCTGCCAACGCTTGTTCCAGCAGCTCGCGGCGGGTGACCTCCAACTCTCGCTGCTGCTCTGCTCGCTCGAGGCTCTTCGCCAATTCAAGCTGAAAGCCCAAGGTCCAGATGAGCAGTAACACAAACACGCCGACCATGCCGGTCATGAGGTCACCGAAAATCGCCCAAACAGGTGGCGCCTCGCTCAATCCCTCATCCAGCGTATCGCTCACGAACTGGCAGCCCCTGAGAGTGCGCCCTCAAGCCGTTCGAGAATAGCCTGTTGCGTCATTAGATTGTGATCGATGATCTCCCGAGCTTGGGATACGTAGTAGCCCATTTGCTCATCACTCCGCTCACCGGCAGAGGTCATCGTATCAGCAATGCCTGCCATTACAGTTTGCATCTCTTCCGTGCTGGTCTTGAACCCATCTACGGCATCCGCAAACGCATGGGACAAAGTCGACAACTCAACCGCTGCTCCCGACAGCTGCTCGCCACTTTGGTTCAACTGTTGACCCACACTGTTACCCAGCTCAATCAGGTTCTCGCCACTCTGCTCGAGCACCTGCTCCATCATCTGCTGCTGCAACTCAGTGCTATTGCGAAACCCCTCAGACAGCGCTGCAAGTTCTTCCATCAGCTGCTTACGCTCAGCCAAGAGCACGTTGTCTCGTTCGCGATGCACCGAGACTTGCTGCTCCAGCTGCAATATCAACTTAGCATTCGCCTGAGATGCACCCGTAGTCACAGTGATTAGTTCTGACATTGATGCCTGTAGGCTCTCAGTCATCGATGAGAAGCGGCTTTCAAGAACCCCTTGTGATGCCTGCCATTGTTGTGACAGCGACTGTTGGTGATCGGACCATTGCTGGCTCATCGCCTCGCTGGTCGCGAGGTGTTGCTGACTTACCTTCTCGATGACCGCTTCAAGCCCTTGGCTCAACTGCACAGAAAGACCCTTGAAGTACGCTGCGCTGCTCTCGCTACGCTGGCGTTCAACTGCCGCGAGTTGCTGGACTTCATCAGTCACCGTTTGCAACAAACGCTGATTATCATGCTCGAGTTGCGCGCGCCATTCCTGATGGAACTGCTGCTGGGCATCTCCGTGCTCTTTCTGCCGGGACAGCAACACGTCGCTCAGCTGCGACATCGCAACACTGTGCTGCTGGCTGACCGCCGTGAACTGCTGCGTCGCCTGCTCCAGTATCGCGGAGATTTGGGGCTGGAGTATGTCGGCGGCTTGCTTACCGGAGTGGGTCAAGCGACTCTCAAGGGTCTCGGCCACCGATCCGGTCAGCTGCCTG
>AACY020554912.1_pt1 | contig 11691 bp, 8 predicted proteins | sample 267378 | NCBI WGS metagenome assembly AACY02 (sample SAMN02954345, study PRJNA13694) | marine metagenome | biome: aquatic; feature: ocean; material: water; isolation source: isolated as part of a large dataset composed predominantly from surface... | reverse complement strand
AATTCTCTCGGTCGGACATCTCAAAGTGTCATTCCCAACCCGAAGATGGTTTGGTTCGCGCTGTTGATGATGTCAGCTTCACACTTAATGAAGGTGAAACCGTTGCAATCGTCGGCGAATCCGGCTCAGGCAAAACCGTTACGAGCCTTTCTATTATGGATCTTCACAATCGTCGCACCGCCCAAGTCTCAGGCTCAATAAAGGTACGCGACGGCAAAAACGAAGTTGATGTTGTTTCAGCGTCTCCGGAAGAAACCCGAAGTTTGCGTGGTCGGGTTGTTTCCATGATCTTCCAAGATCCAATGTCTTCTTTGCACCCGTATTACAAGATTTCAAATCAACTCTGTGAAAGCTACCTCGTTCACCATCCACGTCAGAAGAAAGAGGCGCTTGATAAAGCTATCTCAATGTTGGATCTGGTGGGAATCCCACAACCCGATAAGCGAGTCTTCGACTATCCCCACCAATTTTCTGGCGGTATGCGTCAACGCGTGATGATTGCGATGGCGCTGATGAATGATCCAAAAATTTTGATTGCAGATGAACCCACCACAGCGCTTGATGTCACGGTCCAAGCACAAATCTTAAATTTGTTGGGAGAGCTTCAGAAGAAATTCAATATGGGAATTGTCTTAATCACTCACGATCTTGGTGTTGTTGCTCAAGTTTCTGATCGCGTTAATGTCATGTACGCGGGCAAAATTGTCGAAAGTGGGGGAGTAGAAGATATCTTCTACAAACCTCGCGCCCCTTACACGCTCGGACTTCTTAATTCGATTCCACGCGCAGGCGATAAGAAAACAGGACGCCTCAGCGCAATTGCTGGCCAGCCTCCATCGTTAATTAACCTTCCCAAGGGATGCTCTTTTGCTCCGCGCTGTGAATTCAAAGATAAAGTCAGCGGCGGCCGTTGTTTATCGGAGATGCCAGAACTTTCGGGAGTTTCAGCCGAACACCTTTCTCGTTGCCACCTTGATGAGAAAGAACGTCAGAAACTATTTCCCACATTGGCGGTGAAGTGATGGCAAATTCAGATGTCATTCTCTCCGTTAAGGATCTAACAAAACATTTTCCGGTAAATAAGAGAACTGCAAAACGCACAGGGTCTACTGCAGTCAAAGCCGTCGATGGCATTAGCTTCGATCTCAAACGTGGTGAAACCCTCGGCCTTGTTGGCGAATCCGGATGTGGAAAGACTACAGCGGGTCGCACCATCTTGAAACTCATTGAACCCACCGCAGGTTCCATCACATTTGAAGGGCAAGACATAACGGCACTTTCTCCGCAACAAATGCGTCCGCTTCGAAGTCAGATGCAGATTATTTTCCAAGATCCATATTCCGCTCTTAATCCACGGCAAACAGTTGGAACGATCATCGCGTCTCCTTTTGAGATTCAAGAGATCGAACCCCAAGGCGGGACGAAGCGCGCTGTTCAAGAATTGATGGAGCGCGTAGGACTTAACCCAGAACATTACAACCGATATCCACATGAGTTTTCTGGTGGACAACGTCAACGTATTGGTATCGCTCGTGCAATTGCTCTCAAGCCAAAATTAATCGTGGCTGATGAACCTGTTTCCGCACTCGATGTTTCAATCCAAGCTCAAGTGATCAATCTTCTTGAGGATCTCAGCAGAGAAGACAACATCAGCATCGTCTTTATCGCCCATGATCTTTCAGTTGTACAACATATTTCTGATCGTGTTGCTGTGATGTACCTTGGAAAGATTATGGAAATTGGAAAAAGCAATGAAATCTTCACAAAGCCAACTCATCCATATACTCAAGCTCTTCTATCAGCTGCTCCAAAACCAGATCCCAAACTAGAACGTACTCGCGAACGCATTATTCTTAAAGGCGATTTGCCAAGTCCGATGAATCCACCAAGCGGTTGTGTTTTCCGTACTCGTTGTTGGAAAGCGGAATCCAAGTGCGAAACCGAAGTTCCCGCACTTATCGCACACGGCTCTCTTACAACTGCTTGTCATTTCCCGCAGTAGTTTGCTTCGTAGCAAGATCTTGTTCTATCCTTCTCGCGAAGAGTCGCCTGGATCACTGCGTTACTTAAGAGCCTAATTAACTTTTAAGCACCGAGGAAAGTCCGGACTCCACAGAGCACAGTGGTGGATAACGTCCACCCGGAGCAATCCGCGGGAGTAGTGCAACAGAAAGCAAACCGCCAATAGCAATATTGGTAAGGGTGAAACGGTGGTGTAAGAGACCACCAGTGCAGATAGCGATATCTGTAGCTATGAAAACCCCACTGGGAGCAAGACCACGTAGGCCAGCGTTAAGAACTGCTCGTTCGTGCTGGTGGGTAGGTTGCTTGAATCTGTAAGTAATTACAGATCTAGATGGATGGTGATCTCGCTAGCAATAGCAAGACAGAATCCGGCTTAGAGGGTGACTCTTCTTTAAATAACTATCTTTAAGTTTTTAATAAGTAAATTAAGCACATGCATTCGCGCCATCAAAGGCTTGATTACCTCGATCTCTTGCGAGTAATTGCTCTTGGCTCGGTTATTTGTTTCCACTATCTCTTTAGTGGGATTTCCAAGGGAAATATCAAGGCGATTGAGTTCTCATCCTTTGCTCCCATAGCCCAGTACGGCTATTTAGGCGTAGAACTTTTCTTCATGATTAGCGGATTCGTGATTCTTTATTCAACAAATCGCAGCGCAGGGGAGTTTGTCAGAAAGAGATTCTTGCGGCTTTATCCAATGTTCTGGATGGCAATCATTCTGATTTACCTCGTCACATTAATGCCTTGGTGGAAATACCCGGCTCCTCCGTTAAGTAAAGCTCTCTGGAACCTCACGATGATTCCAACTGCTTTTGGCCAAGAGAGGTTAGATGCAGCCCATTGGTTTTTGGTCCGTGAATTACAGTTTTATGTCGTCATTGCTTTTGTCCTTGCTATAAGAAAAGGAAAATTACTGCCTAAGATTTTTCCGATTTGGGCATTTGTCATATGTATTTGGAATCTTTTAAATCTGCCAGATTTCAACATCTGGTATTTCTCGGGCTATTTTTCACTTATAACCGGGGGAGCGATAATTTATTCGATTCGAACATGGGGCTGGAATCCCTTGCGAGTTATCGGACTCGTATCTGCTTATGTGGGAGCGGTTGATACTCGAATCAGCATCATTCCAGTTATCGATGCGCGGAGAAGTGCAGAGCACTCAGCGTTTGTGATTGCAGTTGTAGTGACGGTCATTTTCTTGCTTATGCTTACAACGTTGATACCTGGAATCGAACGTTTGAAAATTGGCTGGGTAGGCATGGCAGGCGCTATTACATATCCACTTTTTCTTATTCATGGTCGCGTTGGCGCGATGATCATTGAACACACGGCAAATGAAGGCAATAAGTGGTTTGTTTATGGGCTTACTTTGCTGGGTTTGATCTGCGTTGCCTATGGTTTACTCAAGCTTGAGAAGCGTGTTTTGAAATGGCGAGTCTTCAGTAGGCTTGCGAGATGACAATCTCCTTAGCGCGCCTTCTCAAACATATGGCGTGGGCAAATCAACACACAATTGCGCACCTTGAAACTCTCTCTAATGAAGCGCTCGATGCGTACGCCACGAATCCAGAATGGAAAGTATCGGAAATTATCCGGCATATAGTGGAATCTGGACGTTTCTATGTTTATCGAATCACGGGAGCTTTTCCTGAAGTGCCGGGTGAAAAAGCAGTCGTGCCACAATCAATTTCTGATTTAGCATTACTCAAGCGTCAAGCAGAAGTAATCGATCGCGCTTTGCTCGCCTGTGAACCCCTTGAGGATATTGAAATCGAATTCACTAATTATGAAAAGAAGTTAGTGAAGCGTTGGCGTTCGACGATTCTTTCTCAATCTATTCATCACGCGACTGAGCATCGAGCCCAGATTGCTTCCGCTTTAGAGGCTAAAGGTTTCAAGCCGGTGGATCTCGATGAGCTTGATTTGTGGTCTTACGAGTCTGCGAAAGGTTAGACTGAAGATATGTGCAGCAAAGTTAAATGCAATCGCTGTGGAAAATGGACCTGGTCTGGTTGTGGCGAACATGTGCAAGAAGCGCTAGCGGGAGTACCGCAAGAGCAAATTTGTACTTGTTAAAGGTTTCCTTTAGATAACTTTTTCAAAACCTCGTCAGCTCGATTACGCACACCTTCGAGATCATCTAACCGATCTAAACCACGCACTTGTTGTGCGATGCGATGATTACGTGCAAATCTCTCTCGGTTTCGATCAAGGAAATCCCAATACAAAGTAGTAAATGGGCAAGCATCATCGCCCGTTCGTTTCTTCGGATCGAAGAAGCAACCTTTGCAGTAATTGGTCATGCGAGAGATATAGGCCCCACCAGCGGCATAAGGCTTGGTCATCATAACTCCGCCATCAGCATGAACTCCCATGCCAATAACGTTGGGAACCATTACCCAATCGGTGGCATCAATAAAGACTTCCCGCATCCAATCTAAGTATTGCTGCGGATTGATTCCAGATATCAATGCAAAGTTACTCAAAATCATCAACCGAGGAATGTGGTGAACCCATGATCTTTCCTTGATGTCCTCAATCGTATTTTTCAAGCAGTTCATCTTGGTTTGTGAAGAGTCATGGAAAAGCTGTGGAAGTTTCATTTTTGCTTCCAACTTATTGTTATTGCGGTACGAATCGCCTAGAAACCAATACATTCCATTGACGTATTCGCGCCAACCAATTATTTGCCTGACAAAAGCTTCAGCCGAAGCAATAGGAATGTCGCCCTTTTTGTAGCGCTTTATAGCGGCATCAATTACTTCAGATGCGTGGAGGAGCCCGTTGTTGAGATAAGGACTCAAGAGTGAATGATGCAGCGCCCAATTATCCGTTGTGACCGCGTCCTCATAAGGTCCAAAGTTTGCAAAGTGGTTCTTAAGAAAATTATCTAATTGCTTCAGGGCGCCTTTTCTCGTAGTCGCCCAATATTTTTTTGGTTGGTAATTCAATTCCTTGGCGACTTGGAGATCAATTTCATCTCGCTCGTGTTCGAGATACTTAGGCCAGGTGTAATTCTTTGGTGGCGGCAGTCGATTATCTTTATCGAAGTTCCATTCTCCTCCTTCCGGTTTTGCACCGTTCATCAGAACATTGAGCCGGGTGCGTTGCTTTCGATAGAAATTCTCCATCAAGAATGATTTCTGGCCCTTGGCCCATTCGGTAAAAAGTGGACGTGGAGTCAAGAAGAAATCATTAGGTTGAAAGTTAACGCCAAATTCCTTGAGGGCAGCGAATTGTCGAAATGAGGATGGCTCCGCGCAGTGAATGGGTATTGCACCAAATGTTTTCTTGGCTTTACTGAGGCCATCGATCGTGGTTTCAGCTTGGATGTATTCAACCGTGAAGCCTTGATTTTCAAGGTCCTTAGCAAAATGGCGAGCGCTAGAGATGAGAAAGAAGAGCCGCTCTGGATTCCATTTTCGTCCGGAGCACATGCGCTTGCTCTCGACGAACACAATGGCATCGTGCTTCGGATTGGCATCGAGAAGGACTCCAAAATTGCGATGGAGATGATCGAAGGGAATGTAGAGAATCCGCTTCATCTCGCGAGAATAGCCACTGTCGGCGTCAATTCACAGAAAACTCCCATAAGAAAAGCGGTGCCCGAGGCAGAAATTTGTCCTAACTTTCTCTAATGCCATATGACTCCAAGGTGCTGCTTCATTATTGGGTCCAAAAACCCTTATCCCGTCGGTCGCTACTTGTAGCGGTCGCTGCCTCTGCATTCGCCAACACAGCGCTAGGAAAAGCTGTTGGCGCTATGCCTTCCATTGTGAATGTGATTCTCGGCCGGCCAACAAACAACTCAATCGCTCTTAGTATTCTGGCAGCGGAAAAGTTAAGCGCTTACGTGGAATATGGATACACCAAGACCAAATACACGGGCAAATCCGAAACATTTACTATCGAGGCGGGTAACCCTTCGGTTATTGAGTTGCAAGGTCTGAAGGCAAGTTCGAAGGTCTATTACCGACTTCGCTATGCAACTGGTTCTTCCACAACATTCCAATCAGGTAAGCAATACTCATTCTCGACTGCGAAGAAAGCTGCCTCCACATTTACGTTCACAGTCCATGGCGATACGCATCCTGAACGAAATGGCAAGATGTTTAACTCTGAGTTGTATTACGTAACTATGGCCAACGTTGCTGGACAACAGCCAGATTTTCATATTCTCATGGGCGATGACTTCAGTATTGATCCGTTGATTTCAAAAGGCGCCGCAAATCAAGCAAACGTAGAAAAGATTTATCGCACTCATCGAGACTGGTTGGGTGTAATTGGCTCGACGGTTCCAATTTTCCTTGTCAACGGTAACCACGAACAAGCTGCTGCTTATCTACTTGACGGTACTTTGACCAATCCTGCAGTTCTAGCTGGCAATGCTCGATTAAAGTATTACCCACTGCCAGCTCCCGATTCTTTTTATTCTGGAAATAGCACAGAGATTGCAGGAGTTGGACTGCCGCGCGATTACTACTCATGGACGTGGGGCGAAGCTCTTTTTGTAACTCTCGATCCGTATTGGCATTCAAAAAACGCTGTCGATAATGTTGCAGGCGATACAGCAGCGGACGATCAGACAGGCACGGGCGGTGGTGGCGGTGGAGGTGGCGGCACCAAGAAAGGAACGAACACCAATAAGCCTGCTCAAGGTGGCGGAAATGGCAAGACCAAAGATTTATGGGCCATTGGAATTGGTGACGAGCAATATGCCTGGCTCAAGAAGACTCTGGAGACTAGTAAAGCAAAATACAAATTTGTTTTTGCACATCACGTCATGGGAACCGGACGTGGCGCTGTAGAGGTGTCATACGACTACGAATGGGGCGGGAAAGATCCCAAGGGAGTGACGACTTTCGCTAAAGAACGTCCAAATTGGGAACTTCCGATTCACGACCTCATGGTGAAAAACAAAGTTTCCATCTTCTTCCAAGGTCATGATCATATTTTCGTCACTCAAGAACGCGATGGTTTGATTTATCAATCAATGCCTAATCCTGCTGACGATACGTTCTCTTATTTCAATGATGCCGCGTATAAGTCAGGAACGAAAGCGCCAAACTCTGGACATGTGAGAGTGACCGTTGCTCCGAAACAAGCGACTGTCGAATACTTCTTAGCCGCTCGCGCTAAAGATTCGGGCCGAAAGAATCTACAAATAGCTCATAAGTACACCGTTAGCCCAAAGGCTTAACTTTGAGTCACGATCATGAAGTTCGACATCTAGGAGAGATTGAACGCAGAAAGCTCTTGGAGCTAAGCGCTTTAACTTTAGGTGCAGCAACGCTCGGAACCTTATTTCCTATAGCGAAGTCGGAAGCTGCGACGTTAGTTAAATTGCCAGGCTTCTCTGCTTTTGCGAGCTCTGTCAAAGTTTTCCGAAGTGGTAAGTACTACATGGTCGAGAGCAATGGAATTCCAGATCATCAGATGATGGTTGGCATCAAAGCATGGCAACAACAAGTTCCAACAGTTCAGCCTTACTCCGGGACAAATGCTTGGCCAATCCCCATAACTCCGGTGATTAGTAAAACTCCAATTTCTGCGAAAGATCATTTTCTCCGCGGCGCGATTGCCGTGGCTATTAATGGAGTGCCCATTTTTAATGCTCTAACAAATAAGGGTACAGATGCTTATCTGACAGGCGAATTAGATGATTGGGGTGGGCATTGCGGTCGAGCAGATGATTACCACTATCACATGGCGCCTTTTCATCTTCAATCGATAGTAGGTAAGAAAGTTCCTTTGGCATATGCGCTTGATGGCTTTCCCATCTATGGCGATACTGAGCTAGATGGAAAACCTGCTGTTGGATTAGATGAATTCAACGGCCATTTCGATTCGAAAAAGAAATACCATTATCACGGCACAAAAACTTACCCCTACATCAATGGTGGATTTAAGGGAGTAGTAAAAGAAGTTGATGGACAAGTTGATCCCCAAGCTGCCACAAAAGGATTTAGGCCAGCAGGAGCTCCGCTTCGCGGTGCATCAATCACCGGCTTTGAAAGGTTAGGAGCGGATTCCTACGCCCTTACTTATTCTCTTAATGGCCAGAACTATCAGATCAAATATTCGGCATCGCTCACCAATGTATCAATGGAATTTATCAATCCTGATGGATCGACGAGAACAGAGGTATATACACGGAGATGACCAACGCAAATAATCCCTTCGATAAGTTCTTTGGCCAGAGATTTTCTCGTCGAAAAGCGCTACTTGCATCCATGTCAGCGCTTGTAACTTACCCAGCAATTAATAAAGCTTTTGGCGCGGTGGCTGTTTCAACCAAAGTGCTAAGGATTGGCTCAACTTCTTTCACATTAAATGTCTCGAGTAACTCGACGGGCAAGGCATATGTCGAGTATGGCTATGCAAAAAATAAGTTCACTTTTAAAACGAGTGTTGTTTCACTTACCAAGGGCATTACTTCTATCAACGTCGAAGGGCTAAAGTCAGAAACTTCTATTTTCTATCGTCTGCGCTACGCCTTAGGAACAAAAACTACCTACAGCACGCTGTCCCAATCCAGCCTCACAACTACAAAAGCTTCTGCCGAATATGTATTTGCCGTACAGGCTGATCCACATATGGATGAGAATTCCTCAGCCGATGTCTATACACAAACACTGGAACAGATTGTCAAGGCAAGCCCAGCATTCCTCATGGATCTTGGCGATATCTTTATGACCGATAAATTGCCGAATAAGACTGAAGCAAATATTCGAGCCAGGTATGAGCTCATGAAAGGTTTCTACGACAAACTCAATGGCGTGCCTTTCTATATCACGCTCGGAAACCATGATGGTGAATTGGGATATAGCAAATTTAATACCAAGAGTTATCGGAAAGAATATTTCCCCCAACAAACTGGAGACTTGGCCTACTACTCCTTTACTGGTCCTGATTCACTTCATATTTCGCTCGATATCTTTACCTACACAATGGAAAATCCCAAAGATGACGGCTGGCAATGGACACTTGGGAAAACACAGTATGACTGGCTCAAGAAAACTCTAGAAAGTTCTCAAGCTACCCATAAGTTTGTTTACGTTCACCACTTACTTTACGGAAATGCGCAATCGCGCGGGGGCGTAGAGATTGCTAAATACAACGAGTGGGGTGGATTAAATCGTGATGGAACGCCCGGATTTGATACCAATCGTCCTGGCTGGGGAAAGCCCGTGCACCAACTTCTGCTCGATAACGGCGTAGATATTGTTTTTAAGGGACATGATCATCTTTATGTGAAACAAGAATTAGATGGAATTATCTATCAAACACTTCCTCAACCCAGCCATCCAGGCGACAAAGTTAATTCCTCAATTGAGTATGGATATAAATCTGGAAAAATAATCGGCGGATCAGGATTCTTAAAAGTGACGACTAACTCCAAGGGAATCAAGGTGGATTTCATCAAGCACGACGGAACCACCCTTGATTCTTACGTGAAGAGCGCTTAGTGCGTCGAATCGTTTACCTCTTATCAACCTGGCTGATGTTTGTGGGCCTTCTTGCGCCCGTTCCAGTTAATGCAGCCGCAAAAATATATAGTTTTTCCGCGGAAATCTGGGCAGATAATTGGTTTGCACTCTATGTAAACGGCAAGAAAGTGGGGGAGGATTCAACGCCTTTTGCCACCGAGCGCTCTTTCAATAGCGATTCAATTTCATTTAAAGCGTCATATCCGTTGACTATTGGCGTCATCGCTCGCGATTACGTGGAGAATGCCTCAGGTCTTGAGTACATCGGAAAACCAAATCAACAAATCGGCGATGGCGGAATCATTGCCCAGATCAGGCAAGTAGATACTGGGCAGATTGTTGGAAGCACCAATAAGTCTTGGAAGGTATTTATAACTAATAAAGCTCCGCTGAATGAAGAGTGCGTGAAATCAAACGCGCCTTTAACAGAGTGTAAAGTTCAAAACGTCAAGGCTCCGACATCGTGGTACTCCGCGACTTTCAAAGATACATCGTGGAAGAACGCCACCGAGTTCACTCCTGCCGCAGTCGGTGTGAAGGATGGTTACTTTAATTTCACTTGGGATCCACAATCATCATTAGTATGGTCATCAGATCTCAGATTAGATAACTCTATTTTGCTGCGGGCGAAGATTCTTCAACCCAAGACCTCTACGCAAGCAGCAGCGCCATTTGTATTGAGTAGCCCTGACTTTTTAAACGGCGGACCTATGCCGAAGGATTACACCTGTGATGGAGCGGGGAAATCACCAGCCTTAAGTTTTTCTGGAGTTCCGAGCAACGCCAAATCACTCGCAGTTTTGATGGACACAATTCCAGGACCACTTCGGCCCGGTGAAGTTGATATTGGAAATCATTTCTATTTGATTATTTATGACATCCCAGCAACAACTACAACCATTCCTAGTGGATCCACAAATATTGGAACTTTGGGTCAAAATTTTCAAGGAAAGAAACTGGGATACACGCCTCCATGTTCACAAGGTTCAGGACTAAAGGAATACACCATCACCGCCTTTGCCCTATCTGAAAAACTTGAGCTTGCACCGGCCCAAGTTACGGAGAGCGTTCTGCTCAAATCTATTGAGGGAAAAGTGATTTCTAAAGCAACTTTAATTGGGAAATATCAACGCCCTTAATTATTTGTTGAAAGTTCAACTAACCCTGATAGGGTTTGCGTCTTATGGAAATCAAGAATCTAAAGTTTGGGTTAGATACTTTTGGCGATACTCAGCACGATGATTCAGGTATACCTATTTCGGCCGCCCAAACCATTCGAAATGTTGTTGATCAAGCGGTCCTCGCAGACCAATTAGGTCTCGATTATTTCAGCGTAGGCGAACACCATCGCGATGATTTCGCAATTTCTTCCCCTGACACAGTCCTAGCCGGAATAGCAACAAGAACCAAAAAGATAATTCTTGGCACTGGCGTAACAGTTCTATCAAGTGATGATCCAGTTCGCGTGTATCAAAGGTTTGCAACCATTGACGCTTTATCAAATGGTCGTGCCGAAATCACTGCAGGTCGTGGATCTTTTATTGAGTCATTTCCACTCTTTGGCTATGAACTTAAAGATTACGGCGTTTTATTTGAAGAGAAGCTAGAACTTCTTGTTGAAATACTAAAAGAACACGCGGTTTCGTGGTCAGGCACTGTCAGAGCACCACTAAGTAACCAAGAGATTTACCCTAAGACCGAACGTGGCTCGATCCCATTACGAGTTGGAGTTGGTGGAACCCCAGAATCGGTTGTCCGAGCAGCTCGCCTTAATGCCAAATTAGCAATCGCAATTATCGGGGGAGATCCTGCGCGCTTTGCTCCGTTCTCCGATCTTTACCGCACCGCGATGAAAGAATTTGGACACGAGATTCAGCCCATCTCTATTCATTCTCCAGGACATATCAGTGATTCTGATGAACAAGCTATTGAAGAGTTGTGGCCTCATTATGAAGTCATGTTTGGCCGTATCGGACGCGAACGAGGTTGGGGACCAACGACCAAAGCGCATTTCATCAACGAAGTTCGCCACGGATCGTTCTATGTTGGAACACCGGAAACCGTGGCTAAAAAGATTGCCTATGCGCTCAAATCTGTAGGAGCACAACGATTTGACTTCAAATATTCCAATGGCCCTATGCCACATAGCAAATTAATGAAATCGATTGAAATG
>AACY020357616.1_pt1 | contig 11712 bp, 7 predicted proteins | sample 267378 | NCBI WGS metagenome assembly AACY02 (sample SAMN02954345, study PRJNA13694) | marine metagenome | biome: aquatic; feature: ocean; material: water; isolation source: isolated as part of a large dataset composed predominantly from surface... | reverse complement strand
GTTAAATCCATGTAAGTTTCAGCATGTTCCGAGGCAGGATTGCCGAAATAAACTGGAATATTGTCCATCCGCGCAAGACGAATGTTATCCCAGTTGCTATCGGCTAACAGCACTTTCACCTCTTTTGCCTTTAAGAGTTTTGCCAGCTCGCGGGAAAATTTAGAGGCGCCAAAGATTAACACTCCTTGAGCCGACCCCGATGTGACCCCAAGGTATTTCGCCCAGCGCCCTGCGGTTAAACTTTGGATAACCACAGTACCGATAATAATTAAAAACACTAAAGGCACAATCGCATCAGCGCCCTGCACATTATTGGCTTCTAGCTTAATTGCAAATAACGAAGACACGGCCGCAGCCACAATCCCGCGCGGGGCGATCCAACATAAAAACCATTTATCGGCCTTTGACAATGACGTGCCAATACCTGATACCCAAATACTGAGCGGCCGTGCGATAAGCATGGTCACGGCGAGTACACCAATGCCGCCCCAGCCTAAATCCATCATGGCATTCGAGTCGAGTCTCGCTGCTAACAGAATAAATAAGGCGGAGATCAGCAGAACTGTCAGTGTTTCTTTAAATTCAAGGATTTCAGCAATATCCACACCGCGCATATTCGCCAGCCATATGCCCATCACAGTGACCGTAAGTAATCCCGACTCTTCCTGTAGCAGGTTTGAGCCAACAAACACCCCGAGCATCAAGGTCAATACCGCTGTATTACGTAAATAATGGGGAAGCAAATTATGCCTTATCACTTGGCCGATTAAATAACCTGCCGCAGCCCCTAAGCCTAAACCTAGCGTTAACATTGATCCTAGCGCGAACAATACATGGTGAGTGGGGTTGCCAGATACCGTAATATATTCAAATACTAATACCGCAAGTAGTGCGCCGATTGGGTCAATCACAATCCCTTCCCAGCGTAAAATACTCGCGAGCTGCGACTTAGGCCGCACACTGCGCAGCATTGGTACAATCACAGTTGGCCCCGTGACCACCACCAACGCACCAAATAGCAGCGCAACTTCCCAACTAAAATTCAACAAATAATAGGTAGCGGTACTGATACAGCCCCAAGTGATCACCATACCGATGCTCACTAAGTGAGTCACCATGCGGCCATGATCTTTAATCTCTTTAAAATTGAGGGTTAATGCACCCTCGAACAGGATCACGGCAACGCCTAGGGAAATAATCGGAAACAATAAATCCCCAAATATTGCATCGGGATTTAACACTCCAAACCCAGGACCTAACATCAAACCGCAGATGAGTAGCGGTAAAATTGCTGGTAATCTCAACTTCCAACCAAGCCATTGACAAAAAAGCGAAAGCACGCCGATGAGTGCTAGCATCCCAGTGATTTTTTCAACCATAAAACATCCTTTCGTTAGGTGAGGCATGCGATTGTGGATTTAACCTAACACGCTTTTTCATTCAGGAAAATAAACGGTTAATGATAACAATAGCAGTAAAAAGCACGCTCTAGTGATGCAAATAAGTTAGATGATATTCAACTTTATTCGCATACCAAGGGAGTCCGAAGGGTTACATTGCTATATAGGAAACACGAAAGCGACAGAGAATAAAGTTGCAGTCTATTCAGTAAGTTGGGATAAGTTAGTGATCGAATAAATATGTAAGATCTAAATGTCCACAAATGTATCTTGAGTTAGAGATTAGCTAATTTTAGTTTTATTTGCTCATCGGGTAGCTTATTCAATATTTCATCGGGGATTCTGCCGTGATATTTAGTGGCATAGTGTGCCAAGCATAATAATAAGGCTAGATTATGTTCAACATTACTCACCTCAGGCTCTGCGCTGGATAAAATGTTGTCACATAAGGATTCGCTATACCCCCAAAGCGTTAAAAGATAGGCTGATATAGAGACGATGAGTTTTCTCACTGGCCACTCCGTAAACTGAGTCGCAAACGAATCTTGCCAAATACGAGATGCCAAAATCAACTCACCTATTGACGACATCAAAGCGGCAATAAATAGCTCTTCTTGTAGACTCTTTTGTAAATTAAGTGCTTTAGCGATTTTTTGAGCGTTAAGCGCTAACTGATACGCATGCTCGTTAATTCTACTCTGTGCAGACTTATCAATAATCGACGTCGCCGATTGCTCAATGGCGATAGAACTAATAATAGCGCTAGTTAAATCCACCCCTAAGCGTTTGATAGCCTCTTCAATTGACAGTGTTGTGCGGCTAAAACCCAAAAACGCAGAGTTTGCGAGTTGTAATAATTTGGCGGTAATAATTGGTTCGTGGGCAATAAGATCAACAATATCGGCGGCTTCGGATTGCTGATTTAGAAGCACTTTGCGGACTTGTTGCACTATGTCTGGCAGAGGTAGTAATAAAGCACTTGCGCCCAACATTGCTCTAACGTCTTGGGAGAATGGCAATTTATGAACCCGTTCCACTGAGGTCAGAAGTTGTACAATATCCTGTTCATTGAAGGGTTTACTCAATACAAAATGAGCCGTTTTGCCCGCTTTGCATACTACTTCCTCTGTCGTGTCACCTGTAAGTAACGCTCTAATTGCCTGGGGATAATGTTTTGAAACCTCAACGAGTACCCTATCGCCATTAACATCAGGCATTAAATAATCGCAGATTATAAGATCGACATTAACATCATTAGCTATAGATTTTGCCCAGTTTAGGCCATCCTCCTCAGTCCAAAACTGCCAGTCAGGTCTCAGTCTTTTCGCTAGCCGCAAGAGAGCTCTAAGCATAAAACTGTCATCATCAACAAAGAGTACATTAAACATAACTCTCTCCTAAGCCATTGTAGCTGAAAGACTTTCAAAAGAAGCCAATAGCGCTAAATACTCCTCTTCAGATTGCGGTTTAGAAATGCAGTATCCTTGCACTACATCACAACCTAAGGATTTGACAATATTGAGTTGGTCCAATGTTTCAATACCCTCGACAACCACTTTCATGTTCAGATCATGTGCTAACCTAACCACATTAGCCACTAAACTTTCAGTATTCAAATTACTTTCAATATCGAGCACAAGTGAACGGTCAATTTTTAGTACATTAATAGGTAGTTTACTCAAGTAACTCAAAGATGAATAACCGGTACCAAAATCATCTATCGCAATACTGATACCGAGTTCAGCAATCGCCTTAAGGGTGATCGCGCAATCTTCAAGGTTATTAAGCAAAAAAGTTTCTGTTAATTCAAATTCTAAATCTGTCGGTGAAACGCCTGTCAGCTGAATATGATGCTTTATCCAGTGAATAAAATCAGGCTCAGTTAACTGTCGACCAGATATATTAATTGCCATTTTTCCAAATTGAATGCCTTCACTCCGCCATCTGGCCGCAGTAATAAAGGCCGTTTTGAGTACCCAATAGCCAATATCAACCATTTGGCCATGTTGCTCAGCTAAAGGAATAAATAACGCAGGTGAAACCATCCCAAATTCGGGGTGCAGCCACCGAATGAGGGCTTCACAGCCGGACAAATTATATTTGGCAAAATCAAATTTTGGCTGAAAATGCAGAAAAAGTTGACGCTGTTGCACCGCATGAAATAACGCCTGATTTAATGAGATCTGGTGTTTTTTTCGTTCAATAGCTTGCTGATCATAACGCATGAACATCCGGACTGAGTCTTCTGCCATCATCAGATTACCCAGTAATAAATTATTCAGAACGGCTCGAGGCTCATCACCATCGTCGGGTATAAGACAGTAACTAACAGCATAATCCAACTTAGATGAGGTCAAATTAGCTTTACCAGTCACGGGGTCAATAATTGAAGCGGCCTTCTGTAAAGCGTCCATCTCGGAGGTAATATCAGGTAAACAAAGCACAAATTGTTCATTCGCTAGTAGTGCAAGCTCCCCTGCCGTACCAGTGGAATTAAGTAGCTGTAATGCAATATGCTCGATAGTCCGCTGCGCTTCTGAATAACCAATCATGCGGCTCCAGAGTTCAAAACTTTTGATCTTGATAACAACGAGAACCATAGCTCTGCGAGAATTGAGATATTGTGTCATCATCGAGATAAGCTGCTGATAATTAAGCAGCGAAGGAAGTTCAAATGCCGTGTTTAGCAACTCTCCATCAGTCACGGGATTTAAACACAAAACGACTCCAGAAGGGCCAGCTAAACGACAACTCACTTCTAATTCTGTGTGATTCAATAACCTAATAGATACACTCTGACCGATTGCAAATGTCTGTTCCTGCAAGGTTAACCTATCTGTTTCAACCAAAAACTCATCAAGCAAACGTCCCTCGACCAAGGTTGAACCCAAGAGCTTTGTCGCCGCAATATTAGCATGCACAATTTGATTAGATGGGGATATCTCGAGTAAGGCATCGGAACTAGCCAACAACATTTTTTGGGATTGGCGTTGAAAAATCTGTTTGTTGTGATGCGTAAATGCATTCGCTATTTCTTCAAGTAACTCGTTATCTTCCCAAGGTTTTTGCAGAAAACGATACGCACTACCCGCATTAAGTAATGACTTCACCGACTCAAAATCTGAATAACCACTAATGACAAGCCCGACGACTTCAGGATATAAGCGTTTGATTTTAGAAAGTAACAGCCCTCCATCCATATAGGGCATTCTAAAATCGGTCAAAACAACTTTACAATCATAAGTGAGTAATAGGTTTAACGCTTCTTCTCCACTTTGAGCAGTCTTTACCGAATAGCCAGAACGAGTTAATAAGCGTTTTAGGGCCTTTAAAATGCCAACATCGTCATCGACTAGTAGTAAAGAGTTATCCATTGTGGCCTCTAGCTTAAGAGCATATTTACTCTGTCCAATAGATCATGATTATCAAAAGGTTTTGCTATCGCATCATCCGCACCTAATCTAATCGACTCTGCTAACTCTTTAGGTGAAAGCCCTGATAATACTAAAATTTTAATATTTGCTAACTCCGGTCGCTCTCGAATAAATTGGATAACTTCAAAACCATTCAACCCAGGTAAGGACAGGTCAAGAACAATTAAATCTGGCTTTTCAGCAATAATTTTCACCCCAGCCTGAAAACCATCCTGTGCCGATAAAATTGCAAAGGGTGTTGAATGGAGTGCCCGCCTGAGTGCATTTCGCATCGATAATTCATCATCAATGATAAGAATAGACTTTTTATCAGCCATTAACTCATTATTATTTGAGGCTAAAAAGGCTTCTGGCATTGGCATGTTTTGTTGATGTAGAAAACTAATGAAGTCATCAACCAAGACTCGATAATTACCCCGTCCAGGTAATTTGTGACCTTTTAATTGACCTTTAGCGATCCAGCGACTCACTGTGCGTTGATGAACATCGCAATATTGAGCAATATCGCTTGGCTTGAGCGTTTTCATGCTCTCGTACCCATGATTATTCTTGCTTAGTTAACACTTATAGCATAATTTTAATCTATAAGACAAATAGGACAAATGCGATAGGTGACTTAATGCCAACCCCATCTGAAAGCACTCTGCCATTGATTTTGTGTGTAGACGATGAAGCCAGTATTCTAAAATCGCTACAGCGGCTTTTTATCGGTAAGGAGCTGCAGCTTTTATTGGCTGATAGCGGGAGCCAAGCTTTAGAGTTAATGAAGCAGTATAGAATCAATGTCATTATCACCGATATGCGTATGCCGAATATGACGGGGGCAGAATTTTTAGCTAAAGCGGCGGTATTACAACCAGACGCTTACCGCATTTTAATGACCGGTTATGCTGATCTTGCCTCGACGGTCTCTGCAATCAATCTTGGAAAAATCCACAGATATGTTCAAAAACCTTGGGATAATCAAGAACTATTAACTGTGGTTGACGAAGGATTAGCAATGTACCACTTAATTCGTCAAAACAAACAACTTACTGCCAAGGTAGCCGCACAAAACAAACAGTTAAAAGAACTCAATAACTCCCTTGAGGAAACCGTTCAAAAACGTACAGAACAACTTAAGCAAACACTATTAAAATTCAAAAACTTAGCAAGTGAACGACAAAAAGATGAAGCTGCTACCTTAGAGGTACTCTACAATATCATCGTGAGTTATCCACCACTCAGTGGCGAACTGGCCCGTAAAATCAGCGCCACCTGCGAATATCTTGCAAATGCATTGCAATTGCCCGCAGAACAGGTAGTTACGATAACAAAAGCGGGCTTATTTTCAGAAATCGGTAAAATCGCGCTCCCCACCAAAATAGCTGAAACGGCATATACCGACCTCTATGATCGTGAACGTCGTTTATTTAATGAACATCCATTACATGCCGAAGAGATCTTACTGCCCGCGATACATTTAAGCGAAATGTCACTCATCATCGTCAATCAATTAGAACGCTTTAATGGCGGTGGTGAACCCGCTCAAAAAGCAGGCGTAGACATCCCTCTTGGGTCACGAATATTGGCAGTAGCGAGAGATTTTTGGCTGCATGTTGAAGGCCGATACGATGGTAATAAAAAAAGCATGGCTGACGGCTTTGACGCAATAAAACTACGCCAGGGCAGTTATTATGACCCAGTGATAGTCAACGCTTTGTCAATTTTAGTCACTTCCGAAGAAGTAGACATAGCAAACAAAGCTAGAAGAGGACTACAAGTGAGTGCACTTAAAGCCGGTATGAAATTAAAGCAAAACTTATACAATCTTAAGCACATACTGCTGTTACCTGAAGGACATATACTAACCTCTGCTTCACTTGATAAATTATCAAAGTATCAGCTAAAACATAAGGAGCAATTGTTAGTTGAAATAGAAACAAACTAAAGCTTAAAACATTATAGATCAATGGGATGACTTAAATATATGACTCCCTGAATACATGTAAAATGCCCACGCTGTGATGTTAAAAGTCCGACAGGAGCGAAAATATTCAACAGTTATCATCCCTATGACCATTGCGGTGATTATTGGCAAGCTAAACGAAGCTATACTCAGTGTTGGTACAAAGCTAACTTCCATCCCTTCCATTAGCATTTGTAACGTTGACATACGTGCTCTCTTTCAACTGTGTCAAAACGACTAATACTCTTATAAAGTTAGCTGTGCAATTTGGACTATTGAATGAATAAAAATGACCAACAGCAATTGCTGATACAATTAAGAGCAGAAAATCAGGAATTATTAGAGTTTAAAATACTCAATAATTTAATTTCAAAATCAATGCAAGCTTTGACGGAAAACATAGACCAAGCTATGCCCTTTAGCGTCTTATTTTCACTAGTCAAACAGGAGTTAAAACCTGATCTTCAATTAATCGTAACTTGCAACCCAGAAAGTACTGAACTGAGTATTTTAGCATGCACACATGAGGAACTAATTGGAAAACACATTACATTCGAAAATACTAAAACTGTAAAATTTGAATTTAGAGAAACAACAGTGATCAATTTAGACTCTACCTCTAATTGGTCAAGCACTCTAAAACGCCTATTGCCCCAAGCGACATCAGCACTAATTCAGCCTGTAAAATTTAACAACAGTGATTATGCCGTCATCTTGCTAAAAAAAGAGCCCTATAGCTTTAACTCTGGAGCGCAATCTATCATATCAAACTACTGTAGTTTTATCGCAAACACACTCACATTGAGAGACTATCGCCATATTGCAGCTGAACGCGAAAGTTTATTTGCACAACAAAAAAGAATTGAAAACAGTTTAGCGAAACAAGGAAAATTAGCGGCAATTGGTCAACTTGCAGCCGGCGTTGCCCACGAATTGAATAACCCACTAGGATTTATTTATAGCAACTTGAAAACGCTTGACGTGTACTTAAAAGATATCAACTCATTCATAAACGAAGTAAACAATACATATCCAGAAATTAATAAGTCCATTAAAAAGCACAAGCTTGATTTTATATTAAAAGACAGTATTGAATTAATTAATGAAAGTCAAGAAGGTGCTAGACGTGCGAGAGATATTATTAAAAACCTACGTAACTTCACACATCCAGATGAACAAACCATATCAACTATAAACATAGTAAAGCTTGTTGAAGATACGGTAAAGATAGCTAAAGTCAATCTAAAAAAACACATAAAAATAAATTTAACTCATCATTTAGAAAGTGCATTAGCCAAAGGAAACACAACACAACTAAGTCAAGCAATATTAAATATTATAAACAACTCCTATTATTCAATAAAACATCAAAAAGGATTAATTGAAATAGATATCATGAAGATAAATCATTGGATAAACATTGAAATAAAGGATAATGGGAACGGTATACATGAGACTGATATACCACATATCTTTGAACCTTTTTTACAACAAAAGAAATTGGTGAAGGTACTGGGTTAGGGCTATCAATATCAAGAGCTATAGTAGAGCAACACAATGGATTTATTACTCTTGACTACACAGGGCCTTCGGGTACAAAATTTGTTATAGGTCTACCGGAGTCTAGCCATGCTAGCAATAATTAGAAGACATAATAAATCCATTAAGAAACATCGAATATTATTCTTATTATATTGTATTATCATTGGATTGGTTGCCAATTTATCAGTTGTAACCGTTCCAATTGCAGTACCTCTCAATGTAGGCAATGTTGCAGCTTTATTGATTCTAGCACGTTTAGGTCCCTTGTGGGCGTTAGTATGTTTTGTTTTTGTTGCATCTCCACTCCCCTCTTTTATTGCTATAATACTAAGCCTTATACAAGTCGTATTATTTAATATTTATATTAAAAAAAATAGCTCAAACACAACGCAAATTACTGTGATTTATTTTTTAGCAGCTATTCTCGTTATAAAAATGTTTTCACTGGAAGCTATAAAGGATAATTTATCCTTCTTGATTATATATTGCTCTTTATCAACGGCATTATTTATTTGGAGTGTAAAAGCTGCACGTTTACTCCTTGCATTATATGTTAATAATGAGCAATTAAGAAAACAGTCATTGCAACATCAACTATCTTTTAGAGTCGGATTATACACAGCAATCCCTGCAACATTACTGATTACACTTGGTCTCAATGGACTGACGAGTTTAGAACTTGTGAAACAAATGGTTCATTATCAAAATGAAATTAACTCTCTTAAGGACAATATTGAGTTAAAACTAAAAGATTACATCGTAAAGATTGAAACTATTGTTAATACAACAGAAAAACAAGTTACCAAAAAAACTTTAAAACTTCTTGTGGAACAATCTCCAGAATTTATATCTTCACTTGTAACAGATAATAATGGTATTGTTAGAGATTTCTACAAAGTTGATGCAAACACAAACAACATCGGCAATTTGAGCGTTGCAGACCGTCCCTATTTTTATTTGGTAAAACAAACAAAAACGTCTTTTATAAGTGATACCTTCAAAGGAAGATCACTCGGAGATGATCAATTATTTGCTGTAAGCACACCTATAATAAGAGAAAATAAATTTGATGGTGTACTACAATTAGCAATAAAACTTAATTCATTACTGACATTATTTGATAAACATATTGATAGTATTTCACATCGTATACTCATAGATAAATCAGGAAGAAAAGTATGGGGAAACAATGTAAGTGGTGATATCGGCAGTGTCTGGACTCGACCTAAAGATAGCGAGCCGATGAAAGATACATTTCTAAGAAAAAGTATATTCAACCCACTTAATCCTATTACATTTAGCAAAGATGCGCATCACTTTATCATCAATGAAAAAATAGGTTTAACTGGTTGGGAGTTATATTTTTTCATTGACACGAACGATCTCTTCATAAAACTTTCAATTTATTTTTTTCTTGCTCTAGCCTTAATCACTATAATATTAGAAACATCTGTTAGACTATCAAAAAGATTTGTAAAAAACTACACACAGGCATTGGAGCAATTGGTAGATTACACTCAACAATGGGATGGCAAAACCTTAAATAGCAAAGCATTGAATCTTACTCAATCGGCGCTTGAAATTGACACTTTAGCGCATAGCTTTATAAATATGCAACGACGAGTAACTGGTGCTCACAACGCAACAATATCATCAATGAATGAGGTAAGACTTCTTAATGAAGAGTTAGAAGAAAGAGTTGAAAAACGAACAAGAGAATTAGAAGAAGAGCGCGATAAAGCAAATCATCTAGCAGCAATTAAAACTAGATTCCTTGCTAATATGAGCCATGAAATTCGTACTCCAATAACGATAATTAAAGGTTTCACTGAACAAATTTTACCCATTACCCATGGTGAAGTACATACTGCTCTTTGCAAAATTGAACAAAATACATCTCACCTTCAAAGTATAATTAATGACATTTTAGACGCGGCTAAAATTGATGAAGGAAAAATGTCTATAGCTGAGCAATCGGTTGCTATTGAACCGCTTTTAAACAGCTTAAGTGATGCATTAACTGTTTTAGCACATTCGAAAAATTTAACCACTCAGTTAGACATTAATCTATCAAATATTAAATATATAAAAACAGACCCTTATAGACTTAAGCAGATATTACTCAATTTTATTAGTAACGCAGTAAAGTTCACGCAAAAAGGTACTATAAAATTAGTTGCGAACATAACAGATAAAAATGAGTTATATATTGCAATTATCGACAACGGCATTGGTATTTCATCTGAACAAGCATCGAGTTTATTTCATGCATTTACTCAAGCAGACTCCAGTACCAGTAGAGATTATGGCGGTACAGGTCTAGGATTATTTATCAGTAAACAATTAGCTGATGCTATGTCTTTACAACTTAATATGCATAGTACAGTTGGGATTGGGTCTTGTTTCTCGATCACATTACCCGCAGAAAAATTAATTAATAACGTTGCCATAACGCATGATGAAATCAACATTATTCAAAATGACATCGTAGACTGGAAAAAGAAAAGCATCTTATTTGTTGATGATGTAGAGGATATTAGAGACTTAGTAGCCATTTACCTAAAAGATACCGGAATAAGTATAGATTTTGGTGTCAATGGTGAAGAAGCAATACAATTAGCATCTCTAAAACATTACGATCTGATCATATTAGACCAACAAATGCCAGTTATCGATGGACTTACCGCTGCAAATACAATACGTGCGATGAATAAAAATATTCCTTTATTATTATTAAGTGCTGATATTTTCTATGATGATAGTGAAAAAAATAGCGCTTTCAACAAAAAAATCACAAAACCTTTTAGCAAACAACAACTCATTGATACCTTGCAATATTTTCTGGGAGAAAACCAATCAAAATATAATAAGCAAAAAAAAGAAGATGACATATTAGATAATGATTTAACAATTGAATATCTAAAAACCTTACCTAATGTATTGTCCTTATTAAATAAACTTATCAATGATGGAGAAATAACAAAGTTAGGACATGAATTACATAAGCTAAAAGGAACAAGTGCGTGTTTAGGGCTTAGCAATATATCGTCATGTGCGGCACATCTCAATGTGCAACTAAAAAATCGAATGATAACCCTAGATGAAATCAACGAATTGTCAACCGCTATAACGGATGCACTTTTAGCTGAAAATGAAAAATAATAGGATATAATATCAATGATAACACATGAGTCAGACCTAACATTCAAAAACATCAGCAGGAGTTAAGATAGGTAATATCACAGTGAAAGAAGTGCCCACACCTAAAGTAGAAGTGACTTTAATCTCACCTTTATGCTTTTGAACTATACTGTAGGATAATGATAAACCAAGCCCTGTGCCTGTTCCTACAGGTTTGGTGGTGTAAAAAGGTTCAAATATTTTACGT
>AACY020557297.1_pt1 | contig 11731 bp, 11 predicted proteins | sample 267378 | NCBI WGS metagenome assembly AACY02 (sample SAMN02954345, study PRJNA13694) | marine metagenome | biome: aquatic; feature: ocean; material: water; isolation source: isolated as part of a large dataset composed predominantly from surface... | reverse complement strand
GGGAGGCAGGGTGCTACAAAAACTTTATTGACAATGGGCGCGGAGTTTACGCGAAGAATCCTTATCTGGCAAGCCCTAATTAGGAAAGAATAAAAAAAGGCCGGAATAACTCGCACATTAGTAGTGTGAGTACTGTCATATGTCGGAATTTTAGGTAAAATTCATTCTATATAACACGTGAGCCTAAAATAGAGGCCGGGTACGTAATGGCCCCACAACCAGAGTCTATTATGGATTTAAACGCTATTCGTCAACTGGCTGACACTGATATGCAAGCAGTCAATCAGCTGATCTATAAACAGCTGGAGTCAGATGTCGCCCTGATAAACCAGTTAGGTTTCTACATTATTAATGGTGGTGGTAAACGTCTTCGTCCTTTACTGTCCGTCCTCGCAGCACGCGCCGTCGACTACCAAGGTGAAGCTCACCTTAAGCTTGCCGCGATTATTGAATTTATTCATACCGCTTCATTACTGCACGATGATGTGGTCGATGAATCGACCCTCAGACGCGGCCGCGAAACCGCCAACGCACTCTTTGGTAACAGCGCCAGTGTATTAGTGGGCGACTTCCTTTATACCCGCTCATTCCAAATGATGACCGAACTCGACAGTATGCGCGTACTGCGTGTATTAGCCGATACCACCAACGTATTGGCCGAGGGGGAAGTATTACAGTTAATGAACTGTAATGACCCAAATACCACAGAAGAAAGCTATATGCGGGTGATCTATTGTAAGACCGCCAAGCTATTCGAAGCCGCCACGTTACTGGCTGCCGTATTAGCCGGCGCGACTCCTGAGCAAGAGGCCGCATTAGGCGACTATGGTAAATATTTAGGCACTGCCTTCCAGTTGACCGACGATTTGCTTGACTACACCGCCGACAGTGAAGAGTTAGGTAAAAACATCGGTGATGACCTCGCCGAAGGTAAGCCGACATTACCGCTGATCTATGCCATTGCCCATGGAACGGAAGAAGAGCAGCAACTTATTCGTCAAGCGATTGAGCAAGGTGATGGCACCCACGCCATTGAGAAAATTGTTGCCGCTCTGCATCACTGCGGCGCGCTCACTTACACTCAGCAAAAAGCCATTGAAGAATCCAACAAGGCGATTGCGGCGCTGGCGGTATTACCCGACAGCGATTTCAAAACCGCATTAATTTCGCTGGCAAAAATCTCAGTTGACCGCAACCACTAATTGGCTGCGATAAACCAATAAAAAGGCCTTGCTTAGCAAGGCCTTTTTATTTTTAACGTTCTTTATCAAAGTGAACTTAAACCTGCCATTGGATCGGTGCTTCGCCCCTTGCCATCAGCAGTTGGTTCACTTTAGAGAAATGCCCACAACCAAAGAAGCCGCGATAGGCCGACAGCGGTGACGGATGCGGCCCCGACAGTATTTGATGCTGTGGCGCAGTAATCACCGCCCCTTTTTTGATGGCATGGCTGCCCCAGAGTACAAAAATAATCGGCTGTTCCTGCGCATTAAGCAGCTTTAATGCCTCAGTGGTAAAGGTTTCCCAGCCCGCATTGGCGTGGGAATGAGCTTGCCCCTGCTCCACCGTCAGCACGGTATTGAGCATTAAGATTCCCTGCTCCGCCCATTGGGTTAAATCGCCATGGTTAGGGATTTGGAAACCGGGAATATCGTTCACTAACTCTTTATACATATTGGCCAGCGATGGCGGTGGTTTAATGCCTCGCTTAACCGAGAAACACAGGCCGTGAGCTTGGTCGGGACCATGGTAGGGATCTTGACCGATAAGTACCACACGCACCTTTTCCAAAGGAGTTGTCTTAAAGGCGTTGAACACATCCTCCTTGGGGGGATAAATCACCTTACCCGACGCACGCTCTTGATTCACAAATGCAATCAACTGCTGGTAATAGGGTTGAGCACGTTGATAATCGATAAATTCCTGCCAAGTTGCCACAGTCACAATCTTTTCCTCTAGTTAGAATGCCGTTAGCTTAAAAGTGATAGCGCGACATGACAAGCCAACTCAGGTTTTTATTCCCCAGTCTTGAGATATCTCAAGCATATTGTGACCTAAATCCATCGCAGTCCTTTAGCACAAGGCAATCGATTACTATCAAAAGGCGCCCCTTATCGCGAAAGCTCAATCGAGTAAAGCTGAGTGCGGTTCCTAGGCGCTTTGATTCGCACATGGATCTGATAAGTCATCAGCTACGTGATAGGGGCGTTTGTGCAAACAATCCTTGTTAATCACGACCACGGTGGCCATGACCACGGTCGTCATCCCAATCTTTGCGGCGTTCATGTTTGTCGTAATGCTTGTGGTGATGCTTATCCTGTTTATAGGTGCGGTAACGAGGGACATATTCGTCACGATACCAGCCATCTTGCACAAAATAGACCGGACGACCACAGGCACCGTAGGAGGCACAATAGCGACCCCATTTTTTCGCATGACCTGGCGGTACGTGCAGATAGATGGGTTCATACACGACCCGCGACTGCTCGATGATAATAGGCTGTTCGTAAATCACCTGTGGACGAGGAAAATTACCAATATTGATCTGACCGTAAAAGTTTGGATCGCCGATGTTAATCGACACTCCGACATCTGCCGCAATGGCCGAAGATGAAGCTGCAGCGAGTAGTAAGGCTGACAGAGTAAGTTTAATTGCTTTCATGGCGGTTCTCCTGTTGATGAAAGCAGTATGCGAGTGGCTAACTGAACAGAAGATGAATCCTCACAGTAGGCTAAATCAGAGATTATTTCCCTCACATCGCCATGTAGAGGTTTTACTTCGGCAGACTATCTACATCAAAAATCGGCAATGATTTAAACCACGATGAGGGAACTGATATACATCTGCTTCCTTGAGCGGATGACGCAGAACCCATTGATACCAAATACAATATCGCCCAATCAATCTTCAAACCAACCGCCGTTGAGCGATGGATGACGTGCTAAGTATTAGGCTCACGACAACAGATGTAGATCCCAATAGTTAAGCGTTAACGGTTCCTTCCTGCTGAATTTAGGATAGAATCGCCCACCAATAAATTATTTTGAGTAAGCGCTATGACTGATACCAATAACACCACGATTTTTGAACTTGCCGATCAATTTATTGCCTTAGCCAATCAGCTAAGCCAGCAGGAAGCTGATGTCGGTAAAGTCGGCACTGCCCTGCGTTTTGCCGCGGCCCGTTTTAACGCCTTTGAAGCCGCGATTAAATCTGCCGATTTAGGCGCAGAAAAAGACAATGCGCTCGACTGGTTTAGCGCCGAATACCGCGAAATGCTAAATGACAACCTAGACGACCATATCGCCAATCCACCCGTTATGCAGGAAGAAGCTGCAGTGGATGATTCGGTACAAATCTTTAAAGGCTAATGAGGCGCTAAACGCCAAGCATCGCCTGCCAAAATCCCATAAAAAAAACGCCATCCTAGGATGGCGTTTTTTTATCTCTGTGCACTGTTCGATATGCATTGCGATAAGTTAGAGGGTATACACCACGCGTATCGCGAGCAGGATCAGCACCACGCCAGAAAGTTTATCAATAAGCCCCGCTTTTTCCCGCAACTTAGGCAATACGCTCGAATGGGACAACAGTAAGGCAATCAAAGTATACCAAAGCCCATCAACCACCAACGGTGTTAACACGATAAGCGCTTGCCCCGTCAAGCTATCGGCCACCATGACAAACTGACTAAACAGCGCTAAAAAGAACAACATAATCTTAGGATTGAACAGGGAAATCGCGATACCATCGCGCGCCGCAGTGAGCGTATCCGTCGCCTCCCCCGCCGCAAGTTTTGCCTGCATGCCTCCGTTTGAGCGCAATGCTTGGATACCCATCCATGCGAGATAGAGCGCGCCTAAAATCGCGATCCCATTAAAAATCAACGGCGCTTTTTTCAATACAACGGCTAGGCCGAGTAACGTCACTAACGCATAAATGCCAATACCAATCGAGTGTGCCCAAGCGCAAACAATCCCCTTGCCGCGACCACCGCCCAAGGTATGACGCACCACCATGGCCAAACTCGGCCCGGGAGACATAGCGCCCAAGCAACAAATCGCCAATAGCCCTAACCAAGTACTAAAGCTCATTTTTAACCCTTTAAAGCATAAAAAGGCCCTCAATAGGGCCTTCACAGGAGTGGCAGTTTAACACTCGCCAAACAATACGGTCACTCTCATTTAGCCGCGTTAGGATGATAAAAAGCGCGAATATCCTGTACCAGTTGCGCAAGCGATGCGGGCTCCACGTACATCATGTGGCCCGCCTTGTAGTAATGCATAGTGACGCGGCTATTATCTATGCCATTATCGGCAAAGGTATTTTCGGTCGCGAAGAAGGGCGTCGCAAAATCGAAATAACCGTTACCGACAAAAATGCGTAGGTCTTTATTCTCGCGCTGCGCTTGCCCTAAATAGGGCGCCACATTCACATAATGCATTTGCTTACCGCTGATATTCCAGTTCCAGCCACGGTTGACATCGGTGGAGAGCACGTTGAAGGGGCGTGATAATTTAACCCCTAAATCCTCATACAGATACTGATGGATAGCCGCCGTATAAGCGCCATCGATACCATATCCTGAAGGGTCGTTATCGGTCGAATCACCGCCACTGTCGTAATCTTTGCCGGTGTAGCGGCTGTCTAATCGACCAACGGTCAAATCCTGATCCCTGAGCAATTCCTTGGTATAGCGACTCGCACTCACCCGTAAATTCACTCGATCGAGGTAAGACTCTCTCAAGCCCGTAAAACGCGCCAACTGTTTGCGTACACTCTGATAATCGCTTTGCGCTAAACGGCTACCCTGCAGTAGGGCTAAGGCGTAATCCTTGATGGCGAATTGACGCGCCTGTTCGACAAACGCTTCTAGCCCTAAGGCCTTGTCGCCATCGCTGACTTTATTGTGATAAAACGCGGTTGCCGCCATGGTCGGTAAAAAACCAATGTAGGGTTGGTTATTACCCGGTTGATAGCGGGCGTGGCTAAAGTCGAGAATCGATGAAATCAGCATCACGCCATTGACCGAGATATCGGTCCAGCCGCCTTGGAGCTCGTCCACTAATGCAGCGGCTCGCGTCGTACCATAGCTTTCACCCGCAAGATACTTGGGCGAATTCCACCGCTTATGTTCAATCAACCAACGGCGCATAAACTCAGCAATTGATTGGGCATCTTCTTTCACGCCCCAAAAATCGGCGCCTTTCTTCTCTCCGAGGGCGCGGCTAAAACCCGTGCCCACAGGGTCGATAAACACTAAGTCTGATTCATCGAGTAACGAGTAATCGTTGGCCTCAATCCGATAAGGCGCCGCCCCATCATCTTTAGCATCACCGGGCACAATCACACGTTTTGGTCCAAAGAGCCCCATGTGCAGCCACAGCGAGGCAGAACCTGGGCCACCGTTAAAAATAAACGTGACCGGGCGTTTACTGCTGTCTTGCACATCATCCCGCAAATACGTAATAGAGAAGATGCTGGCCTGAGGCTCACCCTTATCATCCTCTAAAATGGTCTCACCACTGATGGCTTGATAACTGATCTTCTGGTTTTGAATCGTCATTCTGTGCTTAGTGGTCACCACCTCTGGCACTAGCTTATCCACTTTGGCATCGCTTTTTTTAGCTGGCTCGGCATGGCCGACCATGGACACCGTGAATAACAAGGGCAGCAACACACTTGCCCATATCAGCCTTAAGGGCGTTTGCTTCTCTGTTAGCGCTCGCATCAATTATTCTTCCCTTCCGTTGCAATTATTTTGTGGTCTTTTTATTAGTGCACCAGCTTACAAAGACTGTGCACTCGGCGCAAAAGCACAATTGCAACCGAATGCGTCAAAGGTTTAATCGGCTTTTAGAGCGTAAATTCACGCAGATTTAAGCTGTTAGCCGCTAAGATAGATTGGATTATCGGAAACTCATGTAGGCATCTATGGGCACTATCACTCTTATCAGTTTGGTCATTCTCGCATTACTTGTGGGCGCGATTGGCCTGTTAATCTGGCAACGCAGCAAAGGTAAACACATTCCACTGGCGGTGATTTTTGTATTGGGATTTTTCGCCGTTGGCCTAGGCGGAATTATCGGTTTTGTACATAAAGGCGAAGATTATCAAGCCTATCAAAAGCTGCAGTGGCACACACTGGCACCTGAAAAAATCGCGCCGCTGGTCGCCGATGGCTACACAGTGTTTGTGGATATCACCTCTGATTGGTGCAGCATTTGCCAAACCAACAAGGCTGAAGTCACGCATAGGGAACAAGTGGTGAATGCACTGATGGCCGACAAGGTTATTTTGATGCAGGGAAATTGGAGCGAAGCCGATTCCACTATTGCGGGTTACATGAAGCATGAAGGCGTACCGGGCACGCCTTACAATAAGGTCTATGGTCCAAGGGCGCCTAACGGCATAGTACTGCCTTCAACACTCACCATAGAGGCCGTGCTTAATGGCTTAGCTCAGGCGAAAGCTCTGTAAGCGGTTAATTTGGCTTAAACCTCAAAAACCGAAGCCGTAAAGCTCAACGCTGGCGCAATAAAAAAGGCTGCATCGCAGCCTTTTTGCACACTTCAAATCAGTAGAAAGCAATTTTCCGGAAAGGTGGGCAGAAAACTACTCCGTACTCTTACAACCGTTTAACCCCAAAACGCTATTTAACTCGTTCGTTCACTCACACCGTACTTCAATAAACATCCCCGCGTTGCCGTGAATCCCCAGTATTAAGGGCAAGCCTGCTTTGTTCAGGTCAACTTAGCCAAAGACATTTATGAAACATTTTTATAACAATTTAATCCTTTACGCCAGCATTAAATACAACTTTCGGTCGATTAAAATATAAGCTTTTTATTATCAACAGGTTAATGGTCAGACCTCTAAGCTTGCCTCTAAAGCATTCACTTCAAGCATCACAGAGCAACTCACGATATATCGCGACACGATTCAAGGGGTTATACTTAGGGCACTCATTCGTATTAAGGAATCAGCTGAATGACATCAATAGAGCCCACCGCAATGCCCTTGGATAAACATTTTCTGCCAGAGAATCAGTTACTGCTTAATGCCGTGGGTGAAGGCATTTATGGGTTTGATTTAAATGGTAATGCCGTCTTTATCAATCCCGCCGCCGAGCGCATGACGGGCTGGAAAAATGAAGAGTTACTCGGCAAAAATATCCATAATTGCCATCATCATAGCCACGCGGATGGTAGTCATTATCCGCAGGAAGATTGCCCCATCTACAATACGTTAAAAGATGGGATAGCAAGGGAAATTACCCACGATGTGTTCTGGCGTAAGGATGGTAGCAGCTTTCCAGTGCATTACAGCTCAACGCCCGTCTATCGGGATAACAAGCTTATCGGTGTAGTCGCGATATTTCGCGATATTAGTATTCAGAAACAAACCGAGCAGTCGCTACGCCAAGCTTTGGCGCAGGTTCAAGCACTGTCGGAACAACTTGCCAGCGAGAATCATTATCTCCAAGCCGAGTTAGCCGATAAGACCGGCGATGTGGATATTTCAGGCAGTAGCGCGGTGATCCGCCATATGATCCAGCAACTGCATATGGTGGCCAATACCGACAGTACCGTATTGATTTGTGGCGAGAATGGCACAGGCAAAGAACTGGTTGCCCGCAACTTACATCAACTGAGTCGCCGTAAAGATAAACCCATGATCAGCGTTAACTGCGCGGCGTTTTCAGCCTCACTGCTAGAGAGTGAGTTGTTTGGCCATGAGAAAGGCGCCTTTACGGGTGCGACTCAGCAGCGCAAGGGCCGCTTCGAGCTCGCCCATCAAGGCACACTGTTTCTTGATGAGGTGGCCGAATTAAGTTTGGAGGCGCAATCTAAGTTACTGCGGGTGATCCAAGAGCAATCCTTTGAACGACTCGGCGGCAGCGAAACCATCAAGGTCGATATTCGCTTAGTCGCCGCCAGCCACCATGATTTACTCAAGCGCGTTGAACAGGGCTTATTCAGGATGGATCTCTATTACCGCTTGAATGTCTTCCCTATTCAAGTGCCGCCGCTGAGGGCAAGGCTTGAAGATATGCCCGAGCTTGTCAGCCACATTTTGCATTCCCTAAACCGCAAACTCGGTAAGAAACTGCGCGGCGTAAGCCAAAAAGGTCTGCAAAAACTGATGGCCTACAGCTGGCCTGGCAATGTGCGCGAATTACAGAATATCCTCGAACGGGAGGCCATTTTATCCCAAACGGATATTTTACAAATCCATGCCATGCCTACGCATCATCTACAGACTCAAACCGCAGCTTCACCATTACAAACCTTGGCCGAGGCGGAAGCACAGCATATAGAGCAAACATTAAAGCAGCTCAATTGGCGTATTTCAGGCCCCAATGGGGCGGCCAATGTGCTCGGCGTTCCGCCAAGTACACTCAGATCGCGAATGAAGAAACTCGGGATTACACGCCAAACCCCTGCAGAAGAATAGCCTTAAAAACGCGATATATCGCCAATTAGCGATATATCGCGACATCAGTCAAATCAAAACAAAATTTAATCATTAAATATCAATACGTTAAAACACAAAACTCTTGGCCTAACGCTTGCTATAGGGAGCCGAATCTTATTTAAGCCGTTAGGACAGCATATGCCTAAGAGTGACACCCTACAGAGTGAGAACGCCAAACGCCCCTCTGCCGAGCAATTTATCCCCGTAAAAAATATCCAGGCGGACGATAAGCCAGCACATAAAAGCAGTGGCCAGATTCATTTCCGTGAGCAGAAGGGCTATTTTCAACGCCTGAGAACCACAATGAATAGCCTATTAGTGCTGCTGTTTTTTGCCCTGCCCTTTATTTCCTTTGATGGTCGGCAAGCAATATTGCTGGATGTGAGTCAGCAACAGTTCTTCTTTTTTGGCCTCACGCTCTGGCCACAGGATTTCACCTTACTCGCTTGGGTGTTTATTGCCGCCGCCTTTGGATTGTTTTTCATCACAGTGTTTTGGGGGCGCGTCTGGTGTGGCTATCTTTGCCCGCAAACCGCGTGGACTTTTATGTTTGTCTGGCTCGAGAGCCGGATTGAGGGCAACAGCAACAAACGTAAATTGCTCGATAAGGCGCCATGGTCAGCCAATAAACTCGGTAAAAGAAGTCTCAAACACGGTCTGTGGGGATTCGCCGCCTTAATTACCGGCTGTGGATTTATCGGTTATTTCATCCCCGCCCGCGAACTCTATTTGGATATTTTTACCGGCAATGCCAGCTTTTGGACGACCTGCTGGGTATGGTTTTTCGCAATTTGTACTTACTTAAATGCAGGCTGGATGCGCGAGCAAATGTGCTTACACTGCTGCCCCTATGCGCGTTTTCAGGCCGTGATGTTCGATGCCAACACCAAAACCGTGACCTATGATGCCGCACGCGGCGAAGCGCGCGGTCCACGTAAGCGCAAACAGCAGACTGAACTCGGTGATTGTGTTGACTGTAACTTATGTGTCGAAGTCTGCCCGACGGGGATTGATATTCGCCAAGGCCTCCAATACGAGTGCATTAACTGCGGCGCCTGTGTCGATGCTTGTAATGAAACCATGCAAAAATTCGACTACAAACAAAACCTAATTAGCTATGTCAGCGAGAATGAATTAAAGGGTATAGCCCATTCCAACTGGCGCTCGCCACGCTTTTTAGGTTACGGCGCCGCCGTTGTCATTATGTTGGTTGTGATAGGTTTAGATCTTTCTAGTCGCAGTGAGATTCAGCTTAACGTTATTCGCGACAGACAGAGCCTGTACCGCGAAACCGCCGATAACAAAGTTGAAAATACCTACCAACTGAAGATCCGTAACAAGACTCAGCAAACCAAGCAATATCAACTCGCGGTCAACAGCGAAATGCCCTTCAGCTTAATTGCCGATCCTGTCATTACCCTCGCTCCGGGCGAGCAATCGGATTATCCCGTGACAGTATTAGCCGATAAGGATGCGATCCCTGCGGGGCGCAAAATTATCGAATTTTCGGTAACGGATGTCAGCAAACCTGAACAAAGCGTTAGCCAAGAAACTGGCTTCTTTAGCCCTTAGCGTAATGCAGCAGTGTGCTCGCCGATAAACGAGCACACTGCATGACCGTTAGTCACTTCTATGAATGATGCCCGTTGGATCCCTGTGGTTCGCCGGGCTTTTTTACTCACCTTATTTCGTTAAATCAGCTAAATAGCCTCAACTCGCGCCGCACAAACATGCAGTGCGTCAATTTAAAACCATAGCCTTCTAGCCACTTATCTTGCGCCTGTATTGTGCTTGCGGCTACTGCTTTAGAAGAGGCTCGTCGGTCATTGCGGTAAATCAATGTCGATTTATCATTGACGGAATGCCGCATAGATCGGATACAATAGATATACGAAACATATATAAAGTATATTTATGGGTATAGTTAAAATTTCCGAAGAGCTGCATGATGAACTGAGAAAAGCCAGTTCGGTCATGTCACGTTCAATCAACTCACAGGCGGAATTCTGGATAAGGATCGGGATGCTGGCAGAGTTGCATCCACAACTCTCCTTTAATCAGTTAGTCGCCGATTTAATGAAATCTGCGGACGTGAACCTAGCCAACGTGACCCAAGTAAAGGAAATGGCCGATGAATAATCAGGTAAAGATAAAATCTGCCGAAGAAATTGCACTGATGCGCCGCGCGGGGCAATTACTAGCTCAAGTATTTCAAATGCTTGATACCTATGTCCGCCCCGGCATCAGCACCATGGACATCAACGATACAGTCGAAGCCTTTATCGTCAATGAGCTAAAATCGCGTCCCGCCAGTAAAGGTCAGTATGGCTATCAATATGTGCTGAATTCGTCTATTAACGAAGTAGTCTGCCATGGTGTGCCCTCGCCGAATGAGGTCATCAAAAGCACAGATATCATTAACTTAGATATTACCCTCGAGAAAGACGGCTATATTGCCGACTCCAGTAAAATGTATGTGATGCCGCAGGCGCCCGCCGAAGCGAAGAAGCTGGCCGATGTAACCTATCTTGCCATGTGGCAGGGGATCAAACAGGTAAAACCTGGGGCCACATTGGGCGATATCGGTCATGCGATTCAACAATATGCCCAATCCTTTGGCTATAGCATTGTCAGAGATTACTGTGGCCATGGGATCGGTCAAGAAATGCATGAAGAGCCGCAAGTCCTTCACTATGGAAAGCCGAATCAAGGCCTTAAGCTCAAAGCGGGCATGGTATTTACCATTGAGCCCATGGTGAATCAGGGCACTGAAAAGATAAAGCTTAAAAAAGATGGTTGGACGGTTGTTACCCGCGATAAAAAACTCTCGGCGCAATCGGAACATACGATACTTGTCACCCCAACGGGATACGAAGTGCTCACCCTACGCCACGATGAGCAATCTCCCCACTAATTTCGACGCTAACTCTCGCTTTTTCATCTCAAATTCAGGTGTGCTGTAGTAAATTTGCACTGCAGTTCACCGCCCTTCATTAGAGTAAAAATTCTATTTTTACAATTGGATAGCCGTGCAAATTGCTACAATAATTTAACGATAAACGTTGACCTGACAGGTTGAATCCTTCTAATCTAAACACTCGTTTGATTTTAAAATAATAACAACGATAAACCTATTTGAGGTAGTTAGGCATGGCATACGATCAAGAGTCACAACTCGAACTTGGCAAATACTCATCACTCATAGACTTAATCGAACGCACTAGCCAACGCTTTGGTGATAAAACGGCATAT
>AACY020088637.1_pt1 | contig 11746 bp, 7 predicted proteins | sample 267378 | NCBI WGS metagenome assembly AACY02 (sample SAMN02954345, study PRJNA13694) | marine metagenome | biome: aquatic; feature: ocean; material: water; isolation source: isolated as part of a large dataset composed predominantly from surface... | reverse complement strand
GGCCAACTTATTTTGGGATACAAAACAACCTGTAAAAGCAGCCAACAAAATTGCAGATTTGCTTGTCTCAATTGGCCAGATATGACTATTCTATCCTTAGGGTGCTTCCACATGCAGGGCAATCAATCCTCAGTGGTCTAATATCTGACTCGACAGGAACCTTCTTTCCGCAAGAAGGGCATCTCACCATTCCGCCCTTATTCGAATTTCTATGGACTCCCGCATCTTCAACGACCGGAGAAATTACTGAAGCGGGGAAAACAAGGAGTATACTGGAACTAACAACACCTAGAACTATTGGCATAGGTAAACCGAACCAGTAAATAGATAACGATAGAACGCCCAAAACTCCAATCATAATCATACTTGGCGCTCTTGTCCTCCTCCTAGTTAGAGCCATACCAATCCCTAGAGCCAAGCAAAGAGCGAATACTGAAATCATTGCTGATATCAACGGACTGAAGAGAAGGGCGTTTTCGGCTCCAAACTCCATTCTGAAGTCTGTATCAGATTCGATATCGGAACTCTCCATAGTGATTATTTCCATCAATATCCACCTCCTGTGGGTATAGTCTATCTGTTCATTATCTAGGTATATCCCTCCGAAACCAGAAAGCATCCCTGTTCTTATCTCGAATGAGAGTCCCACCGTATCCCAGAAATCATAGCCCCCTGGTCTTACGAAATCCTCGATAAGAGCTTGTCTGGAACCACTATCGGAGACGTAGTATGTAGACGAAACTCTTAGTGAAATAGAGTCCGAATTAAATGCCCTAGAAGCCCCTAAGTCAATGCTAATCTCCAGAGGGCCAAAGTTGACCGGATCCACACCAAAAACAGCCTCTGGATCAACCATTAAACCACTAGAAAGGAACGATTTAAGATCGGTCTTTGACCCTCTTAGATGGGTTTCTAGGGCCGACAGCTCCGAGTTGTCCACTCTACCGTTCTGCTTTTCTGAAGAGCTAACCTGATCTGAAAATGTATTCAGATTCCTCCACCAACTGTTTGACCCCAGGCTCTTATTTCCAATATTGTCTAGCCCCCATCTCATCCATTGGGACATAGCACCGTCGAATGATATAGTCGTCTTTCTCTCGATAGAGTTACCGTCATATTTACAGTTGATTTCAACATCAAGTCCCGAGCCTCCAGTACGGGGTGGCTCTTCCTCAGGATACCAACTATTGTCTCCTGTGTCTTGGCCGAGAGTAATATCATGAATTTTGTTCGCTTCAATAACTAATGAGGCCTGAAGGGAAATGTGGAAATCCGTCCTAACTGAACCTCCGCTGCTTTCACCAGGATCCCAAACAAATGTGACATCCACCCAGTCTTCATTGGAGTTAACAATCGGGCTTTCTGCGATTTCAACATTCTGAACTAATAGGCCTCCAGATGAAGAGGTCCATATCCTGTCTCCGAAGCCAGAACTAAGTCTAACTGGAAAGAAAACCAGACTTCCCTTGACGCTAGCATCACGAATTTCTACATTTACAAGCGGGAATGACATAGACATCGCAGCTGCATACTCTTCAGAGCCCCAGTAGAAGTTTATTCCAGATTCACTACCCGGATTTGAAAAAATCATACTCCTAACTGAGAATGTGATTTCGATCTTGTCATTTTTAGAGTATTGACCTTCTTGCACCTCTATTGGAATAGAAAGCTCACCCGATTCGCTGAGATAAACTGCCGGGAGCTGTCCCGAGCTTTCGTAGGTATTTCCACCGATCTTTACTACAACTGTTGCGTTCGCAGATACCCCCGTGGAATCTCTCACCTCATATGGGATGGTGAAGGTCCACGTTCCCGAAGAATAACTCCCCGATTCCCTCCAAACAATCATCCAGGTACCGATTTCAACCTCTCCAAAAACCGATGAAGTCACTTCCATGGACTTCTCCTCCTCTAATTCACTAGAGAATGGGGTCAGTTGCCCACTGTCTGCGTCTCCTATCAAAAATAGATCGAACTCATCTGGAGATTCACAGCAGTCATTGTTCTCTTGAGCATTAGCCATCATGGGTGAAAAAACTACCATTATCATCATCGAGGAAAAAATGATTGCAAATCTTGAACTGGCGCCTTCCACGTTACTCTGATTCGGACGGGCCCCTTCATGCCACGCAAACTTTCAGTGAAAATATGCCAGTTCAAAGGAAATTCAACTTCACTAATTGTGTAGCCAAAGGAGCCTTGCAATCCCGTCTTGAATTCCTTCGAATCTAGCAAAACCCACTCGCTCAAGTTGGTAAACTTCTCCCTCTCCAAGTTCAAAGTCCTCTAGAACCCCGTTTACCTCAGAAATCTCCTCACCATAAGGTACTGACAATATTGCTTCTAAGGACAACTTCTCTGGAATCCAATGTACTATTTTCCTGTCATCGCTCCTATCAACCGACTCTATGGTTGCAGATGAACCGGAGATTATGATATCGGCGAAGTCTTTCAACCTCAGTTTTCCTTCGACATAGTCACTATCTTGAATTGATACAGTCGTCCCGACTTCCCACACTCTGAAACCATCTATTTCGCCATCTGGATGTCTAGGCATCATTACTCTTGAGGGGATATTTTCGGAACTAATATCCAGACTTTTAGGACTCGAGACGAAAGCCCTTCTTTCGCAATTACCGTCTATTATTCTAGAGTTAAATGACTCCAATGTCTTCAGTGAGATTGAGATATCCTTCTGAGTAAGGCCAACTTCTTCCCAAAGCTCTGCTAGAGAGCGAGGGTCAAATCCGCGACGCCGCATCGCTCTAAGTGTGGGGAGCCTCGGATCGTCCCATCCCGAGAATTTTCCGGAATCAATGGATGAAGACATCCCAGAGGTAGAGAAGCCTCCAAACTCATGAATCTTAACCCTGCCCCAATACAATGGCTCAGGATAATCCCAACCGAAGTGTTTGTAGAGAATAGTCTGCTTTCTTGTGCTGTCCATCAAATCCTTTCCTCTGATGATGTGGCTCACTCCTTGCAGATGATCTTCAATGGCGCTTTGGAAATCTAACAGAGGCCAAACTTGTACGTATCGCCGACAATAGGATGCGGGGAATGCTGAATCCTTAGTGCTGGCCAGTCTCTCAAAGCGGGATTCGGCAGATCCATTCCGGTCTTTACCCTAACAACAGCACCTCCCTCATCAATCTCCCCTGAGTTCATTTTACTCCAATCGTCCATGTTCTGCTGGACCGACTTATCCCTACACGGACATTCAGTCTTTGAAACTCTGAACGCACGAAAATCCTCAGCAGTACATTTGCAAACATAGCCAAAACCCCCAACCAACATCTTCTCAGCGTGCTGGAGATATATTGGCATCCGTTCGCTAGCTCTAATCACCACATCTGCAGCCTTTCCTGACATCCATTCGAACTCTTCTTCTATCCAAGCATAGGCATCAATCATTGGAGGTTTTACCTTAGTATCGGTATCATCAAACCTGAGTACGACTTTGCCTTTGTATTTATCAGCGTATAGGGAATTGATAGCTACTCCTCTCGAATGTCCTATGGATAAAGGGCCATTGGGGTTAGGGGCGAATCTCAGGATAACTTCTGATGTATTGCCTGGAAGATCCCTCAAACCCTCATTTTTCCTGTGCCTCTCCCTATCTAGGGCTTCGGGAGCTAAGCTCTCCAACTCTTTACGAACCCCTTCGATTCCATCTTCACGAGCTATAGAATTAGCCCTTGTGACCTCTTCCTCTACTAACAATAGTAGGCTCTTTACACGGGTTCTGAGTTGTTCTCTCTCTGCAAGAACTCTACCTAATACGCTTCCAGACTGACCCTTGCCGCTGTACTCTACAGCGTTCTGTAATGCATACTTACGAACCGCATCTCGATCCTCCAATGCGAAAACTTCCTCATCAGTCATATTTTACATTCGTACCAGACATCGGTTACATTTCACCATTCTTATTATTCCCATTCATCTAGAGTCGATTGAAACACTCCGTTTCGTTCATTCGCTCTAGTTTGAATGGGACGATTGTGGCTCTCGCTCCAGATTCTCTTTACATTCGCCCACTTTCTCCTGATACAATCCGCGAGAACTTCTTTCTCACACAATATCTCTAGGGCTTCCTTGGTCTTGGGGTCCGAGGGATAACCAGAACCTAGATCAATATTCAATTCCTGTGACAGCTCTTCCATCGCTGAGTCCCTATTTACTTTGGCAACAATGCTTGCCGCTGCTACGACTTCATCTCTGGAATCCATCTTATGCTCTGAATAAATCTTGCATTCATGCCAACCATCTCCGAGAGTCTTGGACACCATCTTACCGAACCTCTCTTCATCAATGTCACATGCATCGAGGAAAATCTCTAGATTCCCCCCAGGTTCGGCAGCATCACCGATTGCTTCGGAAAAGAGGAGCACCTCTAACGAATTCAGATTCCCATCATCCATCCACTCGTCTATCCTTCTTGCGTCGCAAATTACCAAACCAATGGTCCAATCTAATGATTCAGTATATGATAAAATCTCCTTGTACAGGCGATTCCTTTTCCTTTTACTCAAATTCTTCGAATCATCGACCCCCAAGTCTCTGAGAATCGATCTGTCCGCCTCAGGAATATTAAGTGCTGAAACAACTAGTGGCCCGATGGCGGGACCCCTTCCGGCCTCATCCACCCCTATGTGCCGTGCAATCATGCCCACTCCAACAGAACCAATTCCATCAAAACTACTGCTTTCCGACTCGAAATAGGGAAAATATGATCTTATCACTCCCCATTCAAGTAACATGGGACCCATATGGCCCTTCAAGCAGAAGAAATCATCGAAATCGAAAGTATCTCGGGCGAATTATATGAGGAATGTGGTTGAGTATGAGAAAAAAACCGGAAAGAAAGAAGAAGAAAAAAAGATGACAAAGCCCATCTTAAGAACGAGGAGTCCTTGAACGCCATTAAACTCCTCTCCAAGGATGAAGGTGAGAACTAGGATATTGGATCAGGGATTATCCTGTATATTGCCTCTAAGTCAATCTCTCCGGCTTGAATTGGGGATTTAATTCCGAAAAAGCCGCTTACTTTCGGGTCAATCTCTCCGAACTCCCCAATCTTCTCGTCTTGAATAAAAACATGGCTCCCCCTTCCACTTATCCAAGGTCCATCCTCAGCATCTGTCGGTCTGAATTCAACATCATCGTGAATCGCCCCCATGTCTCGAAGTAAGGCCTGTACAATTCCCTTTGAAGAAGTGAATCCACTTCCTACTTCTGCACATGCCCAAGCCGCTCGCAGAAAGTTCTTCGAATCTCGAATGACGTCTCCAAGTTCGTAAACCCTCTGTGGTAGCTCATGGTGGCGATTTGCTGCAAGCAGCCTTAGTAGCGAGGGCAGGATATATTGTCTTAGCAGAGTATGATCTGATGTTATTGGATTTGCAATCTCTGTAACGTATCCTTCATTCGGCCATCTAACACTTTCGAACTGGTCTCTTTCGTTTGAAAGAGTCAGGCTCTGAACCTCTTGCAGACCGCACGCCCTCAGGCTTTCGCCAACTCTCCTCTTTAGGTTAGAGCTCTTCAATGGCAGCGCATCAAGATGTGTCGTAGAAAGCTTCAGTGGAAGATTCTGGAAACCGAAACCTATTGCGATATCTTCCACAATATCAACTGGGTGCATGATGTCGCTCCTCCATCGAGGCATTTTGATCAGATGCTCAACCTCTCCAACCACGCAGTCCGACCACCTCCCCCTCTGGTTTGGACCATCTGTGACAGTGCGACTTTCTTCTAACATGCCACCCATTTTTTTGATTGAGGATGACAAATCTCCTGAGGCCAATTTTATTCCTAGAATTTTCTGAATAAGACTGTCGGGAACTCGATGAGTTATGGCTTCTCCTTTTGGAGACAAATACTGCTCTCCGTCTGTATCATTTAGTTGGATACTCTCAATCTCTCCTCCTCTCTCTGACATAGATAGACAGACGAGAAGTAGAGATGCTTCACACGCTCTTCTGTCCCAACCCGTTACATCGATGAAAAAGTCAGTCGTCTCCTCGCTTACTGTTGTGTGACTTCCATTGATTATTGGTGGGAATGATAGCACCTTATCGTCAGAGTCCAGAATTATCGGGAATTTCTCAACATCCTGCATGAGATGGGCATATTCAATTCCCTTGGGATGGTGTGTAAGTATTTTCTCAATACTCATCTCCTCCATACTAGCGAGAGGAGTGAAGGAAAATCCTGAAGACACAGTTGTCACTCGAAATGGAGGTCTCAGCGTACTAAGATCATGGACTCCAATCGAAGCGAATCTTCTCTTTCTCCCAAGTGTCATATGCAACTTTTCTTGATGATCCATCAAACTCTGAATGAAATCTCCCTTTTCCTCAGAATTAGCACCAGTATCTACGGCTCTGACGACTGCCCCCATTACAACAGGCCTCACAGTCGCCAGTTCGGAATCAACTGTGAGAGAAATTTCGCCCGTTGTCACAGCCATGTCTGGTTCTTCCTCACTTAGACAAAGGAATGACCTGGATGCCCTACTCATTGTCTCATGACTTAGTAGGTCTGGACGATCGGGAAAAACCTCCACTTCTACAGACTGTTCGTCATTCCTATCAACGGGGCAACCAATGTCGGGGAGCCAATCTGACCATTCTTCCCATCGGTGGTCAATTCCATTGATTTTCTGCACAAATTCGAGAATAGAGTGTTTGAAGTCCAAGGTAGGCATTAATTCACCCTAGTTCTAACCACATTTTCAGCGGACGCTCATACCCCACAAGCCTCAGTCCGGATATTGCAGCAGTATCATAGTCATTAGCTCTGAGATTTCTCCTTCCAATCCTATCTATTCGATCAACCCCTATATCTCTCATCCAACCCCGTATTTCCCTTCCTAGAACCTCAATCTTTGAATCCACGTTCCCACCCATGTAAGGAGAAACTACAGCAGTACAACCTGATGCTACAGCGATTAGCATATCCTTGGCCTCCGGCTCAAAGTCGATCTCCAACATCACGAACTTACCTGTCTCACTAATTCCCATTGCCTTCGATGCGAGGCCGATCTTCGGTAGGGAAGATGCAAGTCTTGAACTACTGGGAGTTGAACAGATAACTACTGCACCGTCTAGTTCCAAGTCCATCACCAATCTAAACACCCTCTCAATTCTGTCAATCCTTCCCCTGAGCAGAATTATCGCGTTATTATCCATTCTACTCCTCATAGAAATCACCATAGCCTCAATTTCTGAGTCATTAAGACCGGGGAAATCAGTAATATCCAAAATTAGTCCTGAACAATTTCTGACGAAGTCTATTGACTCTGCGAACTCCTTCCGACCCACCAGAAGTAGGTCATTAGTCCTCGTTTTCGAGCGTACAATTGCTGGAGCTACCACCTCGTCCCATTCTTCCGAACCCAATGTAGTCTGGCAGCTAATTAGCCAAGGAATTTCAAGTAGCACGCCTTCTGAATCAGAGTCACTTTGTACAAGAAGAGTATAGTGATCCAGTATTGCATTATCTGCAAGAGAGTCCTCGTTAGGGTGCAAGGAAATCTTCTCAAATCCTTCTAAGATTGAGCACTCCGGGTGCCTATCCCCCTCGTGGATTATCTCTCCCGGTTCCAGAACCAACGCATCATCATTTAGCTCAAGTCCCATAGGCTCTAGGATTTTTGAGAACTCTTTGATTTCTGATTTCTTTATCGATCTCATCTCTACACCATCTGGCGGGGGTGGGCAGCTTCCCGAGACAATAATCCTCCCTCCAGTCATTCCGTTTCCAGGATCAGATCCTACTGAACCCATAACAATAACAGCTCCTCCAGACATTCTAGATCCAAGGTAATCTCCTGCGTGTCCTCTGACCAACAAGATTCCTCCTTCCATGGCTGAACCTGTTTCACTACCAGAAGAGCCTTGGATGGTTATCTCTCCCCCTCGCATCCCAAATCCAGCTTTATCTCCTACATCCTTCTCAACAACGGTCTTTCCTTTGACATGGAATGCCGCCATCATCGATCCAGTACTTCCTCTAAGAGTCAGGGTCCCTCCTCTATTAGCGGCTCCTACAAATGGCCCTAGATTGCCCAGGCATAGTACCTTGGCCCCTTCCGGAAGGTGAGTTAGCACGCCAAACTCTCCATCCTTTGGCCTCTCGTCTCCGGCTCTTCCCCATCCAATTTTCACTGGCCTGCCTTGCTCGAGAGCCTGCTCAACGTATCTATCCAGATCTCTATTGAGTTTCATACTCTTGATTGCCAACTCCTTCACTCTGGTCCTCCCCTTTGTAATACTCTGTAACCAGAAGGAGGCGACCCATTATTGACTCTTCCCGAATTCGCTATGTTCATAGGCATCCCTCAGACTAGATACTTCATAGGCAATAACATGGGGAATCTATGATGGAAAGCACAAAAGTAGCAATCAATGGCTTCGGAACGATAGGTAAGCGAGTAGCAGACGCGGTAGACGCTCAAGATGATATGGAAGTGGTTGGAGTTACCAAGACTGGTCCCAGCTTCGGTTGTGAACTGGCAATAAAGAAAGGCTTCCCACTTTACTGCACGTTCGATGATAAAGAAAGAATATCCCTCTTCGAGAAACAGGGGTACAGTTGTTCTGGAGGGCTTTCCGATTTGCTTTCGATTGCGGATGTGGTTGTTGATTGCGCTCCTGGTAAATTGGGTGCTGAGAACTTAGAGAAATATCGCTCTGCAGGAGTAAAATATATTTTTCAAGGAGGAGAAAAACACACACTGACCGGTCTCTCTTACACCTCTTCCGCTAATCACAAGGAAAATTTGAATGCAGAAGGCACGAGAGTAGTTTCTTGTAACACAACTGGCCTATCTAGGACACTTGTACCGCTATTCGAGCACTGTGGCTCTTTGAAAGTTGAGTGTACAATGGTGAGGCGTTCGGCTGATCCGGGGGACTCTGGCAAGGGTCCGATTAATGCTATAAAACCCGTTCTCAAAGTCCCTAGCCATCATGGGCCAGATGTCATGACGGTAAAACCCGAGATTGAGATAAACAGCCTCGCCGTCGCAGTCCCCACCACAATAATGCATGTTCACTGTATTATTGCAGATTTGCCAAAGGGCCACGGTCTATCTACAGAGTCAATAATCGAAATGTGGTCGAACACCCCCAGGGTGATCATCATGAATGGTGCCGATGATCGAATCCCCACTACCGCAGAGGTGATGGAGATGGCCAGAGACATAGGTAGGAAGTGGGGAGACTTGCATGAAATATTCGTTTGGGAGGACGGAGTGAAACTCGTAGGAGATCGGCTATATTACTTCCAAGCCATACACCAAGAGAGTGACGTAATACCGGAGAATGTAGATTGCATCAGGGCACTAATGGGTGTTGAAGAAGACTGGACGAAATCCGTCGAAAAGACCGATTCAGCCATCAGTACTTACTATTCTACATGAAATGTATGGCCGGCTCGGAAATAGTCAATAGTCAAAAGAGGCCCTAGCCTCCGAAAAGCGAATGACTTCTTCAAAAGCAATTTACTTTGCAGTTTTGTTGATTTTGCTCTCACCCATTTCTTCTACGATTTCAATTGAAACTATTGACGAGGAAAGGGCACAATCTATGTCCTCTCCTACAATAGAAAATAATTGGATAGTTCTCCATAATCCATCGATGGGTAATCATCCAATTAGAGAAACCTCTGGACTAATACACTCGCCATTCGGAAAATTCGATCCTCTGACAGAATCGCCACCAGCAGGACCATGGGAAAAGCTTGGCCTATCCGAATACAATGATGGAAGGCTATTCATCGTACAATCACACAGCTCCAATTTACAGGAATTGGAGGACTCTTTAACCCTCCTAGGAATACAAATCATTGATCATTTTCCAGATGATTCCGTAGTGATTAGCATTGCACCATGGAGAACAGCCGAGAGAATCGCTACCATCCAAGAGTTGAATCAAGTTAGGTGGGTCGGTCACTTTCCGGCGATGTGGAAGATTTCTGAGACACTGTACCCGTTAATGGGTCAGGATGGGCTCCTAATCGACCTCGATATCACTCCCTCTCCCTCTAACTCGCCCCACGAGCTATCAGATCTCGAAAGGGAACTATTTGAGAAAACGGGAGAATTACACTCACAGTCCCATTGTGACAAATATCTTTGTAAGGTGAAATCCGCTAAAACCTCTCTAATCGCCTCTCTTGCGACTGATTTCCGCGTTCTAAGAGTGGAGATGGGTCCGGTTCTGACAATACACAATTCAAATGCTAGCATGATCTCAGGAATAGACTATGCAAGATCACTTTCTGGACTAGGTTTACAGGGAGCGGGGGAGGTCATAGGCATTACCGACACGGGCCTTGACGTAGATCACGGAGACTTCGGAAATCGTCTTCGAAATCCGATTTACAACTTATTTGGCCCGGACAGCTCTGGTGCTGACTCCCATAATGGCCACGGCACTCACGTTACCGCAACTCTTCTGGGGGACGGATCGGGAGACTCAAATTCTACGGGCATGGTACCCGAGTCTACATTTCACTTCTACCAGATACAAGTGGATGTTTCTGGAAGGCTAGCACGCTGGGGCTCTCTATACGATATGTTCGAGCACTCTTTCCTCAATGACGCGAATATCCACACTAACAGTTGGGGTAGCCAGAACGTGGTCGGCGAGTACACTTCCGATTCTAGATCAATTGATTTATTCGCAAACGATTATCCAGAAATGTTAGTTATTTTCTCATCGGGAAATATGTCAGACTCGGGTGTCTCATCACCGAGCACTGCAAAGAATTCCCTCACCGTCGGTGCTTCCACAACAGGTGCATTCGGTTCCGAATCCCCCGGACAGGTCTCTAACGAATCACCATCAGGACCTACTTCCGATGGCCGAATAAAGCCAGAATTGGTTGCACCCGGTGTTAAGATCTGCTCTGCTAGAGCCCAAGAGGCCGGCAATACCAGGGGAGGGAGTTGCTCAGAATCAATGCATACGGATGGAACAACTCCACTATACATGACCCTAAGCGGGTCTTCTATGGCTACCCCGGTAGTCGCAGGCGCTTCAGCAATGGCCCGGCAATTCCTGAGAGAGGAAGTCGGTCTCACGTCTCCAAACTCTGATTTGATCAGAGCGATACTTGTTAACGGTGCCGAAGATATTGGAGAATTAGATGTCCCAAACCCGCGAGAGGGTTGGGGCCAGCTAAACATCTCAAACAGCATCTTCCCCCAAAGCAACGGAATAAACCAAACGCTATTTTTGGATCAGGACAGAAATCTCCTACCCGGTCATAGTTTCATATATGCCTTCGAAGTCTCCGGGAATAACGAATTTGATGCCACTCTGTCTTGGAATGACAGGGAGGGGTCTGCATCAGCAGACCAGAATGCAAGTAGGCTAGTAAACGACCTAGACTTAGTCGTAACCTCACCTTCGGGAGAGCAATTCAAAGGTAACGACTTCGCCAATGGTTTTAGTTTGTCAACTGGCAATGTTGACAATCTGAACAACTTAGAGAGGGTCAAAATCGCATCTACTGAATCAGGAATTTGGACAGTAAAGATAGGACATTCCGGAGGCTTCACCCAAGACTTCTCGCTGGTTGTTTCTTCCAACGCAATCGAGTTGCAAGAGGCCGATTTATCAGTACTTCCCAATTCCATCTTAACCTCAGACACAAGTCCCCTGATGGGAGACACAATTCTCATACAACTTTCCTGGAAAAATCAGGCTACAGCACCAACGGGGCAGTACTCGAT
>AACY020556771.1_pt1 | contig 11748 bp, 10 predicted proteins | sample 267378 | NCBI WGS metagenome assembly AACY02 (sample SAMN02954345, study PRJNA13694) | marine metagenome | biome: aquatic; feature: ocean; material: water; isolation source: isolated as part of a large dataset composed predominantly from surface... | reverse complement strand
GAGCCGCGGCCGCGCCCCGTCCGCGAGCCCCGTCATCAGCAGAATCGCCGGGCGCGTCTCCTCCAGCGCCGCCGCCAGCGCCGCCGACGCGGCCTCGTGGTCCACGGGCAGCACCCGCGTCGCCAGATCGGGCCGCGCCGCGCCGAGCGCCCGCGCGGCCTCGCCGCTCGAATTGACCGTCCACCGCGCGAAGGGCTCGAACCCCGTCACCAGCGCCTGCGCCAACCGGACCTCCCCTTGCCGTCCCCGGCGCAGAGGGCGCACGGACGCCCGCCCCGTCAAGCGCCCGCCCGGCGCTTGACGCGCCCGCCTCAGCCCGCAGGCTGCCCTCGCGCGGGCCGCCGGTCCGCGCCGCAAGCCCCGGAGACCCCATGCGCCTCGCCGCCCAGATCCATGACGGACCCGACGACCGCCCGCCCCTGCTGGTCGCCCACGGCCTCTTCGGCGCCGCGCAGAACTGGCGCTCGCTCGGCAAGCGCATGGCGAAGAAGCGCCGCGTGATCGCCGTCGACATGCGCAACCACGGCGACAGCCCCCGCGACGCCGACGCCGGATACCCCGCCATGGCCGCCGACCTCGCGGAGACGATCCGCGCCGAGGCCGGCGGGCGGGCGGACGTGCTCGGCCACTCGATGGGCGGCAAGGCGGCGATGGCGCTCGCCCTCTCCGCGCCCGAGACGCTCGGCCGCCTGATCGTCGCCGACATCGCGCCGGTCGCCTACGACCACGCCCACGGCGACTACATCGCCGCGATGCGCACCCTCGACCTCGACCGCGTCGCCCGCCGCTCCGACGCCGATCCGCTGCTCGCGCCCGCGATCCCCGAGCCGCCGCTGCGCGCGTTCATCCTCCAGAACCTCGTCATCGAGAACGGCCGCGCCCGCTGGAGGCCCAACCTCGACGCGCTGGAGGCCGGGATGGAGGCCCTGCTGTCCTTCCCCGACGCCCTCCCCCGCGAGGCGTGGGACGGCCCGGCCCTGTTCCTGCGCGGCGGCGCGTCGGACTACGTCGCCGACCGCCATCGCGACGCGATCGCCGCGCGCTTCCCCGCCGCCCGGATCGAGACCATCGAGGGCGCGGGCCACTGGCTCCACGCCGAGAAGCCCGAGCCCTTCGTCGCGGCCGTCGAGCGCTTCCTCGACGGGGCCGACGCCTGAGGGCGCGCGCGCCGCGCCCGGCGCCGCCGCGAGCCTCATCGGGACCGGCGCGGTCGTCCTGCGCTCGACGGCGCCCGGGCGGCAGGCGCGACGTCGCCGCGCGCCGAGAGCCCCGCCGAGGGCCGCTGACGGTCGCCGTCGCGGAGGCGGCGCCGGCGTCCGTTCCGGCGTCGGAAGACGGGTCAGCCGCCCGCGGTCTGGCGCGCGTAATCCGCCGCGTCGAACCATCCTCGCGACGCCATCACCTTGAGGTCGTCTCCAACCTCCCACTCCTCCCAGCCGCGAATCTCGAGAGGTCTTCCGGTGGCGGCGTCGTGCCCGGTGAAGGTCCAGACGAAGATCACGTGGCGCCCGGCGCAGCGCACGTCGTCGCAGGAAAGCGTCAGGTCCGGAACATCCGCGTAGAAGCCGGCGGCCATATCCCGGACGCGCGCGCGCCCCGTCCACGGATCGCCGTTGTTGATGATGATTTCGCCGTCCTCCGCGTAGAACGAGGCCACCGCCTCCGCCGACTTGGAGTTCCAGGCGGCCGTGTAGTCCGCAGCCATCCCGGCCACGGCCTCCGGATCGATCATGTCTGTCCCTTTCCCGCCGACGCACCGCGCGAGGATCGCACGTCGGATGCGGGCGGCCAAAGCAAATCGACCCGCCGACGCCCCCGCGCCGGAACCGTTCGGTCGAGAGCCGCCGCCTGGTCCCCGCGGTTGGGAAAGACCGCATGTTCCGGGCTTTCGGCGACCCGCGCCGAGGGCGAACGCCGCCTGTCGCCGCGCCGGTCGCGACCGCCGTCGTCGACGCGCCGCTCCGGTCCGTCGTTCGCACGCCCTCGCCGAGGGGGCGTCCTTCGCCGCCGCGGTCGGGCGGCGAGGGCGCGGCGCGCTCAGCCGGTCGCGCCGAGCCCAGAGGCGATCGCGTTCAGCGTCACCAGCGCCTCGGGCAGCAGCGCCTCCGCCTCCGCCGAGCGCCCCGCGTCGCGCAGCCCGCGCCATTCGCGGAGCAGCTCGATCTGGCGCGCGTGCAGCGGCGCGAGCGCCGTGTCGCGCAGGTCGATCCGGCTCTGGGCGTCCGCCCGCGCCTCGGCGACCGGCGCCCCGTAGATCCGCGCCAGCATCGCGCCCGTCCGCTCGTGCTCCTCACGCGCGCGGGCGAGGAACGCCGCGCCGATCGCGGGGTCCTCCACCAGCGCCGCGTAGTCCGCCATCCGCTCCGGGTTCGCCCGCGCCCAAGCGGTGGCGGCGTTCGAGATCATGTAGTGGAAGGGCGGCCAGCGCGTCTCCTCCGCCTTTGCGACCACGAGATCGGCGAACAGCGCCGGGTCGTCCGCCTCCAGCCGCGCGAGCGCGGCGCCGAGCCCGAACCAGCCCGGCAGCAGGAACCGTGACTGGTTCCAGGCGAAGACCCAGGGGATCGCGCGCAGGTCCCCCAGCGTCCGCCGCCCGGTCCTGCGCGCGGGGCGCGAGCCGTGCCGGCTCTGCTCGATCAGGTCGATGGGCGTCGCCTGCGCGAAGAAGTCGAGAAAGCCCTCCGCCTCCACCAGATCGCGATAGGCGCGGCGGCTGTCCTCGGCGAGGCGGTCCATCGCGGCGACGAGCCGCGGCGGGTCCTCCCGCCGCTCCAGCGTCGCGCCGAGGCAGCCGGCGAGCAGCAGCTCCAGGTGATGCGCCGCCGTGACCCGGTTCGCGTATTTCTGCGCGATGGTCTCGCCCTGCTCGGTCATCCGCAGGTCGCCGCCGAGCGCCCCCGGCGGCAGCGCGCGCAGGAAGCGGTGCGACGGCCCCGCCCCGCGCCCGATCGCGCCGCCCCGGCCGTGGAAGAACCGGATCCGCACGCCCGCCGCCGCGCCCAGCGCCGTCAGCCGCGCCTGCGCGCGGTAGAGCGACCAGAAGCTCGACAGGAAGCCGCCGTCCTTGCCGCTGTCGCTGTAGCCGATCATCACCTGCACGACCGGGCGCTCCGCCCCGGCCGCCTCGGCCTGCCGCGCCAGCGAGCGGCGCACGATCGCGGCGTCGAGATAGTCGGAGAGCACCGCCTCCGCCCGCTCCAGATCGTCGATCGTCTCGAGCAGCGGGACGACCGGCAGCGGCAGCCACGGGCCGTCTTCGTCGCGGCGGAGCAGCCCCGCCTCCCGCGCGAACAGGAAGACCGCGAACAGGTCCTCCGCGCTCCGCGTCATGCTGACGATCAGCGCGCCGAGGCCGTCCGTCCCGTCCCGCGCGATCCGGTCGGCGAGCGCGGCGTAGAGCGCGCGCATCGCGTCCGCCTCCTCCCCCGCCGGCGCGTCCGGGTGGGCGAAGGGCCGCGAGAGGCCGAGCTCCGCGCGGATCAGCGCCGCCCGGCGCTCCGCCGGCCAGTCGGCGAAGGCCGCGCCGTCCTCGACGCCCGCCGCCGCCAGCAGCTGGCCGAGCGCGCGGTCGTGGAAGGCGCTGTTCTGGCGGATGTCGAGATTGGCGAGGTGGAAGCCGAAGGTCTCGACCCGGTCGAGCGCCGGATCGACGTCGCGCCGCGCGATCCGCCCGGCCCCTACCGCCGAAAGCGCCGCGCGCAGCCGACGCAGGTCCTCGGCGAGATCGCCTGCGCGGGCGTAGGCCGTTTCGGGCCGTGGCAGGCGCGCCGGCGGAAGCGCCGCCTTCATCAGATTGACCGCCTGGCGCCAGGGCTCGCCCGGATTGCGCTCGAGCGCGGCCCGCCCCGCCGCGCCGAGCGCCGCCGCGCGCGCCTCGATCCAGTCCGCGAAGTCGGCGGGCGGCGCCTGCCGCCGGTCGGAGAGGCTCAGCACCGCGCCGAGCGCGTCGAGCGACCCCTCCTGGAGGCGCAGCGCCTCGGCGCGGAAGAGATCGAGCGTCTCGGCCGTGGTGGCGGCGCTGACGAAGGGGTGGCCGTCGCGATCCCCGCCCACCCAGTCGCCGAAGACGAGCCGCGGCCGCGCGCCGCGGTCCTCCAGCAGCGCGGGGTCGAAGCCCGCGCGCGCCCAGGCCGCCTCGAGGCGCTGCGACACCCACGGCAGCGTCTGCGGGAACACCTCCGTCAGGTAGTGCAGGACGTTGCGCCGCTCGTCCTCGACGCTCGGCTTCTCGAGGAAGATCTCGCCCGTCCGCCACAGCCGCTCGATGCAGGCGACCGCCTCCGCCTCCAGCGCCGCGCGCTCGGCGTCGGTCCACATCGCGTTCTCGAGCTCGACGAGGGTGCGGTAGAGCGCGCGGTGATGGTGCAGAACCGACTGCCGCTTCGCCTCGGTCGGATGCGCGGTCAGCACCGGCTCGACCTGGATGCGCCCGAGCGCCTCCGCCGCCGCCGCGCCGTCGACGCCCGCGGCCTTGAGCCGCGCGAAATGCTGATCCCACGAGCCGGGGTCGTCGGCGAGACCGCCCGCGGCCTCCACCGCGCGCCGGGTCTGCGCGACCGCGTTCTCCTCGGCCTGGTTCAGCAGCTGGAACGCCACCGAGAGCGCCTGCTCGGACCGCTCGCCCCGCGCGGCGGCCGGCGCCGCGGCGGGGCCGCCCTCCCAGATGTCTCGCCACGGCAGGGCGGCGGCGGCCTCCGTCTCGCCGAGATCCCGCAGCACGGACTCGAAGCCCCGCATCAGAAAGGCGAGGGTCTCGCGCGTGCGGCGGCGCTCCTCGGTCATCGCCATGGCGGCGTCTCCGTCGTTCGGCGCACCCCGGCCGGACTATAACCGAGCGGAGTCGTCGGTCACTCCCCCGAAGGTCGCAGCGAGGCGGCGCGACAGCCGACCGCGCCCCCGCGTTAAGGCCCCGTCAAGCCTGGCGCGGCGATGCCGAGCGCATGATCGCCGCGCCCGCCCATCTCCTCCTCGCCGCGCTCGCGCTCCAGACCACGGGCGTCGAGGAGCGCCACGACCCGCAGGCGCTCGCCTGCCTCGCCCTCAACGTCTACCATGAGGCGCGCGGCGAGAGCGTCGCCGGCCAGCTCGCCGTCGCGCACGTCACCCTGAACCGCGCGCGCTCGCCCCGCTGGCCTTCCGATCCCTGTGACGTCGTGACGGAGCGCCGCGGCGGCGTCTGCCAGTTCGCCTGGGTCTGCAAGGGCCGGCGCGCGACGCCCGAACTCGGCGCGCTGGCGCGCGCCTTCGTCGTCGCGACCGCAGCCCTCAAAGGCGACCGCCCCGACCCGACCGGCGGCGCGACCCATTTCCTGCGGGCGGACCACGCCCTGCCCGACTGGGCCAAGCGGCTCCGCCAGAGCGCCGTCATCGGCGCCCACCGCTTCCTGCGCCGCGGCTAGTGGTCGGGGCGAGACGGAAGAGACCGCTTCGGGGCCTTGGCGGTCATTGGCGCGCTGAGCGGCGCGGCTACGTGCTGAGGACCGCGCGGCCGCCCCAAGGGTGGTCGCTCCGGAACGCCTGAGCGCGAGCGGTTTATGGCGCAAGCGACTGCGACCGCACCGCTTCTCGCTGCCGTCGCAATGCGACCGCCCCCGGGGTGGGGCGGCCGCGCGGTCCGTGCTGGTCGCACGAACCGCCGGGGCCGCTGCGCGGAAAGCCAACGTCCGCATTGTCCCGCAAGGCGGACGGATGAACCACGCAGAGGGAACGCTCCCTCTCGGTCAGTGGACTATGCGAGGCTCGGGTCGATCCCCTTGCAGGCCTCGACGAGCCCTTCCACCGCCTCGACCGACGCCTTGAACATCGCAGCCTCGTCCTCGTCGAACTGGATCTCGACGATGGTCTCGACGCCGTTCGCCCCGATGACGACGGGCACGCCGACATAGAGCCCGTTCAGCCCGTAGACGCCGTCGCACCAGGCGGCGCAGGGCAGGACGCGGCGCTGGTCCTTCAGGTAGCTCTCCGCCATCTGGATCGCCGAGGCCGCCGGCGCGTAGAAGGCCGAGCCGGTCTTGAGCAGCGCCACGATCTCGCCGCCGCCCTTGCGGGTGCGGTCCACGATGGCGTCGAGCTTCTCCTGCGTGGTCCAGCCCATCTTCACGAGGTCCGGCAGCGGGATGCCGGCGACCGTGGAATAGCGCACCGAGGGCACCATCGTGTCGCCGTGCCCGCCCAGCACGAAGGCGGTCACGTCCTTCACCGAGACCTTGAACTCCTCGGCGAGGAAGTGCCGGAAGCGCGCCGAGTCGAGCACGCCGGCCATGCCGACCACCTTCTCGCGCGGCAGGCCGGAGAATTCCTGCAGCGCCCAGACCATCGCGTCGAGCGGGTTGGTGATGCAGATGACGAAGGCCTCCGGCGCGTAGCTCTTCAGCGCGCCACCCACCGCCTTCATGACCTTGAGGTTGATGCCGAGCAGGTCGTCGCGGCTCATCCCCGGCTTGCGCGGCACGCCGGCGGTCACGATCACCACGTCCGCGCCCTTGATGCCGGCGTAGGTCGAGGGGTCGTCGGGCGAGGTGCTGATCCCGGAGAGCGCGCTGTCGAAGCCGTCGACCGGGGCCGACTCGGCGATGTCGAGCGCCTTGCCCTGCGGCACGCCCTCGGCGATGTCGACCAGCACCACGTCGCCGAGCTCCTTGAGCCCCGCCAGATGCGCCAGGGTGCCGCCGATCTGCCCCGCGCCGATCAGCGCGATCTTCGCTCTCGCCATTGCCGTCTCCTCCGCAGGTTGCGTCGCGTCATCGCCGGCCTAAGCTTCGCGCTGGATGGGGACAAGCGGCGGCGTGGTCGCGGGCGGGAGCAAGGCCATGACGATCGCGCGGACGCTGCGTCGGACTTCCACGCCGGAGAGCGCCGACGCAGGAATCCCGACCGCGCTTGCCATCGTTGAGACGGTGGCTTCTATGGCTGGCATGCTGATGCTGGTAGGCTGGATTGGCGATCCATGGCCCTTAGTTGCAGCTTGCACATTGGCCCCGCTGGCACTCTTGGGAACCCCAAGAAGCAACGTAATCGCTCACTTTTGGTTTCAATCCCTGTGTGATATCGCAGTTTCAAAAAATAGTTTAATTATTTCTATTTTACTATGGATTACGTCTATAATTTTCATACCAATATTAAAATTTTCTGCATTTAATTTAGAGCTAATCAGAGGAAAAATCGTTTTTGCAAAGATTGGGAGCCAGTGGAGGCGTCATGTTTTATGTCTTGACTGGTATCATCCGCCAGAGACCTTTCGGGGCGTGGAAAATTTTCAAAGTTTGTTTTATAGATTTATTTGGTTGAATAAACGCGTAACTGGTGATGTTTCTCAATACAGAAATATGAAAAGGCGTGGTGGTTTTATTGAGAATACTTTCTTCTACGTTTTTATGTTCCCAGCATACATTTTACCTACTTTGCTATTTCGATTTAGCATCAAAGCGAGTGCTTTCGTCTGGCTCCCCCTTCTCTGGGTCACAAGCGCCCTAACTGCTCGCAACGCCCTATCTGTGCGTCTCGCCATGGTAACTCGCGACCCGATGCTTTGGGTATCGAGACTCTGGTCTCTCCTTGTTCTCGCCGCCTTCGCGGCGAAGGTCCGACTATGGTGGACCCTGTCGCAAACAGCCAACGCCGCCGCGGGATGGACGCCGCCTGTCGCCGACCCCATCCTCGCGGGCTTGGCGACGCAGTTCGTCTGGCCCGAGGGTCTGCCGCTTTGGCAGTTCGCCTCAGCGATCAACGCCGCCGCCGCCTGGGGAGTCTACTTCTACGCCGCGCGCCTTCGCCTCCTCGCCGAGCACGAGGTGTTGCCCGAGGCTGCGCTAACCCGCAGGTTCAATCGCATCGAGGCGATCCGCACGGCGATCACGGTCTACGTGATAGGCTCGACGCTCTATCTGCTGGTCACGACCGCCGCCGACCTTGATGTGCCAGTCCTGGACATCCTGATCTTCCCGTGGAGCGAGCGCCCGATTCGCCTGTTCGACGGCTGAGGGCGAGCGTCACCACAAAGACATCTTCACTGACAATGAGAGCCGAATAGATCAACGATATCAAGCGTCCCATGTTGGGCGCCTGCAGACCGCCGGCGCGACGCCGCCCCCCTTCACCGCGCCAGATGCCGCGTGTAGCGCCGCTCGAGCCGCCGGAAGGCGAAGCTCGTGAGATAGGTCAGCGCCATGTAGAGCGCCGCCGCCGTCAGCAGCCCCTCATAGACCACGTAGTAGCGCCCGTTGATCATCCGCCCGACGCCGAGCACGTCCTGCAGGGTGATCACGCTCGCGATGGCCGAGCCGTGCATCATGAACACCACCTCGTTGCCCATCTGCGGCAGCGCGCGCCGCAGCGCGGACGGGATCAGGATGCGCCGCGCCGTCATCCAGGGCGACATGCCGAGGGCGGTCGCCGCCTCCTTCTCGCCCCGCGGCGTCGCCGCGATCGCGCCCCGCAGGATCTCGGTCATGTAGGCGGCCGAGTTCAGCGTGAAGGCGATCAGCGCGCACCACCACGCCTCGCGCAGCGACGGCCAGACCGGCTCGAACAGCGTGTCCCGTATGAACGCCGGCGGGCGCCAGAGCCAGGTGTCGCGCAGCCACCGGAACTGCGACAGCCCGTAGTAGAGCAGGAAGGTCTGCACCAGCAGCGGCGAGCCCCGGAACACGTAGACGAAGCCGCGCACCAGCGGATCGAACACCGGATGCCGCTCCACCCGCGCGAAGGCCGCGGGCAGCGCGATCAGGAAGCCGAGCGCCACCGCCAGCACCGTCAGCTGCACCGTGATCCAGACGCCGTATAGCCAGTCCGGCCAGGCGTAGGCGACGAGGCAGGGGTTGAAGAACCACGGGCTCCCCGCCTCGGACGCGGCGGCGGCGGCGGCGCAGATCCCCTCCATCAGAACCCCCGCCCGAGCCGGCGCTCGGCGCGCCCGAGCATCCATCCCGAGATCGAGGTGATGAGCAGATAGGCGACCATCACCACCAGCAGGAAGGTGAACGGGTCGCGCTCGCGCCGCCCGACCTTCACCGCCAGCCCCACGAGGTCGTTCAACCCGATCACCGAGACGACGGCCGTCGCCTTCGCCAGCACCTGCCAGACATTCGCGAAGCCGGGCAGCGCGAAGCGCATGAGCTGCGGCGCCACGATCCGGCGCAGCGTCCGTCCGCGCGACAGGCCGAACGCCCGCGCGGCCTCGATCTGTCCATGCGGGATCGCCCGATAGGCGCCGCGGAAGGTCTCGGTCAGATACGCCCCGTAGACCAGCCCGAGCGCCAGCACCCCGGCCGCGAAGGTGGAGACGTCCAGACCCTCCAGCCCCACCGCTCCGGCCGCCGCGTTCACCAGCCGCTGCCCGGCGAAGTAGACGATGAGGATCACCACGAGGTCCGGCACCCCGCGGAACACCGTCGTATAGACCTCCGCCGCGGCCCGAAGCGCCGCGCCGCCCCCGATCTTCGCCGCCGCCGCGACCGCGCCGAGGGCCGTCGCGAGCGCCAGGGCCAGCGCCGCCAGCGCCACGGTCAGCCCGAACCCCTCCAGCAGCAGGGGCGCCGCCCCGATCACGCCGTCCATCGGCTCTCCTCTCCCGCGCGGCGCCGCTTGCCGCGGCGCGCGCCCGGCGGTAGCACTCCGCCTCCCAGTCGATCAGCCGAGGCGCGCCCCATGCAGGACGAGGACGTCGATCTCCGAAGCACCACCGTGGCCGCAGGCGAACTCCGCGCCTTCGTCGAGCGCATCGAGACGCTCGAGGAGGAGAAGAAGGCCGTCGCGGAGCAGATCAAGGAGGTCATGGCGGAGGCGAAGGGGCGCGGTTACGACGTGAAGACCCTCCGAAAGATCGTGGCCTTGCGCAAGAAGGACCCGGAGGAGCGTTCCGAGGAGGAGGCGCTGCTCGACCTCTACCTGAGCGCGCTCGGGATGCTGCCGGGCGGCGGCTGACCGCCGACCCTCGCGCATGGCGCGCGCCGACCGGCGCGGTCGCCGACGCCCGGCCTCCGGTCCGACGCCCCTTGCGCCGCGCGGCGGGACGGTTACTCTCACCCAACGCCTCGGGGCGCCCGCGCAAGCGGGCTGAGACGCGGAGCTTTCCGCGGACCCGTCGAACCTGACCCGGATCATGCCGGCGTAGGGAAGGCCGCTGGACGCCGCCCCGGCGTCGTCCTCCGACCCCAGCCCTGACGCCGCGGAGGAGGACCATGAGATCCATCGCCGCCGTCGCCGCGCTCGCCGCCCTGTCCGCGCCCGCCTGGGCGCAGGAGCGGCCGACGCTCACCGTCTACACCTATGACAGCTTCGTCACCGACTACGGCCCCGGCCCCGTGATCGAGGAGCGCTTCGAGGCCGAATGCGGCTGCGACCTCGACCTCGTCGCCGCCGGCGACGGCGCGCAGCTGCTCGCGCGCCTGCGCCTCGAAGGCGAGAACACCGAGGCCGACGTCGTGCTCGGCCTCGACACCAACCTGATCGCCGCGGCGAAGGACACCGGCCTCTTCGCCGAGCACGGGATCGCGCCGCCGGCCGATCTCGCCGTCCCCGGCGGCTGGTCGGACGAGACCTTCCTGCCCTACGACTGGGGCTGGTTCGCCTTCGTCTACGACGAGACGCGCCTCGCCGAGCCGCCGACGAGCTTCGAGGCGCTGCGCGCCGCGCCCGAGGACGTGACCATCGTCATCCAGGACCCGCGCACCTCGACCCCCGGCCTCGGCCTGCTGCTCTGGGTCAAGCATGTCTACGGCGACGAGGCGGAGGCCGCGTGGGCCGATCTCGCCCCGCGGATCGTGACGGTCACCAAGGGCTGGTGGGAGGCGTATTCCGCCTTCCTCGAGAGCGAGGCCGCGATGGCGCTCTCCTACACCACCTCGCCCGCCTACCACGCCATCGCCGAGGGCGACGACACCAAGAAGGCCGCCGCGTTCGACGAGGGCCATTACCTTCAGATCGAGGTCGCCGGAAAACTCGCCTCCACGGACGCGCCCGCGCTCGCAGACGCCTTCCTCGCCTTCATGCTGACCGAACCGTTCCAGTCGGCGATCCCGACGACCAACTGGATGTATCCGGCCGTCGGCCCGGCGCCCGAGGGCTTCGACGACCTGATCGAGCCTGAGACCTCGCTCCGCTTCCCGCCCGAGCAGGTCCCGGCGGTCCGCGACGCCGCGCTGGCGGAATGGCTCGACGCGCTCAGCCGCTGACGGCGGGGCTCGGCGTCGCGGGCGGGCTCTCGCTCGCGGCGCTCGGGGCGCTGACCTTCGGCGCGGTCGCCGTGGTCGCCATGCGGGCCGAACAGGCGGGATCGCTGCGCGCGGCGGACTGGCGCGCGCTCGACTTCACGCTGCGGCAGGCGGCCCTGTCGGCGCTGCTATCGGTCGCCTTCGCGATCCCCGTCGCGCGCGCGCTCGCGCGACGGCGCTTTCCGGGCCGCGACGCGATCGCCACGCTGCTCGGCGCGCCCTTCCTGCTGCCGGTGATCGTCGCGATCCTCGGCGTCACGCAGGTCTGGGGGCGGTCGGGATGGGCGAGCGACGGCCTCGCCGCCCTCGGCTTCGCGCGGCTCGACATCTACGGCATGCCGGGCGTGCTCATCGCCCATGTCTTCTTCAACCTGCCGCTCGCCGCCCGCCTGATCCTGCAGGGCTACGCCGAGGCGCCGGCCGAGCGGTGGCGGGTCGCGGCGCAGCTCGGCCTCGACGGGCCCGCGCTGTTCCGGGCTCTGGAGTGGCCCATTCTCCGCGCCGCGGCGCCGGGTGCGCTGGCGCTCGTCTTCGCGGT
>AACY020523582.1_pt1 | contig 11754 bp, 10 predicted proteins | sample 267378 | NCBI WGS metagenome assembly AACY02 (sample SAMN02954345, study PRJNA13694) | marine metagenome | biome: aquatic; feature: ocean; material: water; isolation source: isolated as part of a large dataset composed predominantly from surface... | reverse complement strand
CACTATCCACAATGTTCCAATTCTGGCCAGCCAGTTCGGTGGTGAGGCCTGCCACAATACCAACCTGATCATCGCAGGAAATTGTCAGCACGAATTCTTTGCTCATGGCCATGTCTTCACCCTATGTCATCGGTCAAGCCTCGGCCCCTAACATAAAAATCACGTTTGTATCCAATCATCTTGCCCATGATTATTGGACGAAGCGGGGCCTTCGCTCTAATAATCCGTTCATGAAAGATATTTCACAAACTGATATTTTGGTGGTGGGGGCAGGGCCTGTTGGTCTTTTTGCTGTTTTTGCCTGTGGGCAATTGGGTCTTCGCAGCCATCTGGTTGATGCATTGGATGGCCCTGGCGGCCAATGCACCGCACTTTACCCCATGAAGCCGATCTATGATGTGCCTGCCTTTCCTGAAATATCGGGCAAGGAATTAATTGACCGTTTGCTCGCCCAGATGAACCCCTACCGACCCCCGATGGATTTTCATGTGCGGGTGCAAGAGTTGGAGCTTGTTGAGGGGCGTTGGCATGCGACATTGACGGATGGGTCGGTGATTGATGCGGCTGCGGTCATCATTGCCGCTGGGGCAGGGGCGTTTGGCCCCAACAGGCCACCATTGCAGGATATCGAAAAATTTGAGCCGGATTTTGTGCGCTATGCGGTGGTTGATCCGGCAGAATTTGCTGGCGGCCATGTGGTGGTCGCAGGAGGTGGTGATTCCGCCGTCGATTGGGCGGTGGAGCTGTCCTCTTTGGCAGCCCATGTTCATGTGGTGCACCGTCGGGATAAATTCCGGGCAAGTCCTGCCATGGTCGCGCGCATGAAAGAATTGGCCCTCGAGGGTCGGATTTCCTTGCATGTGCCGGGGCAGTTGGCAGGGCTCAAGGGTGGGCATGAGTTGACCCATGTCGTGGTGCGCGATGCGCAACATGTCGAACATGAACTTCCGGCAAGCCATCTTTTGGCTTTTTACGGCCTCAAAAGTGATCTTTCCGATATCTCCTCCATGGGCATCCAGGTGGCCGATGGCGGCATCCCCGTGGTGCCCACAAGCATGGCCACCAATCTTGAGGGGGTTTTCGCCGTGGGTGATGTTGCCCGTTATGACAACAAACTGAAGCTCATTCTCACCGGGTTTTCTGAGGCGAGCATTGCCGCCCACCAAGCCTTTGCCCATGTTTATCCGGGAAGGGCCCTGTCCCATGAGCATTCCACGTCCAAAGGGGCACCCACCGGGTTTAGCCAATAATCCCTTTGCTGCGTAATGCTTCCAATTCCTTCTCTTGAAGTGAGAGCATGTCTTCGAGCACTTGGTTGGTATGCACACCAAGTGTTGGTGGTGCGATTTCTGATCTTGCAGGTGTCTCTGATAATTTGACAGGAAAGCCAGGTGCGGTGATGTTAGTGCCATCTTCACGTGTCAGTGTGTTGAGAAGCCCCCTTGCCTGAATATGGGGGTCTTCAAAAACCTCAGGGATGTTGTTGATGGGGCCACCTGGAACCGCATGTTTTTCCAGTAATTCGAGGGCCTGTTGTTTGCTAAGCTGCTTGGTGCGCGCTTCGATGAGGTCGTCAATGGCCTGCCGGTTCAGCACCCGGTCCACATTTTTGACAAAACGTGGGTCTGTTGCTTCATCTTTCATGCCGAGGGCCTGACAGAGACGTTGGAACTGACCATCATTGCCGCAGGCAATGATGATATGGCCATCGGCCACCGCGAACACCCGGTAGGGGACCACATTGGGGTGGTTATTGCCCATGGCTTTGGGCACCACGCCCCCGACAAGCCAATTGGCCGCCTGGTTGGCCATGGCTGCGGTTTGGCAATCAAGCAGGGAACAGTCGATATGCTGGCCCTGACCGGTTTGTTCGCGATGTCGAAGGGCGGCCAGAATGGAAATCGTGGCATAGAGGCCTGTCACCAGGTCACTGATGGCCACACCCACCTTGGTGGGCGTGTCGTGGCCGGTGACACTCATCAAGCCAGACATGCCTTGGATAAGGTAATCATAGCCTGCTCTTGGTGCGTAGGGGCCAGTTTGACCAAAGCCAGTGATGGAGCAGTAGATAAGACCAGGATTTTCTGATTTGAGGCTTTCATAATCGAGGCCATATTTGGCAAGGCCACCAAGCTTAAAATTTTCCACCAAAATATCCGCTTTTTTGGCCATCTCGCGTATGATGGCTGCCCCTTCTTCCCGGGCAAAATCCACAGCCACAGAATGTTTGTTTCGGTTGGTGCAGGCAAAATAAGCCGCATCGGTGGTCCCGGGGATGAATGGCGGGCCCCAGATGCGGGTGTCATCACCACGGTCAGGCTTTTCAACCTTGATCACCTTGGCGCCGAGATCTGCAAGAATTTGCGTGGACCAAGGACCAGCAAGCACCCGGCTCAAGTCCAATATAGTGACGCCTTCGAGGGCAAGTGGCTGGGTCATGGGGCAAGCTTTCATGTTGGGGGGGCGAGGAGAGGCTAGCGAAGATGGGTCGAAGGACTTAAGCATAAGGTAGCAATCAAAAAAAGGAGTGGGGATGGATTTTCAGTTGAGCGACGACCAACGGGCCTTGCAGGAATCCGCCCGCCGGTTTGCCGAGGATAAGTTGGCAGCCGAGGCGCGCAGGATTGAACAAAGCGGTGAACCGGTCAGTCATGAAATGACGCAAGAATTTGCGGATATGGGTTTTCTGGGCATCAATATTCCCACCCAATATGGTGGGCTTGGCCTTGATCATCTCGATGCCGTTATTGTTCTGGAAGAGCTTGCCAAAACCTCTATTGCTGCCGCTTGGCCGGTGTTTGAGGCATCCTTTGGCCCCACCCTTGCCATTGCCCATATGGGTAATGAGCAACTCAAAAGTGAGGTTCTCCCTCGGGTCTGTTCCGGTGATCTGATGGTGGCTATTTCCATGTCGGAACCGGAAGCAGGAACAGCCCTGACAGATCTCAAAACCCGTGCTGAACGGCTGGGCGATGAACTGATCATTAACGGACAGAAGCGTTGGTCATCGGGCGCCGGCCACGCCAATGGCTATGTTGTTTATGTGCGTATGTCCGACGAGCCGGGCGCGGCGGGCATTGGGGCTGTCTTTGTCGAAAAAGATGTTCCTGGATTTACCTTTGGCAAACCTGAACGCCATATGGGTTTCGGGGGCGTTCCTTCCGCAGACATGTTTTTTGATGACGTGCGGGTGCCTGCCCACCAGATGTTGGTGGGCGCCGGTGGTTTTAAGCATTTGATGGATGCCTTTGATTTGGAGCGTTGCGGCAACACCACCATGAGCTTGGCCATTGCCCAATCGGCACTGGATTATGTGTTGGCCTATGTTCAAGAACGCCAACAATTTGGCAAAAGCCTGGTTGATTTCCAGGCGGTGCAAATGCATCTCGCCGAAATGAAAATGCGCATCGATGCCTCCAGGCTTTTGCTTTACCGGGCTGTCACCAACGCACAATCAGGCCTGCCATCCTTAGGTGATGCATCCATTGCCAAATGTTTTGCCAATGAAATGGTTCGTGAGGTCACGGGCAAGGCCATGCAATTGATGGGTGGTTATGGCTATTCCAAAGAATACCCGATCGAGCAAAAGATGCGCGATGCCTGGGGCTGGGGCATTGCTGGTGGCAGTATTGATATCCAGAAGGTGAATATTGCTTCCTCCTTGGTCGGGCGTCGCTTTAACCAGAGGGCTAAGTAATGGTCGCCTTGCCATTGGATGGGGTGCGCATCCTTGACCTGACCTCGGTGGTCTATGGTCCTTACACCACCCAAATTTTGGGCGACCTTGGTGGGGATGTGATCAAGATTGAACCACCAAAAGGGGATGATGTGCGCCACATCATGCCGGCGCCAGCGGCGGGCATCTCAGCGCTGTTTAGTGGCCTCAATCGCAACAAAAGATCTGTTTGCCTGGACCTGAAGAAGGCTGAAGACCTGGCTATTTTAAAGGTCATGATTGCAAGCGCGGATATGTTGGTGCACAACATGCGCCCGGCCAAAATGAGGCGCCTTGGCCTCTCCTTTGAAGAGGTGGCGGCATTAAACCCGAAGATCATTTATGGGGATCTTGTGGGTTATGGGCAGGATGGGCCCATGGCAGACCAGCCGGCCTATGATGATGTGATTCAAGGACGTTCAGGTATTTCTGGTTGTTTCATCACAAGGTCCGGCGAACCGGACTTTGTGCCCAACATCATTGCGGACAAAACCACCGGTGTGATGGCGGTCAATCTTCTTCTTGCGGCGCTTTACCGGCGCGAGAAGACTGGTCATGGCGCCCATGTGGAGGTGCCCATGTTCGAGACCATGGTATCTTTTGCCTTTGTCGAACAGATGGCCGGCCGGGCATTTTCCCCATCATTGGGTGATGCTGGTTATGAACGTGTGGTGTCACCCATGCGCAAGCCTTACAAAACCAAAGACGGCCATATTTGCCTGCTTGCCTATAATGACGGTCATTGGAAACGTTTCTTTGGGCTGATTGGCCGCCATGATCTTGTGGCAGATCCTGCCTATGCCACCATGGTGGGGCGCTCCAAACATATCTCTAAGGTTTATGAAATTGTGGAAGAGGCCATGGCCACACGCACCACAGATGAGTGGATTGAGGCCTTGCGGTCCGTGGAGATTGCTTGCGGCCCTGTGCGCAAACTTGAAGAGGTGTTTGATGATGAGCATCTCCAGGAGGTTGGTTTTTTCCAAACCCTCAGCCACAGCACCGCTGGTGATGTTGTGTTTCCATCCCCAGCGGGACGCGTGGATGGGGCGCATCTTCCCATCAGGCATGAGCCGCCGGTGTTGGACGGCCATGCCGATGAGGTGATGAGGGAGTTCCAGGTGCCCCAGGATTTGATGGATGCAAGATCAAAGGGAAAAGAAACGTCATGATGAAAGCAGCATGCTACCGCGCGCAAGGCAAAGGCTCTGAGGTTATTCAGGTTGAGGAATTCCCAATCCCAGAGCCACAACAAGGCGAATTGCTGGTCAAGGTGGCGGCCCATGGCGTCAACCCCACCGATTGCAAAAGGCGGTCAGGCCTTCGAGGTCCCATGAAGCATGAGGTCATCATCCCAGGTTTTGATGCCGCTGGAACCATTGCCAAAATGGGCTCGGATGTTGCCGGGCGACAACTCGAAGAGCGGGTTTGGGTTTGGGAGGCTGCTCATGGGTGCTGGGATGGTGCGGCCGCAGAATATGTGCGCGTGCCGGCAAGCAGGGTGATGACGCTGCCAGAAACAGCATCCATGGCGCTCGGGGCAAGTCTTGGTGTGCCTGCCCTAACCGCGGCGCATGCCTTGCGGTTGGGCCGAACAACGCCCGGCGACACGGTCCTCATCACCGGCGGTGGTGGCGCCGTCGGCAATGCCGCGGTGGCGCTTGCCAAATTCATGGGTTGCCATGTCTTGGCCACGGCCAGAAGCCCTCAGCAGCAAGAAGATGCGCGCCTTGCTGGGGCGGATCATGTGGTGGCCCCGATCGCCGAGGAGATTGGCGCCAAAATTGCTGACATCACCAACGGCCTGGGCGTCCGGCATATGGTGGATGTTGATCTTGGTGGCCATCTTGAAGATTCCTGGTCTTATGTTGCCCAGAACGGAAGCATCGCGAGCTATGGTTCTGCCAGCAACCCCAAGCCAATGCTCGAATGGTCAAAATACATGTACCGCAACATTGCCATCCATGGTGTGGCCATTTTTGAGGTGCCCGAGGAAGATAAGCTTGCTGCAGCCATGCTCGTGCAACAGGCATTGGAACAAGATTTTTTCGTGGAGCGTACCGCCAAGACGTTTTCATTGGAAGAAACTGGGTCCGCCCATGATTACCAGGAAGATGGCCGCCCAAGGGGCAAGGTCATCGTGCGCATGGACTAGGTCTGCCAGAAGTCTTGGGCGACGGCTCTGATTGCTTAGTAGCTGCGTGGCAAATCAAGGGCACGTTCGGCGATGTAATTGAGAACCATTTGCTGGGAGATCGGTGCCAGTCGGTTGATCCAAACCTCCCGCATGAAGCGTTCCACGTCATATTCCTGGGCATAGCCCATGCCACCATGGGTCAACACCGCCCGTTCGCAGGCTTTAAAGCTTGCTTCTGCGGCCAAATATTTGGCGGCATTGGCCTCGATGCCGCAAGGTTGACCATGGTCATGGAGATGGGCTGCTTTTTCGACCATCAACCAAGCTGCCTCAAGTTCTGCATAGCTTTCGGCCAAGGGGTGTTGGATCGATTGGTGGGTCCCGATCTTGTGGCCAAACACAGTTCGGTCGGTCGCATATTGGCAGGCACGTGTGAGGGCTTGTCTGCCAATGCCCACAGCTTCGGCGGCAATCAGGCAACGCTCTGAATTAAGGCTGCTTAAAAGAATCCGAAAACCTTGCCCTTCCTGGCCAATGAGGTCTTCTTCTGACACGCGCAGCCCATCATAAAATACCATGTTGGAATTAACCCCATGGCGGCCCATCTTCGGGATTTCTTTGATTTCGATATGGCGCTTGTCCAAGGGCGCAAAAAACAAGCTTAACCCATCGGTGCTTTTGGCCACATCTTCCCTTGGGCTGGTGCGGGCAAGCAGCATGACCCGGTCCGCCTGTTGCGCCGTGGAGGTCCAAATTTTTTGGCCATGGATGACATAATGGCCGCCATCTTTGCGGGCCTCGGTGGTGATGCTTCCCGTATCAAGCCCGGCATTGGGCTCGGTGACCCCGAAACATGTGCGCAGCTTCCCCGAAATAATTTCCGGCAAATATTTTGTCTTTTGTTCCTCACTTCCATGATGGGTGATGGCCTTGGGGCCAAAGATATCCATATGCACGCTCGAGGCGGCAGACATGGCTCCTGCTGAATTGGCAATTGCCTCCATCAAAACCACACCTTCGCGCACCCCCAAACCTGTGCCACCATAGATTTCTGGAACGGCAATGCCCAGCCACCCGCCATCCACCACGGCTTGACGAAACTCTTCTGGAAAACGGTGTTCGCGGTCACAGGAACGCCAATATTCATCATCAAAGGGCACCATCATTCTGGCAACAGTCTCGCGTATTTGGTCATGTTCCATCATGAAGATGAATCCTTTCCTTTTGGCCATGTGCCATGAGCCAAGGTGTGGAGCATCCAATAGGGAATGAGGCCCAGAATACAGGCAATGATGGATGCCAAGAAGACCGCATCATACCCACCAGTCACGTCACGCAGAAAACCCGACAAAATGCCGCCGGTGGCGGCGCCCAAGCCAAAGGCAATGGTCACGGTTCCATAAACAGCGCCAACCATCTTCGGATAAAGGCGCGCCACCAAGGCTGAAATCACGGGCCCACGGGAGCCCATCGTGAGGCCAAAAATAATGACACTGGCAAACAGCATGAAGGTGCTTGGGTGAGAGGAAAGAGACCATATCATCACCACACCAAGGATGGTGGTCAAAAAACTGCAGGTGACCACCAGCCGACGGCCAAACCGATCGGCAAGAAAGCCAGTGCCCAACATACCAAAGATGCTCATGGCCCCGACAATCCCAAAGGAGGTCGCGGCGGTGATGGCAGTGAAGCCGATTTCAATGAGGTAGGCGACAACCTGGAGGGCGGTGGTCCATATGGCCACCGAGGTTGCATAAAAGCTTAAAAACAAGCCCCAGAAAGTTGGCTGGGCCAACACATGTTTTGGCATGAGGAAATGCCGTTGGGTTGTTCTCTCGTGACCAATGGCGCCACCGGTGATCCGTTTCCAGGGCAGGAAAAAAAGCACCGGCAAGACCAAACTTGGTGCCATGGCGAGCATAAAATACGTGTCACGCCAGCCATAAGATTCAATGAGGATTTGTGCCAAAGGTGCCACCGACAGCATGCCCACGGACATGCCCGCATAAGCGATGGAGGTTGCCAGCGTGATGTTGTCACGAAACCATTTGCTCATGAGGCCTGTTGCCACCGCCATGCCTAGGCCAGACACCGCCATGCCCACCATGACACCAAGCCCAAGCTGTGCCTGCCAAAGCTGGTTCATTTGGCTCGCCAGGAAAAACCCACCGGCGAGGATGGCCAGGGCAAGCTTATAGACAAAGCCTGCGCCCAAACGGTCTGATAACGCCCCGGCCAGGGGCGCGGTGACCCCATGGGTGATCATGAAGACCGCATAAATTGTGGTGAACTCTGTTCGGCTCCAGCTCATATCTTCGGTCACGGGCAGAAGGAAGACCGCAATGGTCTCCGACATGCCCCGGGCGATCATGTGCATGAAAAAGCCCAAAAATAGGACCGACATGCTGGCTTTTGTCCATTCGCCAGCCCCGTTTAAGCCTCTTTCAACCATCAGCTTAACTGAACATGAGGTCAGGCAGCCAGGTCACAATTCGAGGGAACAAGATAAGGCCGATGATGGTCAGGACGTCTGCAATGAAGAACAGGGTGACGCCCTTGAAGATGTCGGTGAGTGGAATGTCCGGGCGCACGCCATTCACCACAAAGCAATTGAGCCCAATGGGTGGGGTGATCAAACAAACCTCCGCCATTTTGACCACAATAATACCAAACCAAATACTCGCCTGGGTGCCGTTCAGGCCAAAGGCTGAATCGGCTGCTGACACATCTGGGCCACCATTGAGTGCCATGACGGCGGGATAAACCACGGGCAGGGTCAGCAATAACAGGCCAATAGCATCCATGAACATGCCCAACACCACATAGCCCAAGAGGATGCAGATCAAGATCAGGTAGGGGTCAGCCTCCAGGCTTAAAATCCAGCCCGCAAATGCCTCGGGCACCGCAGAAAATCCGAGGAAACGGCCAAAAATCAACACACCCCAAATGAGTGAGAAGATCATCACCACCAATTTGGAAGTTTCCATTAAGGCGTCTTTGAGGGCGTTCCAACGCATGCCGTGCAGAAAAGCTGTAACCAGCACGATCATGGCGCCAAGGGCGCCTGCCTCGGTGGGGGTGGCCCAACCTCCATAAATGGCCGTGATGATGATCACCGCCACCGACATGATGGGGATCAGGCCAGGCAGAGATTTGATGCGGTCAGACCAAGTGAAACCTTTGATGGATGGCCCAGCTTCGGGGTTGAATTTGGCCCAAAGAATAATGATGAGCCCATAGATCACGGCAGAAAACACACCAGGCAAAAAGCCAGCAATCAATAAAGCACCCACGGATTCTTCGACGATGATGGCATAGATGACCAAAATGGCAGAGGGAGGGATGAGCGTGGCCAGCGTTCCGCCGGCGGCAACCACACCTGCAGCCAAGGATTTTTTATAGCCAGCTTCGAGCATTTCCGGGATGGCCACGCGGGCAAACACAGCTGCGGTGGCAACCGATGCACCGGAAACAGCGGCAAAACCCGCCGCGGCAAAAACCGTGGCAACTGCAAGACCCCCGGGCACCCAACCAAGCCAGGTCTTGGCTGCCTGAAAGAGCAAGCGGGTCATGCCGGCATGGAATGCCAAATAGCCGATCAAAATGAACATCGGCAGAAGCCCAAGAACAAAGGAAACGGATTTGGAATAGGGCACAGAACCAACAATCGATGCCGCCCCGGTCCAGCCGATCAATTCCACCAAGCCAACAAGGCCTGTGATGCCGGCGGCAAACACCACCCGCACGCCCATAAAAACCAAAACCAATAGAAGGACCATCACATAGGCGCCCACCAGGCTGGTGTCGCTATACCCAACACCAAAGATGGCATTTGGTTGGCCGGCAATCAGCGCAGAAATATCCATCACTTATTCCTTCCCCGCGTCCAAATTGGCATCATCATCGGTGCTGGAATGCAAAATTTCTAATCGTGCTTCTTGTTCGGGTGTCAGGGTGAGGGGCACGTTGTAGGGCATGGCATTGGGCATAGCGATCAGGCGGGCGAAGCCAACGACCTCGATCAATAAGCGAATGGCCCAAAGCGTAAAGGCCACCGGCACCAGCAATTTTGCCGGCCAAGTTGGGATTTCATAATCATAGGTGCTGTCCCCGATGATCCAGGCATTGAGGAAGAATTCCCAAGAATACACCACCAAGACCAACATGAGGCAAAAAGCGAAAAAGCTGCCGAGCATCTCTAGCATCCAACGGAAGCGACCGGGCAGGTTGGAGATGATCAATTCCAAGCGGATATGGGCTGCCTGGCGCTGGGCATAGGCGGCGCCCATGAAGGCAAAAACCGCAATGGCCAGCTCCGATATTTCCAACGAGGCAGGAAGAGGCGCACCGATCAGCCGGAAAAACACCCCGGCGGTGGTCAGCAACATGACCGCAAAAATTGTGATGGCTGCCAGCACATTGAAGAGATTTTCGATCTGGCAAATGATTGTGGGGATTAATCCCCGGGAAATATTTGGCTCCACGCCATTGGGGCTTCCGACCAAAACGCACCCTCCCAAAACGCCGCCTTGTGGCGGTCTGTATTTGAAAAAAATGGGGCCCCCTGTCAGGGCCCCATCTTAAAAATTATTCGCCTTTGGCAAGCTTCATCGCCAGGTCAAGAACAGCTTGGGCGTCAAACTTTTCCTTGTTGTCGGCAACCCACTTGTCCCAAACAGGCTGGCCGCCCGTTTCGCGGAACTTGGCAAGCTCTTCGTCAGAGAATACCACCTCGGTGAGGCGCTCTTTGAATTGGGGAAGATATTTTTCGTCGGCCTTGATGTAGGCTTCACGATAAGCTTCGGTGACCTCATCACGCAGATCCATGATCAGCGCCTGATACTGCTCAGGCAGCGCCTCGAAGGCTGTCTTGTTGATCACGATGGGGCAATCGGAAGTGCCAGGTGTCAGGTTCGATGTGAACCATTCGGCAACTTCATCGATTTTGTATGCGCCATGGGAATAGGTGAATGGGAAAGAAGCCGCATCCACGGTGCCGCGCTGCATGGCGGTGTACACTTCAGGCGCCGGCATGGACTGGCGTGTTGCGCCAAGGGTTTCCATGGCCACACCGATGCCACCACCGGCACGAACACGAAGGCCTTTGAAGTCATCAATGCTCTTTGGAATGTCACCGCGACCCAAGAATTCATACTGGGGCAAGTGGGTGGATTCATAATACATGGCGTTCCACTGATCCATTTCAGCAGAAAGGATCGGGTGGGCATAAAGGCCACGGCGTACGCGCACACCGGCATCAAAGTCGGTAAGTGGCAAGAATGGCATGGTCATGACCATCAGGGCAGGATTTTTGTCCGGATGATAGAAGTTGCAGAACTGGGCCATTTCAAAAGCATTGGCCTTCAAGCCATCGAGGTTTTCACGAGATTTTGAAAGCTGACCGCCGTAAAAAATCTTCAATTGGAATTTGCCACCGGTCTTTTCATCGAGCCGCTTGGACAGATGCTCGATGCCGGCCGTGAATGCACGTGGGTTGCCCCAAGTGGAAAGCTTCCAGAACACGCTTGGGCCATCAACGGTTGATGAATGACTGCCAGCAAGCGCAGGGGTTGAAGCACCGAAGCCCATGGCCACCGCGCTGATTACAGAGACGACCGCCAAACGGCGGGTAAAATTCTTCATGTCTTCCTCCCAAAATTTGCCCCTTTTCAGGGCTATGAATTCACGTCATCATACTAAAGTAGATAACGAAGCCAACATTGCCTCCCTGAAGCAATTGGTCAACAGGCAACGGATCATTTTGTAAAAAGAAATAAAAAACAAACAGGTGAGGATTACAGGTTTGGAGATTGGCAGCACAGAAAAGCCACCATTTGTTGCGTCGTCGGCTGAGGAAGCCCTAGCGCCTTATCTATGTGATGGAATGAGCATTGCCGTGGGT
>AACY020305562.1_pt1 | contig 11755 bp, 8 predicted proteins | sample 267378 | NCBI WGS metagenome assembly AACY02 (sample SAMN02954345, study PRJNA13694) | marine metagenome | biome: aquatic; feature: ocean; material: water; isolation source: isolated as part of a large dataset composed predominantly from surface... | reverse complement strand
CGCGGCCTTAGCACGCAGCGGCGGCGCTATGGACTGAATGTCTCCTCCCGGCCCCGAAGCGGACCGATCCGCGTCGGCCCGACCGCTAACGCGCCCGCGCGACCAGCCGGCTCCGCGGGCTCCAACGGCGCAGGACGAAGGCCAGGTCGCGGCGCGAGAGCGCGACGCAGCCGGCGGTCGGGCGCCGCGGCCCCTTCCAGACATGCAGAAAGATCGCGGAGCCCGCGCCCGGGCGGCGCGCGGCGTTGTGGTCGGTCTCCGCCAGCATGTCGTAGAGCCGATCGCCCCGGCGCAGCCGCTCCGCCGAGAAACGGCGGGGGAGACGGACGGGGCGGTCGTAGGCCGGGTCGCGCGGATCGTCCGACCAGCCGTCCCGCGGTCCGATCTCGGCGGCGGGCAGGCGTGTCCGCGGTCGCGCAAGCCTGTCCGCCCGCCAGAACACCCGGCGCAGCCGAAAGGCGCCGACAGGCGTCGCGCCGTCGCCCTCGCGCTTGGCGGCGCGGAGCCCGCCGCGCCCGATGGCGCAGGGCATGCGTCGGCCGCGGAACCGCGCGCCCCATCGCCCGACCACGAGGTCGTCCACGCGCGTCGTCAGAGCAGATGCCCGCTCTTCGCCGCCTTCACCGCCAGATAGCCGCTGTTGAGCGGGTTCAGGCCGGCGCGCAGCGGCGCCCGCTCGGCGACGCGGACCCCGGCCGCCTCCATCGCGCGGGTCTTGCCGGGATTGTTGGTCATCAGCCGCACGGAGTCGAAGCCCATCCGCTTGAGGATCTCGGCGCCGATCCGGAAGTCCCGCTCGTCGTCCTCGAAGCCGAGCCGGTGGTTCGCCTCGACCGTATCGAAGCCCGCGTCCTGGAGCGCGTAGGCGCGCAGCTTGTTGGCGAGGCCGATGCCGCGGCCCTCCTGGTTCAGATACAGCAGCACGCCGGCGCCCTCGGCCCCGATCTGCGCGAGCGCCGCGGCGAGCTGGGGGCCGCAGTCGCATTTGAGGCTGCCGGCGATGTCTCCGGTGAAGCAGGCCGAGTGCAGCCGCGAGAGGACCGGCGCGGCGCGCGAGGGCTCTCCGATCTCGATGGCGTAGTGCTCCTCGGCGCCGTCCTCCGGCCGGAACACATGCACGCGCGCGCGTTCGGCGACCGCGAGCGGCACCCGCGCCGCCGAGACCGGGGCCAGCCGCACCGACGCCTCCTCGGCCGCGTCGAGGTCCTCGGCCGTGACGCTCGTGAGGCCGCCTTCGCGCGCGAGGCGCTCGGCCGCGTCGATCGGGGCGACCAGCGCGGCGGGCAGGAGGCGGGCCTGCTTGCAGAGGCGGATCGCGAGGCGATGCGCGTCGGCCGGCCCCTCGCGCCGGGTGGCGAAGGGGCCGACGAGCGGCGCGTCGAGCGCGCGGGCGGGGTCGGACGCGGCGCGGATGCGCGCGAAATCCATCTCCGGACCGAGCGCGATCCGCGCGAGATCGCCGTCATAGGCGCGCGCGCGCAGGGTCGCCGCCCGGCGCGCGGTCACCGCCAGATCCGCCGGGCCGAGCGCGGCGAGCGCCGCGGCGCGGTCCGGCGAGGCGGTCTCGGCGGCGAGCGCGACGGCGTCGCCCGAAGGCGCGCGCACCACGACCGGCGCGCCGATTCGCAGATCGGATCGCGCGCGCGCGACGCGTTCGAGGGTCGACAGCGAGAGGCTCATGACAGCGCTAATTGCATCGCGGACGCGCCGCGGCAAGCTCCGGCCCGACCGTCGGGCGCCGAGGATTGCAACAATTCGCGCCCTGCGGGCACGCTTGCGTGATGGCCCGGTCGCGACGCTTGCGCCGGCGCCCGGCCTTCGGCGACTCGATGATCGGAAGCGGCGTCAAGGCCGCCGAGGAGAGGAGATCGGGCATGTCGGTCATGAAGCGGATCCTGCTGGTCGACGACGACGAGGACCTGCGGTCGGCCCTCGCGGACCAGCTGACGCTCACCGAGGAGTACGAGGTCTTCGAGGCGGAGACCGGCGCCGAAGGTCTGGAGCGCGCCAAGGCCGCGCACCACGATCTCGTCATTCTGGACGTCGGCCTGCCCGACATGGACGGGCGCGAGGTGTGCCGGCTGTTGCGCAAGGCGGGGGTGCGCTGCCCGATCGTGATGCTCACCGGCCACGTGACCGACAGCGACACGATCCTCGGGCTGGACTCCGGCGCGAACGACTACGTCGCCAAGCCGTTCCGTTTCGCCGTGCTTCTCGCGCGCCTGCGCGCGCAGCTGCGCCAGCACGAGCAGTCCGAGGACGCGGTCTTCACCATCGGCCCCTACAGCTTCCGACCGTCGCAGAAGACGCTGTCGGACGAGGGCGGGCGCAAGGTCCGGCTGACGGAGAAGGAGACCAACATCCTGAAGTACCTGTTCCGCTCCGGGCGGAAGGTGGTGACGCGGGACGTGCTGCTGCACGAGGTCTGGGGCTACAATGCGGGCGTCACGACGCACACGCTCGAGACCCACATCTACCGCCTGCGCCAGAAGATCGAGCCGGACCCCTCCGAGGCCCGCCTCCTGGTGACCGAGGGCGGCGGATACCGCCTGGCGCTCTGACGGCGGCTCCGAAAAGGCGCGGCGGCCGCGCCGTGAAGGCGAGGCCGCCGCGTGTCCTCCGTCAGCCCTGGTCCGGCGGCGTCGCAGCGCGACGCCGCCGGTGAGCGCCTCGCCGATCAGCCGAAGATGAAGGCCGATCCGTCCTCGAGCGCCTCCAGCTCGGTGAAGGCCACGACGATGCGCAGATCGGGGTCGGCGTCGCTCTTGATCACGACATGCGGATCGACAGCGGTGAGGCTCAGATCCTCGATCCCGGAGACGCCCTCGACCCCGGTGAAGTCCAGGAGGTCGCCCGCCTCGAAGTCGATGAGGCGATCCTCCTCGGCGCCGTCGGCGAAGACGAAGGTGTCGCCGCCCTCGCCGCCGACGAGGCGGTCGAGCCCCGCGCCGCCCTCGATGCGGTCGGCGCCGTTCTGGCCGAAGACCACGTCGTCGCCGGCGCCGCCGTCGATCTCGTCGTCGCCGTCGAAGGCGCGGATGTCGTCGTCGCCCTCGCCGCCGCGGGCGGTGTCGTCGCCCGCGCCGAGCTTCAGACGGTCGTCATCCGCGCCGCCGTCGATCTCGTCGTTTCCGTCGCCGCCGAAGATCAGGTCGTCGCCCGCGTTGCCGGTGATCGCGTCGTCGCCGGCGCCGCCCTTCAGGGTCGACGCCGTCTCGGGGCCCGCGATCACGTCGTCGCCGTCCGTCGTCGGAGCCGACTGGGCCTCGGTCGCCAGATCGAACAGCACCGTCTCGCCGGAGATCTCGTGCGCCACCGCGATCTGGGCGAAGCCCGTCCCGCTCTCGGCCGCCGGGATGAAGGCGATGGTCTCGGGCGAGATGTCGCCGTTCGCGAAGCCGTCGATGTAGGTCACGAAGGTCGCGTTCGCCGGATCGGTGACGTCGTAGATCATCACCCCGCTGTCGCGCTCGAGGCCGATGAAGGCGTAGGTGCGCCCGTCGATCTCGCCCACGGCCAGCGCTTCGGGCTCGGAGCCCTTGGCGTCGGCGCGGTTCTGGCCGAGTTCGCCGTCGTCGTCGAGGAACCGCTCGGGCGCGAGATCGGCGATGATCTGAGAGAACTGCGGCCCGCTGTCGAACACCACGGCGCCCGCGGCGTCGAAGATGGTGAAGCTGCGCGAGCCGAAGGTCGTGATCTCGTCGATGTCGCCGTCGCCGTCGGTGTCGCCGTCGATGGTCGAGATGATGAGGCGCTCGAGGCCGGTCGTGTCCACGCTCTCGTCGAAGGACAGCCCCTCGACCTCGCCGTCGAGGATGTCGCCGACGCGCGCCTCGTCGCCCTCGGGCGCGTCGCCGCGGCCGTCGCCCTCGTTGGCGGTCATGAAGAACGCCTCGCCGCCGACCTCGAACGCCGCGATGGCGTCGGGCATGCGCAGACCGAAGACCGGCGCGTTCTCGATCGCGATGACGTCGTCATCGGCGAAGTCGGCGCCCTGGCCTTCGGCCGAGAAGTCGACCGTCCCGAGATCGAGGAAGTCGGTGAACGCGCCGGTCTCCAGATCGAGCACGGCGACGCCGTTGTTCTCCTGCAGGGTGACGTAGGCCACGGAGCCGTTGGGCGCGAAGGCGATGTTCTCGGGCTCGAGGTCCAGCGTCGGGTCAATGCCGGGGAAGATGCGCAGGCCGGCCGCCGTGATCTGGTCGGCGAGGCCGTCGAAGGTGACCGTGGTCGCCTCCGGCGTCATGCCGTCCTCGCCGAGCGTGACGATGGTCACGCCGCCCGGCGCGTCCGCGGTCACCTCGCTCTCGCTGTTGAACTCGCCCTCGTTGGCGACCAGCAGCGTCATGCCGTCCGGCGAGGCCACCACGGCGTCGGGCAGGGCGCCCGTCTCGACGGTGGTGATCAACTCGTTGCTCTCGGCGTCAAAGATGGCGAGCACGCCGTTCGACGGCGTGCCGTCCGCAGCCGGCGCGATGTCGATCGCGGCGGCGAAGATCGCGCCCGTCGCGACGACCGACTGGACGCCGGCGTAGCCCTCGATCCCGCTCAGATCGACCGTCTCGAGCAGTTCGGTGGTCGCGCCGTCGAAGATGTCGATCGCGTCGTTGGCGCCGTTGGTCGAGTAGATCAGGCCGCCCGCGACGGAGACGACCTCGGACGCGCCCTCGCGGTCCTCGGCGTCCGCGGGAACCGGGCCCTGAAGCTCGGCTGCCTTGGTCACCGTCAGCGCATCGGTCGCCTGCGGGGCGTCGAGCGAGTCGGTCCGCACCGAAAGGTTCTGGATGCGGCCGTCGACGCCGATCGGGGTGTCGATCTCGTCGAAGGCGCTGTCGCCGTCGGGGAAGTTCTCCTCGAGGAAGGTCGCTAGCGCATCCTGCTGAGCGAGCAGGTTCTCCGCGTCCCCATCGGCGGTGAGGCCGAAATCCTCGGTGACGAACTGGATGTCCTCGCCGAGCGTGTCGAACGGATAGTCGTCTCCGCCGCCCGCGAGGAAGTCCAGCGTCGTCACACGGATCGCCTCCGGCGCGCCGTCGACCACCTCGCCGTTCTCGACGATCACGATGTCGTCCGCCGGGGTCTCGCCGCGGATTACGACGGTCTGGACGCGCTGCCCTTCGGTCGTCACCGCTGAGCGGTCGCCGCTCAACTCCTGCGACTGCGCGGTCGGGTCGAAGGAGAAGGCGAGCCCCGCGATCTGCGGGAACTGGCCCGGGGTCGCGCCCTCGGCCGTCGCGGCGACGCCGTGCTCGAGGATGATCTTCAGGTCGGCGCTGGAGAGGGTCACCAGGGCGAGACTGTTGTTGAAGCGCAGGGAGTTCTCGACGTCGAGCCGGCTGACGCCGCCCTCGGGCTTGCCGATGGCCTCGTTCGCTTCCGGCGCGCCGAGCGTGGTCTCGCCGCTCTCTGGGTCGTTCTCGATCGAGCCGATGGCCGCGCGGATGCCGCCGCCGTTCTTGATCGCGACCTGAACCGTCTCGTCGGCGCGCTGCGCCGCCGCGAGGTAGGCGTCGGCGGTCAGGTTGCCGAGATTGGTCTCCTCGGTGCGCACCGCGCTGCGGCGGCCTTCGAGGAACACGTCGGTGACGCCGAAGACCTCGCCGTCGGTGCTCGCGATGACGTCGGTCACCGCGCCGGTCAGCGCCTGCACCTCGGCGCCCTTCGAGCCCTCCGCGAAGGCGTCGTCGCCGGCGATCTCGGCGACGACCTCATCGGTGGTGGCGAAGGCGCCGCTGGTGGCGGCGTCGATGCTCTCGGGGATGATCACGCCGTTCTCGTCGAAGTCGACGACGAGGCGGCCGACATAGGAATACTCGCCGTCGGTCGAGACGATCGCGACCGGGTTCCCCGCGGCGTCGGTCGTCGTCACCGGATAGCCGCGCTCGGCCTCGTCGCCCGGGCGGAGCGTGTCGGTCTCGTCGGCGAGCAGCGTGTCGGAGCCGCCGGCGATGATGATGTCCACGCCGGTGAGCAGCGTCGCGAGCTCCTCCTCGAGCGCCAGCTGCTGGAGATGGGAGGTGACGACGATCTTGTTCACGCCCTCGGCGATCAGCGCGTCGATCCGCGGCTGGATGACGGCGGCGAGGGCGGCCATGTCGTTTTCGCCGCCGGTCGTCTCGGTCACGTCGCCCGGCGAGGAGATCGTCTCGACGATCTGGGTCGTCGCGCCGATGACGCCGACCCGCTCGACGCCGCCCTCCACCGGAACCTCGATGATGGTCGCGGGCGCGACCTTGGGCGTGTCGTCGCCGTTCAGGATGGCGTCGGGGCCGGCGGCGAAGGCGTCGGAGGCGAGAATCTCGTCGGTGAAGACGCCCGCGACCGGCGAGCCGTCGAAATCGAGGTTCGTGGAGAGATACGGGAAGAGCGCGCCGATGTTCTCGATGTCGTCGAGGCTTTCGCCGAAGGAGCCGTCGACGGTGTTGTCGTCGAGCGCGACCGAGATGATGTCGGCGAAGGCGCCGGCGCCGTTGTCGAACTCGTGGTTGCCGATCGCGGACGCGTCGAAGCCGATCGCGTTCATTATGGCGATGTCGATCGCGCCGCCCTGGGGCGAGATCCGCGTGAGATCGACGCCGAAGAGCCCGCTGTAGAAGCTGTTCAGCGCATCCTGAACGGAGCTATCCGCCGCTGCATTGAAGAAGGGTCCAGGAATATAGTTGTCACCGGCCGAAATGACGACGGTGTTTTCGAACTCTCCTTCGAAGGCCTCGACAAGCGCCGCGAAGTTCGGCGCGTTGTCGACGGCGTCGACGCCGCCTTCGAGGTCGGAGGCGTGCAGCAGCTGGAGCGTGAACATTGTTGATTCTCCGTTAGGTTCGGCCGTCACGTCTCAGATTGCTGCGACAGTTGTGTTGGACTTTGGTGTCACTTTCTTAACGAATGAGCTTTGGAGAGCCTGGGCTCGCATGACGGTCGCCCGTACGCCGGCCGCGCGCCTACCGCTGTCCGCCGAGATGTCGGTCGCGCCGTCACGCCAGCGAGCATCCGATCGCGCGAGAAGGCCTGGTTTGGACGTTCGATGCGATCGACGGCGGGTCCGGCCGCCGAACGACCGCCCGTGACAGCGGAACCGGTTCTGACGTGAGGGATAAGCGGCCGGGCGCGTTTGCTACGTCGACCATTCCCGCGGGCGTCGCCGAAAGCGCTCAGCCGTCAAAGTGCTTCCTGTTGCGCGCCGCTGGCGGTCGAACATCTGTCGCGCATCGCTTCGTGCGGAAATCTTGATTTCTGAACGGCTGAAAGCGGCTGCACCTCCGGGACTCATCCGTCTCGGTCGATCCACTAGGACAGGCTCTAGCTCTTCAATCTCCGCATCCGTCATCTACGGCGCCGCGGCGGCTTCTTCTGGCGTCATCGGATCGGCAAACCCCGCCGTCGCTCGCGTGAACGTCTCGCCCACGAGGGCGATGCGTCTGCGAATGGCGTCTGGGTGACCGTGGCTCGCGCTGGGCCTCGACGGCGGACGCGGCGGCGGCTTCCGGCTGCGCCGTCACGCCCAGCGCCGAGGCCGCGGCGGCTGCGTCGAAGACGACTCGGCGACTCCCGCCGCTGAAGGGATTTTCGGCTCGGTTTCGTCGCGCGTGGCGGCCCGGTGGCAGGGGTCTTACGTGTCGCGTTCAGAAACCTCGCCCCAAGCCCTTGATTTTATGGTACCGACGCCCCGGTTCGAACGGGGGACCCCCAGATCCACAATCTGGTGCTCTAACCAGCTGAGCTACGTCGGCGTCGGAACGTTCGATAACGCCGGCGCGGGCGGGACGCAAGGGCGGCGCCCGCCTGCGCCGGGAGCGTAATCACTGGGTCGCGTCGAGGCCCTCGGGCTGGCCTACGACGACGAAGGCGAGAGCGTCGGGGTCCATCCACTCGTCGGCGGCGCGGGCGATGTCTGCGAGCGTCACCGCTTCGATCAGATCGTTGCGGATCTCCGGATAGTCGACCCCGAGGCCCGCTTCCTGAATGCCCACGAGAATGCGGGCGATCGACGCGTTGGAGTCGAAGCGCAGCGGATAGGCCCCGGTCAGGTACTGCTTGGCGCGGCGCAGTTCGTCCTCGGTCGCGCCCCGCTCCGCCATGCGGCGCCATTCGTCCCGGATCACCGAGATGGATTCGCCGACACGCTCGTTCGCCGTGCCGACGCCGCCGATCCAGAGGCCCGCGCGGTCGAGCGGCAGGAGATAGGAATAGGTCGAGTAGGCAAGGCCGCGCTTTTCGCGCACCTCGACAGTCAGGCGTGAGGAGAACCCGCCGCCGCCTAGGATATAGTTCAGCACGTAGAGCGGGATGAAGTCCTCGTCGTCGCGTAGCGGCCCCGCGTGACCGAAGCGCACCGTGGATTGCGGCCCGTCGAAAGGCACGGTCACGACGCCCGCCGGCTTCGAGAAGGCCGTCTGCGGAAGCGGCTCGACGTCCGAGCGCGGCAGCGCGCCCAGCAGATCATCGAGCAGGGGACCGAGTTCCTCGGCGCTCACGTCGCCCACGACGCCGATCTTCACGGCCGCCGGATTGAGCAGCCGCGTGCGCGCCGCCTCCAGATCTTCCGGCGCGAGCGCGGCGACGCTTTCGAGCGCGCCTTCGACCGGACGGCCGTAGGGATCGTCGGGGAAAGCGGCGGACCACCACGCCTCGCTCGCGAGCGCGTCAGGGTCGGCCTCCCGGGAGCGGATGCCGGAGAGGATCTGCGCGCGCACGCGCCGCATCGGCTCCTCGTCGAAGCGGGGCTGCGTGAGCGCGAGGCGCAGCAGTTCGACGCTCTCCTGCTTCGCCTCCGACAGCATGCGCGCGGACACCGAGAAGGAGTCCCTTCCCGCGTCGAAGGAGAACCGCGCTCCGAGCAGCTGCGCGCTCTCGGCGAACTCGACGGCGCCGAGCTCGCCTGCGCCCTCGTCGAGCATGCCCGCGAGGAAGTTGGCGACGCCTTCGGCTCCCTCCGGGTCGCGCGCGGCCCCGCCGCCGAAAGACATCTCGATCGCCACCATCGGGATGGCCGGCTCCTCCACGAGCCAGGCTTCGATCCCGCCGGGCGAGATCACGCGCTGGATCTCGGCGGCGGCCTCCGCCCGCGGCGTCGCGGCGATCAGCGCGATCGCCGCGGCGGCGGCGATTTCGGCGGGGCGGATCATCCCTCGCTCCTTTCCTCGGGGGCGGTGAGGTAGCCGGTGACGGAGGCCTCGGGCCGCAGCATCGCGGCCGCGGCGCGCACGTCGTCAGCCGTCACGGCGGTCAGCGCCTGCGGCCAGGATTGAACGTCCTCGACCGTGAGGCCGACCGCGAGCGCGGCCCCGTAGCGCCGCGCGAGCCCCATCTGGCTGTCCTGCGCGTAGATCTCGCTGGCGCGGACCGCGGCGCGGGCGCGCTCGAGCTCCTCGGCGGTCGGGCCGTCGGCGGCGAGCGCCGCAAGCACGCGGTCGACGCCGGCTTCGAGATCCTCGAGCGCCACGCCCGGCGCCGGCACGGCGTAGACGCCAAAGCCCGTCGGATCCATGGCTCCGCCGCCGTAATAGGCGCCGGTCGAGATCGACAGCCCTTCCTCGATCTGGAGCGCCCGCGACAGCCGCGAGGTCACGCCGGAGCCCCCGAGCACTTCGGCGAGGATGCTGAGCGCGGCGGCCTCCTCGGCCCCGCCGGAGACGCGCGTCGGGACGAGATACTGGCGGATCAGGTAGGGCTGGCGGACCCGCGCGTCCTCCATGACGATGCGGCGCGCGGCGCGATGGGGCGGCTCCTGCGGGCGCGCGTCCCGCGGCGCGCTGGAGGGCTCGAGCGGCCCGTAGTGCTCTTCGGCGAGCGCGCGCACCTCCTCGGGCGTCACGTCGCCGGCGACCACGAGGATGGCGTTGTCCGGCGCGTAGTAGCGCTCGTAGAAGGCGAGGGCGTCGGCGCGGGTCAGCCCCTCCATCTCCGCGCGCCAGCCGATCACCGGCGTGCCGTAGGGGTGGTTGAGGTAGAGCGCGCCCGAGAGCATCTCGGAGAACTGCCCCGACGGGTCGTTGTCCGTGCGCTGGCTGCGCTCCTCCAGGATCACGTCGCGTTCGGTCGCCGCGGCCGCCTCGCTGATGACGAGGTCCGACATCCGGTCGGCCTCCATCTCCATCACGACCTCGAGCCGGTCGGCCGCAATCTGCTGGAAGTAGCCGGTGTAGTCGCGCGAGGTGAAGGCGTTGTCCCGCCCGCCGTTCTCTGCGACGATTTTCGAGAACGCGCCCTCGGGGATCTCGTCCGTTCCCTTGAACATCAGATGTTCGAGGTAGTGCGCGATGCCGGACTTGCCCGCCGGCTCGTCAGCCGCGCCGACGCGATACCAGACCATGTGGGTGACGACCGGGGCGCGGTTGTCCTCGATCACGACGGCGTCCATTCCGTTCTCGAGCGTGAAGGACGTGACGCGGGGTTCTGCGACGGCGAGCGTCGCGACCGCGCAAAGCGGCGCGGCGACGGCTAGGCGGTTCATGCCCGTCTCCTTGCGAGGGCGGCTGGCGGCTCTCAGAGAGATAGCCGCCCCGGGCGCCCGCGCAAGCGCCCGCCGCGTCAGTTCTCCGCCGGCTCGGGGCCGACGGGGGCGGGAAGCCCCTCGGCGCGCAGACGCTCGGACTCCTCGCCAGCCTCCAGACGCTCCGCCTCGGCGGCGGGATTTTGCTGGATTTCGTAGCCGAAAAGGCTGTCGAGGCCGAACTGGCGCTCCCCGTCGCCGCCTCGGCTCGAGGCTTCGCCGTCCAGCGTCTGGCGGATGCGCGGATCGGACGGCCCCGCCGCCGCGACCAGCGCCGCTTCGCCGGCGGTTGGTCCGGTCGGCGGCGCTGGGCTCGCGTCGGCGCCGAGCAGGGCTGTCCGGGCCTCGACGGCCGGGTCTGGTTCGACCCGGCTCGGCGCGCCGAGTCGCGGCGTCGGCAGCACGGTGGTCGCGCCCGGCATTTCGAGCGGGCGGCGCGCGACGACCAGGAATTCGTCGGGCGGCGGCGTGGTCAGCCCCACGCTTTCGCGGAAACCGCCGCCGCATCCGGAAAGCCCGGCGACCGCGAGCGCGGCGAGAACGGCGCGGAGCGCATGTCTGGTCATTGGCGTCGTCTCCTCAGCTTCGCCGCGTCTCGGGAGCCGGCGCGAAGGCGATCACGGCGGCGCCGGCGAAGATCGCGACGTCTGCGACGTTGAACGCGAACGGATTCACTATGCCGCAACAGGTGACGTTGAGGAAATCCGCGACCGCGCCGTAGCGGAGGCGGTCTAGCGCGTTGCCGAGAGCGCCGCCGATCACGAGGCCCGCGCCGAGCGAGAACCAGGCGTCGTCGCGCCGGAGCGCCCAGACCGCCACGGCTGCCGAGACGACGAGCGCCACGGCGATCAGCGCGATGCGGGCGAGAGCGGAGTCATGGGCGAGCAGCCCGAAATTGACGCCGCGGTTCCACCCCATCTTGAACGTCACGAAGCCTGGCAGGACGTCGATCCGCAGGCGCTCGGCGAGGCCCATCGCCTCGACGACGAGGAGCTTCGTCGCCTGGTCGACGGCGAAGGCGACGGCGGCGACGGCGGCGAGTCGCCGCGCGGTCACCGCGCCGGGTCCGCCCGGAAGCCCGCCCCGAAAGCTTCGTCCGCGACGGGCCCCGTTGCGACGCAGCGATCATAGAAGGCCCGCGAGAGGCTGTCCTCATAGGCGAAAAGGGCCATGTCGGCGTCATCCTTTGGTCGCGGCGCGGCGCTGCGATAGCCGCTCGCGTCGATCGCGTCCAGAACCGTCTCCATCTCGGCGCAGCCAAGCGCC
>AACY020547905.1_pt1 | contig 11756 bp, 13 predicted proteins | sample 267378 | NCBI WGS metagenome assembly AACY02 (sample SAMN02954345, study PRJNA13694) | marine metagenome | biome: aquatic; feature: ocean; material: water; isolation source: isolated as part of a large dataset composed predominantly from surface... | reverse complement strand
TCTTGGATGCGAAGATTTTCAAACTCAAGTCGAACATAGTCTCGATCAATAATACTAAGATCGCTTCTCAGTTCTTTTAACTTCATAGACTGTTTTGAAATCGCAGACACGATTTCGGATGCCTGATCAATATCAGTATTAAACTGAACAATTTCTTTGGCAAGAGTTCTTCCCTTTCCAGTGTTAGCACCAATCATAGCATTCTTAAATGCCGGTTCAATTTGCTGAGAACAAGTAGGGCACTCATCATGATCTTTAAAGAACTTCAGTTCCTTTGCAATTAATTTTAATTCAGATTTTTTATCTGCCTGACCTTGACGAAGTGAAGATAGGGTCTTCATAGCAGAGTCATAATCTCCTATAGAGGACTCAATATTCTTTATTGCATTTTCTACATTAGATTTTTGCGTGGTCACATCTTGCATAAGAGTAATATTCTCAGCATACTTCTTTCTCTTTTCTTCTACACGAACTGTGTTGGTATCTTTTAAAGATTGTAAAAGTTTTTCCTGTGCTGATACTCGCTCTCCATTAAATTTAAGAAGATGATCGCAATCGCTACTACGACTTTGTGCATCACGAATGCGATCTTTGAGCAAAGAGTTCATCGACGAGAAGATATTGATGTCGAGTAGATCTTCAATAACTTCTCGTCTGTGATGTGCGGCAAGTTGCATGAAGGGCACAAAAGTTGACGATCCGAGTATAACGACTTGAGTGAAGCTTTTGAAATTGAGTTTGAGCACTGATTGCTCCAGATACTTCTGGGTGTCTTTCGCAGCAGCATCCTGATCGACCAGTTTATTGTTTCGATAAACTTCAAATACATTTGGTTTAATTCCTCTGAATACACGATACTCTTCTCTACCAATCGAGAAGCGAACCTCTACTTTAAGTCCTTTTTCATTAATACTGTTAACCAGTTGAGGTTTATTAATCTTTCTAAATGGTTTGTTAAACAGCACAAAGCATAAGGCATCCAACAGAGTGGACTTACCCGCTCCATTGGATCCTACAATCAGAGTTGAATTGTGGGACTGAAGATCAATCTCAGTCCACTGATCACCTGTCGAAAGAAAATTCTTCCAACGAATACTTTCAAAAATAATCATGTAAAGTCTGGGGGGATAACAAAGTCGTTTGGAGATATTACTGTATATTTGTAACCATAATTTTTACAGTTCATTGCTACAATCTCTTGTTCAACTTCTGTAATTTCTAACTTGTCTGGATATTCTGCCTCACCTAACATTTGATGGTATCTAGTTGCATCATCTTTTTCTTCAAAGATTTGAACAATCTTTTGACCATCAATTGTATCAATCACGGCAAATACACCACCGCTCTTTTTTTCGGTAAGTATGTACATTATAGTTCTAGTGCTTCTGTGTACAATGATCTCAATACTGCCTTGACATTGGATTTATCAACTCGCAGATCTATTTCATCTATGTAGTTGTCCAATAAGGTCATAGTATCTTCGGTTTCCAGTACATCACTGGCACCCATCTCCACACTCAAATCCTCAACAATCTTAAGATCGCCAAGTGACATATCCTGCAATTCTTTTACAGTATGATCGAACTTAACATAGTCACCTTTATCTTCTACGATTAGTTTGACATAGGCTCCTTCCAATTCTCTCGGATCTGGCAAACTAATCCCGTCATTATAATACAACTTATGAAAAATATCAAAGGGATTTCGGTAAAAAGTTGTACGAAGAGTTTCTGTGTCGAACACATGGAATCCTCTCTTACATCCGTAGTCATTCCAATATAGTTGATAAGGGTTACCAAGATATGTTACATTATCTTTCTTAGACTTCATGTGATAATGACCACTAAAAACACGTTTGAATTTACTAAACGTGTTTTTATCCATGCCATTTTGCATCACATGACCAGGGTGAGCCTCAAAACCGTTAAGCTCAAGATGCCCCATGCAGACAGTAGCATTACTCTCTGTAATAACTCCCAAGGTTCGCTCTCTATTCTCATCACATATCCAAGGCAAAAGAAGAATAGGAAAATTATCAAAGTCAACGGTAGTAGGAACATCGTGGACTCTGATGTTGTCGTATTCACCAAGTAACTCACTTGGGGCATTAATTCGTAGAGTGTTCTTGTAGTAGATATCATGATTCCCTACAAGCATGTGCATACGAATACTTCTCTCGGAAAGAGGTGTAAACCACATCTCTTTTGCTGCTTCCAATGACATGAAGTTGATAGATCGACGTTTGTCAAAGGTGTCTCCTAATGCGATGATCGTAGTTATATTATGAGCATCAATAAAAGGAAGCACCACTTCGCCATAAAACTTCTTGTAATGATTGAGGAAATGCTGATTATCGTTACGAACTCCGAAGTGCTGGTCAGTAATCAGAAGTATCTTCATCGTTTAGAGTTCATTTCTACACGGGACTTAATCTGATTATACCCTGCATCTCGATCTCCGTCAACCGTAAATACATGATCGTAACCAGACTTCTCAAGAATTTTATCCTTGATATCTAACTGCCGTTTCTCTTTAGCAATTCTTCTCAGGAAAGCATAGTATACAATCTGGGTAAAATATGCAAAAGGGTTTCTAGATTTTTCAGGTTTAAAATTCTCGATATACTGAATACAATTTTCGATACCATCGCAAACCATATCATCTTTATACATGTAGTTGATAAAGTTTGGGCGGAACGATAGGTGATTGGCAATCTTTTGAAAGCAACCTCCTAAGTATTCATAACATTTTCTAAACTCTCTTGCTGTTCTATGATCGGGATGATTTCTATAGTACCTGATGGTTTGTTTATAGTTCTCGTGCCCCAATGCAGTTTTGCCATGAGCAAAGTAGTCACGGAGTTTGATCACGTTAGCAAGAAACTCTTGATTATCAACGTAGTGCTGTTTTTGCTTTTTCATACAAGGTTCTTTACTATGTTCCCATTATAACATACTTGACAATACTGTCAATTCTCTGTAGAATAACCATGTAAGGGTTTAGAGAAATATTAGCTATTATATGAATCTTCTTTATAGATTTTTTCTAGGATGCTTCTTGCAACATCAATTCCACCTTTGTATCCATCTGCTCGTTGCGGATCGACTTTGGTGTTCTCAGTAACTTCATCATCCGAAGATTCATCATCAGAAATATATGTTTGATACATATAGATCACTTCTTTACTCATGGATGCGACGGCAATAATATCTTTCTCACGAAGAATAAAGAATTCCTCATCAGACATTTGCATCCATTTTGAAAATCCAATTCCTTTAGCAACTTTACTCTCACTGATTTCTCTAGTGATAATTTGCAACTGTACAGGATCTTGGATGAACACTAAAGATTCACCATTATCCTCAGTAAGGACTGCTTTTCCTAATACTTCTTCGCCATTAACTAATTTGAAAATGCCGTAGAATTCTTCGTCGTGTTTTGCGTAATTAATCATAAGCTTTTACTTTGACATCTATGATTTCATAATTAAATTTTTCTTCGTTATATACTTTGACTCTTTCCATTAGATGATTGAGGGTATAATTGTTACCCCTATCGGTGGAGATATCGTCTGCAATATCATATAATGTTGCTTGTGATTTATTTTCACCTTTCCTCAGAACACGACCTATAGATTGAAGGTTCCTCACTCTGGACTTAGAAGGAGAAGCAAAAATAACGTTATGTAAGTTTTTAATATTAATTCCCGTAGAGAAAGTTCCGTAAGATGCAACGATAATTGAATCGCTGGATTGCTCTGTTAGTAATCTAATACTCTCTCTATCATCTACATCAACTCCACCATGTACAAAGTGAACTGGTTTTGTTGTATGACTATTTATCATTTCGTAAAGAGGGATCCCATGACGCTCTACATAGTTGAAGAGGATCAGAGTATTTCCTTTTAGATCACATGCAAGATTACGGATGAATTTGTTGCGACCTTCATGTTCCACAAGATAACCAATTTCATCTTGATATCCCTCAAATAATTTTTCTTCGTGCTTCATTAGCACGATCTTCACTTTCAATTTAGCGACGTGACCCGCTTGCATTAATTGATTCGTTCTAGTAACTTGTGAGCAACGACCAAACAAACCCTCTAGAACTAGTTGATTGACATTTGCTCCATCTAGAGTTCCAGTAAATCCAACACGGTACTTACACTCATGCAACTTAGACATCAGCGTAGTAAGAGATTTAGCTTTGAACTGGTGCGCCTCGTCACCGATCACAACATCGAACCTGTCAAACCACTTTCTAGGTTCCTTGTAGATAGATTGCCAAGTGGTAATTACCACCTGATGTTTCGTATATTTTTCTTGCCCCGCATATATTTTATGGCAATTTTCGGAGCACATCCAACCATATTCCTCAAAGTCTTTATACATCTGCTCGACAAGAGAGGTAGTAGGAACGACGATTAATACATTTCTGTCAACATTTACATGGAATCTAACTAATGCATAAATCATCAGAGACTTACCTGATGCTGTGGGGGATAATAGTAATCGTCTGTTGTATTTCAGTGCTTCGTATATTGCCTTATATTGATAATCACGAACCTTTAGTTGATGGGGCAATCGTAGGGACTTTACAAAACCCACAACAGATTCCGGAGTTATAAATCCATTCTCTTCCATGGGATGACCGAAGAACTTACAATCTTCCATCCTATATTTGTAACCTTTTTCATCTGCCCAGTTCAAGAGATAATCAATGAGACCGACATAAATCTCTCCCGTCGCTGGGGAGTATAAGCGGATTTTTCCATCCCATCCTTTGAACCTACGATTTTTCTGCATGAACTTTGCAGACTCTACTTCAAATGTGAAGAAGTCTGATAGTTCATAATTCAATCCCGGTTCTGCTTCAACTTTTAAATAGACTTCATTCTTTTTTCTGATAACAAGATCAACCATACTCAAAATCCAGCATTAAATTTCTTCCACTCAATAGAATTTTTAATATGATAAGTGCGGTTGTTGACCATTCGCAAAACCCCATCGAGAAAGAAGAGCACCTGTTCTATGTAGTCTATTTTATACTGGACCTTTTGAACCTCTTCATCCGCTTCTATAAACATACTGATCTCATCTTTTGCAGTGAGTTTATAGTCAAACGGCATTTCCTTATATACTGCAGCAGGTGCTTTACCCTTGTAGTACAACCATTTTTCTTTAATCAGTCGTTTCATTTCTAACTCTTTCTCTCGCTTCATCAGAGAATAGGTATTATGAAACTCCATATACTTCATATGAAGTTGAGGAATTTTCAAAGAGTCTTCATCGTGCAGAGTATCATGGAGAACGGAATCATTCTTCCACATCTCTTGTAATTTTTCTAGATTCATAACGAAATTTAAGTGCTTGTAAATGCCATGCTTGTGCCAAACTTTTAGGTCCTTCCTTTAGAAGTTTTCTTTCCTCAGGTGTGACCACCCAGTGATCTAGTATATAGTGTTTCCAACTCATAGGCGTTCTTTAATTCTATTCGTTTTTCTGAATTCATAATATGAATATTGAAAGGTTACAGATGCGGTAAAGAATTCATTGTCTGTTTGAGTTACATCAAATGGTAGAGCACTTAATGTTACAGGGAACATATCCTTAAATACTACATCAAAATTATTAAGGTTGTTGTTATTTAAAACTTGAAGTGTTCCTGCAGAAACAGTTGGTCTAGGTTCTTTATCATTATAATCTGATTTCCAATCAAAGTAATCCGAATCATCAATTGCACCACTAATGGATCTCATCCAATTATGGATTTCCATATAGTTTTCTAAGTTTTCATCAACAATAAAGTCTACGGTAAAATTATCAAACGTGGCATTTCCAATTACAGGAATCGGTACACGTCCCTGATTGAACACATCAATAGATCCAACATTAAAGGTTGGAATTGTTGCTCTCTGACAGAGATAAGATACCTTCTTAGATTTCTCAATAATCAGTACAAATCCGATTGGAGAGAGATAATTGTTTGAAGATAATTGCCTTTTGTACCACGCTGATGCCATTTGATTTACATGTTAATGTTTTCTAACCATGATGTAGCAATAAATTTTTCACCAGATAATGGAGGAAGACCTCTATGGGTATGGGTAAATCCTGCAGGCCATATTAGAACCTGACCGGCAATTGGTTTGAATCTTCTATGCTGATAGAGAAATTCAGTTTCACCACCATCCTCAACAGTATTTAGGTACATCATGGTTGCCATCAGTCTTCGGTTACACCCCATGGATCCATCTTCGGCGTGAAAGGAATGAAACCCTTCACCTGGCAATGTTCTCTGAACATTTAGATATGCTTGCTGATATCTATAGTTCATCAATGATTCGTATTCATTTATATATTTTTCTAGACATGCACCAACTACAAGATTATACTGATTCATATATTCATACCCGCATTGACGATCGAGCATGAAGTCTTCAGTAGCGAGGCATTTATCCTTCCTTGTATGTGCTTTCCTTTCTGGTTTTCCAAATATCCCATATCTCTGAAAGGTGGCACCACATTTATCTTGATAGTTCCAATATTCAATCAAAGGTCGAGTATCATAATCAGTATCAAAGATACCGATAAACTGATCAAATCTGACGTTTTTAATGTTTGCCATAATTATACATTGATAAGAAAGGAGGGATCAAAAAATCCCTCCAACACTTCCTTCACACGGACAGAAGTATTTAGCGCATAAAAAAAGGACCCCGAAGGGTCCTTGGTGGTATGTGAACCAATATCACATGAGGTTTGCAACCTGTACGCGACGATAGTAGCGGTTGCTGTTTACAGTCAGAGCACCGGAACCTTGGGTCAGACCTTGTGCGAAGGGGTTCGAGACCATGCCGTAGCGAGTCTTGAAACCGATCTTGGGCTGGAAGGTGTTCGGGTTGATAGCACGAACTTGCTGCAGAGGGACATAAGGGCAGTAGAACAGACCTGCGTCATAAGGAGAAGTACCCTTATAACCAGCAACGTAGAAGTGCTTATCAGCAACGTTTGCAGAGTAAGGATCAACGTAGACCTTGATGCGACCGTTGAGTGTACCAACCAGGGTGCTGGAGGTGTCGTCAACGCCGGTCAGGGAGTTGTTACCAGACAGAGCAGGAGTGTAATCGAGAACACCAGCCATACCCAGAGCAGAAGCAACGTCAGCAGAGCAGATCAGGATGTTGCCCTTCCCGCGACGAGTTTGCTGACCGATTGCGTTAGCATCTCTTTCGATCTGGAACAGGAGACCCTTGAACTTCTCAACAGACCAGCGACCGTTGGAGTCAACGTCGAGGTCGAAGATACCAGCGTTAGCGGTATTGTTCTGAGCACCAGCAACAGCGTTGGTGTAGATGGTACGAACAACTTCTCTGTTGATCTCAGCAAGAATCTCAGTGGAGAGAATGTTGCTCAGTTCCTGCTCAGCATCCAGACCATGGATTGCCTTGAGGTCCTGTGCCATCTCGATGCTGTATTCTGCCTTCAGGGCACGAGCACGAGCGGTTACGGTGACCTTCTCGATCGAGAAGCCCATTTCACGGAACTCGCTTCCAGAGGTAGCGTCGTCCAGACCTTCAACGGTTGCAGTGGTCATGCCGGTAGCATCGCCAGTCTGCTCGTAGGTGCCGGGGGAACCGTCGTTCAGAACTGCAGGGTTGTTGCCCTCAGCGTCGTTGTTAGCAGAGCTAGAAGCGCCAGGATCGTAGGAGGTGCCACCACCACCAGAGAAACCAGCGTTAGGCTCATTGAAGAATGCCTCGTCGTAACCAGAAGCAGCGGGATCACGCTCGCTACCATAGTTGGTACGCATTGCGAAGATCAGTCCAGTAGGACCGGTCATCGGTTGAACGCCTGCGATATCGTAAGCGATCAGTTGGGGCATGGAGCGTCTGATCAGGGAGATCAGAACGGGGTCGAAACCAGCGACAGGACCAGTAGCGGTATCGCCACCAGTGTAACCAGTTGTTTGAAGTGTTTCGTTAAGGATACCTGCCTCTTCGGTCAGGGCCTTCTCTTGGTTTTCGAGGAGTTGTGCGACTACGCCTTTCTTGTAGGAATCACCGATCTCCGGCAGAGCGTCGTGTTCCAGAACGGGTGCCCACTTCTCCTGGAGTTGCTTAAAGGACATTTTTATTCTCCGAGTTAAAGTAGTTAGGGTTTACAATTATTTGGACCAGCGAGCGAGAGCATCAACATACTTCGACATCGTGCCGCTTGCTGTACTTTCGATAAGGGGTTCAGATGCTTCTTCGGTGGGGTCGCTTACAGATTCTGTAAGTTCTGCCTTCCTAGTGAAGTATGATTCCTTGATCGTTTCGACCTTATTTCTAAAGTCTTCTTCAGTTTCAAACTCAACACCCTCTGCCAGAGAAGCGAGCTTCTCCTTCTGTGTCTCTGCGAGACCAACAGCGCATTCGTTCACAATCTCCATTTTGACAAATTCGCCAACACGCTTGTTCAAAGCGACATTAGCATCGATTTGCTCGTTGAGTTTAGCTTCCATTTCATCAAGCTCACCTGCCATTCCATCCAGCAGGTTAAACTTCTCCTCAGGCACACTAAAATTGTGCTCCAAGAAGAGACCTTTGAGGCCGTTGAAGAAAGACTCTGCCATCTCAGTCTTAATGCCATGCTCGATCTGGAGTTCATTCTCCTTCATCCAGGACTCGGCGGCATAAGTGAGGTAATCGTCTACCTTCTCGGCCAATTCTGTTTGAATCTTTTCGACTTCTTCAGTCAGTGTAGATTCAAAAGCTTCTTGTAATGCAGTAACTTCTGCATTAACTTTTGCGGTGACAGCAGCTTCAAAAATAGTTACTGCTTTTTGTCTGAACTCTTCTGAGAGATCCTCACCTGCGACAAGAGCGTCAACATCTTCAGTAAAGTCGTACTCGGTTTCAGCGATTGTTTCTTCTTCGCCATTTTGCTCTACCTCGTCAAAAATCTTAGAAGATAATGCACCAGGCATTGCAGAAGAAGCATCAGAAGGTTTGGTGGAAAGAGATTTGCTACCTTCCTTACCTACTGAACCAGCTGCCGATGCACCAGCATTTTTAGTGCCAGCGGCACCTTCCATGCTATCAGTGTTAACATCGATAACCTTCTTTGCACCGCCACCAGAGGTGTCGATTTTTTCGCCAGGCTTTGCGTTTTTGGTAACAGCGTTAGAGCCTTCGTCCACTTGTTCCATTGAATCTAACTCTTTATCGAGGGTCTCAGACATTTGAATATTCTCCGTAATGTTTTGCTCTGTCTATGTTTATTTATAAATTACAGACTCTTTAAAAATGCTGCAAACGCGGAGATTTTACGCTCCTGCAGATTGATAAGAGTTGCTTCGTCAATTTCGGTTTTAATTTGAGCAACAGCAGACTCCTTGAGGATGCCATTATCCCAAACCCATTCCTTTCCTTCCATGATTCCATCGACAAAAGCATCCGGAGCAGAAGGATCTGCTACGATATCAGCAGCAGTGGCAAGCATAAAATCATCCGCAACCATATTGCAGTTTTCTTTCTTAATGATAGAACCCATACCTCTAGAAGATACGCCTAAACGAACACCCTCATCGAGGAGGTTCTTAGCAATCTTACCCATAGGTGTATCAAGTAACTTTGCTTTACCAACAAAGTTAGTTCCATCTTCAGAAAGAGAAACGATTTTATGCGACACTCTATCAAGATTGATAGAAGGTCCATCTGGGTGACCTAATTCGCCAAGGGCACGCCCCTTTTGAATATAGTTCTCATCGTATTTAGCAACTTCACGCGCCAAAGTTCTCATAGGATACATCCTACCATTGCGGTTTTTAAGTTCCGCTTGTAAGAAGATCCCTTCGATGAAGTAATTCTTCTTGCCTTCTTTCTCCTCGCACAGAAAGTCTACTTGAGTGATTTCTTCAGATATCAGTTTCATCATCGGTTTGTACTTCGGGTTGTTCGTCGGTGGGAGGTTCGTGAGGTTGACGTTCATCAACTTCTACCTCTTCAGGTTCAGTAGCGGTGCCATCTGGAACTTCAATTTCGTCCGCTGCCGCTTGAGCAGTGTCGTCTAATTCAAATCCCATAGATTGTGCAAAATCAACTTTACGTTGTTGAATTGCGTCAAATGCAGTAGTGTTAAGAGCATCTTTTACAGAGTCGATAGCAGCAGATTTCTCGTCTCCAAAGATTTGTTTAACAATCTGTTGTGCAATGTCGCTAGGCATAATATATCTCCCAATGATATTATTTAGTTATTTAGATTTCTCCTCGTTTTGCATCTGCGGGATCAGGACCCTCTGCTTCTGGTTGCTGCGGATTTTCTGCTGCAGGTGCTCCCTGCCCAGCATCCATAGAAGGATCCATTGCTTCCGCTGGATCAAGAATAAGACCTGCATCCATCTCAGATTTAATTTGCTTATCAATTTCTTTAATCTCCTGATCAGTTTGCTTGAGAACCTGACGACGCATGTACTCAATTGAGAAGTATTTACCAACAAACGGATCCATAGATGCAACCTGATTCATCCTTTCGTTACGAATCTCAATCTCTTTCAGTTCCGTAAAGTAGTTATCAGCAATGTAATCAAACTGAACATGCTCTTTCATTTCATCCCATTCTTCCAGAGAGATAACTCCTTTAAGAATAAGTTGAGTTTTCAAGAGATCAGTAAACAGTTCAGAGAAACGCTTACGGAGACGTGCAACAAATTTTTGAAACTTAACTTCGTCACGAGTGATCTCAGCAGCACGTCCAATATTAAATGTAGTTTCTGTTTCTAAACGAGAGGAAGGAACGTTAAGTGCCTTATACAGTTTCTTCTGAAAATACTTAACGTCTTCTAGTTCTCCAAGGTTCTGACCACCAGGAAGTGTGGAGATTTCTGTACCTCTACCACCTTCACGACGAGGGAGCCAAAAATCTTCCAGCATAGACATGAACTTCTTATCATCCTTAATCTCACCAGTGTTTGCATCGTATACTAGTTTATTACGATAGCGACTCATAACCTCACGCAGATATTGCTCTGCTTTATTCTTGGGAAGATTACCAACATCGATGTAGAAGATTCTGCGCTCAGGTGCTCTACTCAAACGGTAGATAACCAGAGAATCTTCAATCATTCTAAGTTGGTTGACTGCCTTAATCGCCTTATGCAGGTGACTAAGAGTCATGTTCTTATTCAGATCTTGAATACCAGAGTGGCAATAGCAAATAGAATCAGTGGTAATCTTCATACCCTGATTAGTAGAGTTCTTCAGACCCTTGGGATTATAAAGAAAATACTCTGCTGCCTTTTGCGTAAGTTGCTGATTCATATCAACACCACGCAACTCATCTGGTTTCTTTTGTTGATATTCAGTTACCTTGCGAATCTTACGAGGATCAATGTAGCGAAGTTCTGCAAGACCTGCACTAGGATTTTTAGGATCGATAATCTTATGGTAAAACAATCTACCATCAACATACCAACGACGGAAGATTTCATACGAACGATTTTCAAAATCAAGAAGACGAAGAATCTCTTGAAACTCTTCTCTCATCAGTTTCTTGATCTTATCCGAAACTTTTAAATTAGAGAGTTCTAACTCAACAGGTACATCATCAAAATTACCACAAATAGTTTCATTTACAATATCATCTACAGCACTATCGCACTCAGGTTGCAAAACCATTTCTCTGTAGCGAGAAATTAATTCATATTCATTGCGGAGCGTGCCGTCAAAATCAACCGAATAACCATAATATCCGCCACCTACAATAGGTTGCGAC
>AACY020563579.1_pt1 | contig 11760 bp, 9 predicted proteins | sample 267378 | NCBI WGS metagenome assembly AACY02 (sample SAMN02954345, study PRJNA13694) | marine metagenome | biome: aquatic; feature: ocean; material: water; isolation source: isolated as part of a large dataset composed predominantly from surface... | reverse complement strand
GCCTCGAGCGTGTGGCGCAATTTGGCCAGGATGTATCGGTCGAGAGGCTGAGGCGAGTCTGTCCGCCAGGTCGGGGTCGCCTCGGGGGCGTACAGGGTGAAGAAGTAGTACGTACTCCAGAGCGGCAGCAGGAACTGGCGCACCCCCTCGCGGATCCCCTCCTCGGTGACCACAAGATTGCCGCCGCGAATCACCGAGCTCGACATCAGGAACCACCGCATCGCGTCAGCACCGTCTCGTTCGAAGACTTCGGACACGTCGGGGTAGTTGCGCAACGACTTCGACATTTTTTGACCGTCTGAGCCCAGGACAATGCCGTGGCTGATGACTTGGGAGAAGGCTGGCCTGTCAAATAGGGCCGTGGCCAGAACGTGCATTGTGTAAAACCAGCCGCGTGTTTGGCCGATGTATTCGACGATGAAATCTGCCGGATTATGCGAGTCGAACCAGTCGTGGTTATCGAATGGGTAGTGCACTTGGGCAAACGGCATCGACCCTGAGTCGAACCACACATCTAAGACGTCTGGAATTCGCCGCATCATCGACGTGCCTGATGGGTCGTCCGGATTGGGTCGGACGAGGTCGTCGATGGCGGGTCGGTGGAGGTCGTCCGGGCGAACGCCGAAGTCGGCTTCTAGTTCGTCGAGTGACCCGTAGACATCGACCCGGGGGAAGGCTGGGTTATCTGATTTCCACACTGGAATCGGTGATCCCCAATAACGGTTTCTGCTGATCGACCAGTCTCTGGCGTTTTCCAACCACTTGCCGAACTGCCCGTCTTTGACATTGGCAGGAACCCAGGTGATGTCCTGATTGAGCTCGACCATCCGGTCACGAAATTTCGTGACGCGAACAAACCAACTCGACACCGCTCGATAAATCAGAGGGGTCCGGCATCTCCAGCAGTGTGGGTAGGAGTGGTCGTAGCTGCGCTGCTGGAGCAGCTTGCCGGCTGACTTCAGGAGTGCGGTCAGTGGCTTATTGGCATCAAACACTTGCATTCCTGCGACGTCGGTAACTTCGGGCAAAAAGACCCCGGCGTCGTCGAGTGAAATGACCACGGGAATCCCGGCCTCGGCACAAATGACTTGGTCGTCTTCTCCGTAGGCGGGGGCTTGGTGCACAATTCCCGTGCCTTCACCCGTCGCTACGTAGTCGGCCACCAGCACCTGCCAGGCGTTGTGGTTACCGAAAGCGTCGACATCTGCGTAGTAGTCGAACACCCGCTGATAGGTAATGCCCGCCAGGTCCGATCCGGTCAGGTGACGCTCGATGGCGTCCCTTGCGGCGTCGACCGATTCGTAACCGAGGTCCTTGGCGTAGGCGGGCAGTGTGTCGGCGGCTAACAGGTACCGGGCGTCATGCCGCCTTTTCCCATCCTCTCCGTCTGCCGCGCCTTCGGCTCCTGAGGGAATCACGACGTAGTCGATGTCTGGTCCGACGGCGAGCGCAGCGTTGGTGGGCAGTGTCCACGGCGTCGTGGTCCACGCCAGTGCCCGTACGTCGACCAGATCGAGCGCCTCCGCTCGATCTCCGGTGAGCGGGAATGCGACGGTGACGGACTGGTCTTGACGTGGTTTGTAGACGTCGTCGTCCATCCGGAGCTCGTGGTTGGACAGCGGAGTCTGGTCCCTCCAGCAGTAGGGCAGAACTCGGTAGCCCTCATAGGCGAGCCCTTTGTCGTAGAGGGTCTTAAAGGCCCAAATGACACTTTCCATGAAGGTGATGTCGAGGGTTTTATAGTCATTCTCGAAATCGACCCACCGGGCCTGGCGGGTGACGTAGTCCTGCCATTCTTCGGTGTAGCGAAGCACTGATTCCTTCGCCGCCTGGTTGAACTGGGCGATACCCATGGCTTCAATTTCGGATTTGTTGCTGATTCCTAATTGGCGCTCTGCTTCGAGCTCCGCGGGGAGCCCGTGGGTATCCCACCCGAAGCGTCGGTGCACTTGGTAGCCGCGCATGGTGAAGTACCGGGGAAAGAGGTCTTTGGCATATCCAGTGAGCAGGTGGCCGTAGTGCGGGAGACCGTTGGCGAAGGGAGGCCCGTCGTAGAAGACCCATTCGTCGCACCCTTCTCGCTGGTCGATTGAGCGCTGGAAGGTGTCGTGCTGGGCCCAGTAGGCCAGCACGTCATGCTCAATCTCGGGGAAGCGTGGCGAAGGCTGGACGGAGGCTCCGTCGCGATGGCGGGGGTAGGTCATGGGGCTCCCAACAACGTGTACGTCACACGGGGACGTGGTCTCCCACGCGGTACCACCCCGCTTGTCTGGCTTCCCAGACCTCTCGTTGTTGGGCGATATCGGGCCCTCCCGACCGGCTCTACTCCCCCGTGGGGTTTCTTCCGGTGACTCCCCGGTGATTGCCGGTTCGACGTCCTGGACATCATTCTACCCGAGCGGAGGCGGCTGTTTGAGGCGGGCAAGGGCCTCATCGATGCTGTCGACAAGGCTCAGCGAAGAATCAGATGATTCCGCCCAGCGGATTGCCCCCTCCGCGAGAGCGCCAGCGAGTGCCCACTGCCAGACCGGGTCGGGAATGCCGAGGGCCACGATTTCACGAAGCTTCGCCATCCGAGCGGGTGCCGCCTCCCACGCATCGCTGAGCGCTCCCATTGCTTCAGCCTGAGTGGCAATTAATGGAATCCGGTGGCGACTGATGCCACCCGCTAGCTCGCGAACGGCGTCGAGAAGTCGCTCACCGGCCGACACCTGCTCCTCCAGATCCACCAGGGCGTCATCGATGGATGTGAACAGCAGGTCGGATTTTTGCGGGAAATAGTTGAAGAAGGTAGCGCGGGAGATCCCGGCGCGTCGGGCAATCTCGTCGATGGATGTGGAGGGATACCCCTGTTCGAGAAAAAGCTCGGAGGCAGCCTCCTCGAGGGTGACGCGCGAGAAAGCGCGTGGTCGTCCGGTCCTAGTCATGTGAGGCGCCTCTATACTGGGGTCGTCTTTCTGGACTAAGTCTAATTATTCTGTGGGGTGGCTGTGTTTCGAACCGATCCGCGGATGGCACGGCGAGCTCGCTGGGCATCCCTCGTAGGAACCTCGCTGGAGTCGTACGACTTCTACATTTACGCCTACTTCGCAGCCTTCTTCGTCGGCCCCCTCTTTTTTGACCCCCTGGGAGGATTCGGTGGCACCCTCGCAGCCTTCCTCTCGATTGCTTTGGCCTTTGTTATTCGACCGGTCGGAGCCATCGTGTTCGGACATATCGGCGACCGGATTGGGCGGCGAAAAACACTGATTGCGACAGTGACGCTCATGGGAGTCGCCACTGGCCTGATTGGCGTGCTGCCCACCTACGAACAAGCCGGCTGGCTCGGCGGGGCTTTTCTCGTGCTCTTACGCCTCCTCCAAGGCATCTCACTCGGCGGCGAGTGGGGCGGCGCGGTGCTCGTCGCCACCGAACACGAAACAGGAGCCAGGCGGGCTTTTGCCGCCGCCATGCCACAACTGGGCTCACCGATTGGCTCCATCCTCTCCGCGACCGCGTTTATTTGGCTCACAATGACCCTCACCAGTGAGGAGATTGTCGAGTGGGCCTGGCGTATCCCGTTCTGGACAGCCATTCCGCTGCTCCTGGTGTCACTGTGGCTGCGGGTCATGGTCTCTGAGACCCCAGTGTTCGAAAAACTGGTCGAGAAAGAGAGGCGGCCACGAGTTCCCCTGATTGCGCTGTTAAAGGCACAGCCGGCCGCCATCTTTGTGGCAGTGGCGGTGGCCCTCCTTGGAATCGGCTCCTACTCGCTGATGAACACGTACACCATCAACTACGGCGTGGTTGTCCTTGGCTTCGAGTACTACCAACTCCTGATTGCGACCACCATCGGAGGGCTACTGCAGCTGATCACCATTCCGCTGTTTGGTGCGTGGGCGATGCGTATTGGCTCCAGCGCAGTCGTCGCCTGGGGTGCGCTTGGCACGCTTCTTGTCGCTTTCCCGATCTACTACTACCTCCAATTTGCCAACTTCGGCGTGCTCGTCGGAATGATGGTGATTGGCGGCATCCTGCCCACGATGAGTTGGGCAGCACTAGGCGGCGTGTTTACCGAGCTCTTCGACGAGCGCTACCGCTACTCGGCCTTGGGAATCGCTTACGCCATCGCCGCGGTCATTTCTGGCTTTGTGCCGGCGCTGACGCTGACCATTGGGGAGGCAACCGGCAATGTGTGGTGGCATCCGGGAGTGGTGCTTGCCGCACTCTCACTGATTACTCTCATCGCCGCGCTGATGGCCGGTCGCATGCGAGTGCATATGGCCGAGCCCAACTACCGGCGGCCTCGCTACTAACACCCCCGCACCGGACAGGCCTTGACGGCGCGCCGCCTCCTGTCACCCGCAGCAGTGCTCCGCCTATACTGACCGGCAAGAACAATGCAGTCGAGGTAGTGACAAGGAGCGGAAATGTCCCGGGAAATGACCTATCCTCGCGGAGCGGTGCTCGCGGACTCCCTTGTCGCGAACCGTAGCCTCGTCACCGACATTGGAATTGTGCTCGCGGGAGTCTTCGCGGTTGCCCTTCTAGCTCAGGTATCGATACCCCTCTGGCCGGTGCCGGTCACTGGTCAAACACTCGGGGTGATTGTTGTGGGCGCCGCACTCGGAGCCAAACGGGCCATGGCATCGATGGCGACCTACATGGTGGCCGGTGTGGCCGGACTCCCCGTGTTCGCGGGCTTCAGCGGCGGCCCGTTAACGGTCGTGCAGCCGAGCTTCGGCTACATCATTGGCTTCATCTTTGCGGCTGGAGCAGTCGGATGGATTGCCGAGAGAACCTGGGACCGGAAGTTTTGGAAGTCACTTCCGTTGTATTTGCTGGCCTCCGCTATCCCCTTCCTCGTCGGTGTCCCCTATCTCGGTCTTGTCCTCGGCGCAATGGGGCAGCCCAATGACATCGCGACGCTGATGGCGCTCGGTTTCACCCCCTTCATTCTCGGAGGCGTCATCAAAGCCGTCATTGCAGCGGGACTGACTCCTCTGGCGTGGCGGGCGGTTCATGCGCTCGACGCCAAGAAAAAGGGCGACTAAGGCAAACCCCGTTCGGATTCCGCGGATTCCGCGGAGGTTTGTACCATTGAGGGGTCCCAATCAGGCACGATCACACGGTGCCGCTCATAGTGAAAGGTCGTCATGGCCCATATCCCCGATAAGCCACAACTAGAGGGTCTCGAGGCGACCTGGTCAGACAACTGGGAACAACAGGGCACCTACCGCTTCGATCGCACACGAGGTCTCGAACGGGGATCCGACGGTGTGTTCGCTATTGACACTCCCCCGCCGACGGCGTCGGGAAGTCTGCATATCGGGCACGTCTTTAGCTACACCCACATGGACCTGCAGGCCCGCTATCAACGCATGCGCGGACAGGAAATCTTCTACCCCATGGGCTGGGACGATAACGGCCTGCCCACCGAACGCCGTGTGCAGAACTACTACGGTGTGCGCTGCGACCCGACCCTGCCCTACGACGAGCACTTCACCCCTCCCTTCGAGCGTGGCGAAGGACCCAAAGATCACCACGCAGTGCCGATTAGCAGGCGGAACTTCGTGGAGCTCTGTGAAACGCTCACCGTCGAGGACGAGAAGCAGTTTGAAGACCTCTGGCGGACGCTCGGCCTGAGCGTTGACTGGTCTCTCACCTACCGCACCATTGACGACCACTCGCAGCGCACCGCCCAGCGAGCGTTTCTGAACAACCTCGAGCGAGGAGAGGCCTACCAAGCAGACGCCCCCACGCTGTGGGACATCAGTTTCCGGACAGCGGTGGCGCAAGCGGAACTAGAAGACCGCGAACAACCCGCCGCCTACCACCGGGTGAGCTTCCACGGGCCCGGCACCGATGAGACCGTCACCATCGTCACCACCAGACCGGAATTGATTGCGGCGTGTGTGGCGCTGGTCGCCCACCCCGACGATGAGCGCTACCACGCTCTCTTCGGAAAGACCGTCACCAGTCCGCTATTTGGTGTGGAGGTTCCAGTTCACGCCCACCCCCTGGCCCAACAAGACAAAGGGACCGGCCTCGCCATGGTGTGTACCTTCGGCGATGTCACCGACGTCGTGTGGTGGCGAGACCTCGAACTCCCCACCCGGCCCATCCTGGGTCAAGACGGGCGCGTCATCAGCGATGTTCCCGAGTGGATGGCTACTCCCGAGGCCCAGGTGGCGTATCAGGAGCTTGGCGGGAAGACGGTGTTCTCCGCGAAAGCCCGAATGGTGGAGATGCTCCGGGATTCGGGTGATCTCCAGGGCGAGCCAGAGCCGATTACCCACCCTGTGAAGTTTTTTGAGAAAGGCGATAAGCCTCTCGAGATTGTCACCACTCGCCAGTGGTACATCGCCAATGGCTCCCGCGACGAGGACTTAAAAAAGCGCCTGCTGCAAAGAGGGCAAGACGTTCAGTTCCACCCGGACTTCATGCGTGTTCGCTACGACAACTGGGTGGAGGGTCTGAGCGGAGACTGGCTGATCTCCAGGCAGCGTTTCTTTGGAGTCCCCCTACCCATTTGGTACGCCGTGGACGACGACGGCGAGGTCCGACGAGATCAGGTCATCACGCCGGCACTGGATGCTCTTCCCGTCGACCCCACCTCGGATCCTGCTCCCGGCTACACCGAAGACCAGCGAGGAAAACCAGGCGGCTTCGTCGGCGAGGCAGACATCATGGACACCTGGGCCACCTCGAGTCTTACCCCACAAATTGCCGGTGGCTGGGGAAGCGACGACGAGCTTTTTGACCTGGTGTTCCCCTATGACCTCCGCAGTCAAGGACAGGACATTATTCGCACCTGGTTGTTCTCGACAGTGCTGCGGGCAGAGCTCGAACACGGAACGCTTCCCTGGCGTCACGCGGGAATCTCTGGCTTCATCGTGGACCCCGACCGCAAGAAGATGTCGAAGTCGAAAGGCAACGTGGTCACCCCACAGGCGATGCTCGACGACCACGGCTCTGATGCGGTCCGCTATTGGGCAGCGTCCTCCCGGTTGGGTACTGATGCGGCGTTTGACCCACAAGACCCCAAAGTCATCAAGATCGGTCGTCGCCTCGCTATCAAAGTCCTGAACGCGGCGAAATTCGCCTATTCATTCCCCGGTGAGGGTGGAGCGCTGAGGGAGCCGCTGGATATCGACATGCTCTCTGACCTCGCAGAGGTTCTCGACCAAGCAACGGCTGCCTACGAGGCGTTTGACCATGCCAGGGCGCTCGAGCTCACGGAAACGTTTTTCTGGAGCTTCACCGACGACTACCTCGAACTGGTCAAAGAGCGTGCTTACCGCGACTCCTCGGATCCTGGCCAGCAAAGCGCTGTGACGGCATTGCGGCTCGCGCTTGATGCGATGTTGCGTCTGCTAGCCCCCGTCCTGCCGTTTGCCACCGAAGAAGTCTGGAGCTGGACGCACGAGGGCAGCGTTCACCTGGCGGCCTGGCCGTCACCAGAGGAGCTATCGCTTCCTGACAACCCTGCTCGTGGGGTCTTTGCTCTCGCGTCCCAGGCGTTGATTCCACTCCGCCGAGCCAAGACGGATCGGAAACTGTCCCAGCGCTCAGCCGTTCAGTCGGTGACACTCCGGGCCCCAGCGCTACTGGCGCACGCGAGTGAGGACCTGAGCGCCCTTGGTCACATCGCTTCTCTCACCTTGGACGAGGGCGACGAGGTGGAGCTGGTGGAGTTTGTGCCGGCAGAGGAGTCAGAGTGAAAGTCGGTGGGCGTTTCGACATTGGCTCGCTTGCCGATTCGCTACCGGAGCCCCTCGCGAGTGATGTCCGAAAAATCGAGTCCGAGCTCACCGACGAGGAGAAAGCCTCAAAGCGCTGGACTCTGACGTGGCTGGAGGGCAAGCCCATTGTCGAGCTCGATAACGGTCCGACCTTGCGGGGCTAGGCAGACTTTTCTTGGCGCTTGGTCGACCGCGGCACGATTGTCGGGGAGGCGTTATTGTCAACGACATCCTTGGTGATCACGACCCGTTGGATTTCTTCTGACGAGGGGACATCAAACATCACAGGCCCCAGCACCTCTTCAAGGATGGCCCGCAGTCCCCTCGCACCGGTCTGACGCAGTGCCGCCAGGTCAGCAATTGCTTCGAGAGCGCCTTGCTCGAACTCTAATTCGACGTCGTCTAACTGGAACATGCGCTGATACTGCTTAGTAAGCGCATTCTTCGGGGTTTGGAGAATGTCCATAAGCGCCGTCTGATCAAGCGGCGACACGGTGGTGACCACCGGCAGTCGGCCAATGAACTCTGGAATCAAGCCGAACTTGTGGAGGTCTTCTGGCAAGACATCGGCGAATAAATCGTCGATGACACCCGGGGTGTGGAGGGGGGCGCCAAAACCGATGCCGTGTCGGCCGGCTCGCTGGGAAATGATGTCTTCCAAGCCCGAGAAGGCTCCGGCCACGATGAACAACACGTTGCTGGTGTCGATTTGGATGAAGTCCTGCTGTGGGTGTTTGCGTCCACCCTGTGGGGGAACTGAGGCGACGGTGCCCTCCAGTATTTTCAGCAGCGCTTGCTGAACACCCTCACCGGAGACGTCGCGAGTAATGGACGGGTTTTCTGCTTTCCGCGCGATTTTGTCGACCTCGTCGATGTAGATGATGCCCTGCTCAGCCCGCTTGACGTCGTAATCCGCAGCCTGAATGAGCTTCAGCAGAATGTTCTCGACGTCTTCGCCGACATATCCGGCCTCGGTCAGCGCCGTGGCATCGGCAACAGCAAAGGGCACATTCAATCGACGCGCAAGAGTTTGGGCGAGGTAGGTCTTCCCGCAACCGGTGGGCCCAATCAGGAGAATGTTGGACTTTTGGATTTCCACGTCTTCTGGGTCGGTATCCCCACGCCCTTGGGCGCGAACACGCTTGTAGTGGTTGTAGACCGCGACCGACAGGGCCTTTTTCGCAGGCTCCTGGCCAATGACGTATTCCTCGAGAAAATCGAAGATTTCCTTGGGCTTTGGCAGGTCAAAGTCGGCCACACCTTCGCCCGACTTTTCCGCCTGGCGCTCTTCGATGATTTCGTTGCACAGCTCAACACACTCATCGCAGATGTACACCCCGGGTCCAGCGATGAGTTGCTGCACCTGTTTTTGGCTCTTGCCACAGAACGAACACTTCAGGAGTTCGCCTGATTCACCTGCACGCGCCATGCTGGACCGCCCCCGCTCACCTCGTGGGTCCAAGTAGTCGACAGCGTACCGGGATTGTCTAGTTGGCCCGCTATTTCTGTGGAGAGAGTGTCGTTTCAGGCCTTCCTCGTACACTCATAGCGTGATGCGATGGCACTCTCCCCTGCTCTCGGTGGGACTCCTTGCGCTTCTCAGCGTCGCCCCTGTTCAGCTAGCGATGGCGCACAACCAAGTGGCCCAAACCACGCCTGCAGCAGGTTCTACCGTGACGACAAGCCCGGTCGAGATTGAAATTGTCACAACCGATCAGCTCCTCGACCTCGGCGGTAACGCAAGCGGTTTTGCGATCACTGTTCAGGACGGTGCGGGAAATTACTTTGGCGATGGATGTGTCCGCGTCGATGGTCCTGCTCTCTATGCCTCGGCAGAGCTCGGCGACGCGGGGGAATACACCGTGACGTACCAATACATTTCAGCCGACGGCCACAGCCTGTCGGATGCGTTTGTCTTCTTCTTTGAGCCCACGGCAGACCACGCCCCGACTCTCGGCCAATCGAGCCCGCCCGTCTGTGGTGGCAGTGCCGACGAACCCGCCGAAGCGCCAGCGGTCGAGGCAGAAGAGAACGAGCTGGAGACACCTTCTCCGAGTCGTGTCGAGGAGGAGTCAGACACCGACAGCAGGTCTGTCCTCCGCAACACAATGGCCTGGAGCGGGCCGATTATCGGTGCCGGGATTGTTGTCGTCGCCGTCGCGACAATGGGCTATCTCCTGTGGGAGAGATCCCGCTCGAAACGCTAGCTCGCCTCGACCGCCTTCGGTCCCGAGGCAGGGGCAAGACCACCCTTACGACTGGTCAGCACCTGGTCAATCAGACCGTATTCGAGCGCCTCGTCGGCGGTCAGAATCTTGTCCCGATCGATGTCCTGGTTGATTTGCTCAATCGTGCGGTTCGAATGCTTCGACAGTGTCTGCTCCAACCATTCACGCAAGCGGGAGATTTCCCTGGCCTGGATTTCAATGTCAGAGGCCTGTCCACGGCCGGCTTCACCCATCATTGGCTGGTGAATCAGCACTCGCGCGTTTGGCAGAGCCAGTCGCTTGCCTGGAGTTCCACCGGCAAGAATCACCGCGGCAGCAGAGGCAGCCTGCCCAAGCACCACCGTCTGTACCTCGGGCCGGATGTACTGCATGGTGTCGTAGATGGCTGTCATGGCAGTGAACGAGCCACCCGGTGAGTTGATATACATCACGATGTCCCTCTCGGGATCCTGGCTCTCGAGAACGAGGAGCTGTGCCATCACGTCGTCGGCGGAAGCGTCATCCACCTGGACACCAAGAAAGACAATGCGGTCTTCGAACAGCTTGGCGTAGGGGTCTTGGCGCTTAAAGCCGTAGCTCGTGCGCTCTTCAAAGCTCGGCAGGATGTAGCGCGCCTGGGGGTCAAAACGGAAAGTCATGTCGTCGCCTACTTCTTCTTCGCTTGTTTGGTTCCGCCGCCACCGATGACGTCGCTCGCCGAGGCCCGGATGTGGTCGACAAATCCGTACTCGAGTGATTCCTCGGCGTCGAACCACTTGTCGCGGTCGCCGTCGGCCATAATCTGCTCGACGGTTTTGCCGGTGGCCTCAGCCGTGATTTCTGCCAGGCGCTTTTTCATGTCGTTAATGAGCTGCGCCTGAGTCTGAATATCACTTGCAGTTCCTCCAAAACCGCCGTGTGGCTGGTGAAGAAGCACACGGGCGTTGGGGGTGATGTAGCGCTTTCCTTTTGTCCCTGCAGTCAGCAGAAGCTGACCCATGGAGGCCGCCATTCCGATTCCGACGGTCACGATGTCGTTTGGAACAAACTGCATCGTGTCGTAAATCGCCATCCCCGCGGTGATCGAACCACCGGGCGAGTTGATGTAGAGGTAGATGTCCTTCTCGGGATCCTCTGCCGCCAGGAGCAACAGCTTGGCCGCGATTTCATTGGCGTTTTCATCGCGGACCTCTGAACCCAGCCAGATAATCCGGTCTTTCAACAGGCGATCAAACACGCTCTGTTGCATCATCGGTTCAGCCATGATCTCCTCAAACTCGTGTGATGGCGTTGGTCTCGACAGTACTGGGGTGGGCACGCTGCGCCGGGGCCTGTTCGCCCTCGGCAGAGGCTTGCCTAGTGGTCGTGTCCGTCTGACTCAGCGGGCGTGCCGACCTCTCCCAAAAAGTCACTGAGGTCGACTTTCTTGCCCTTGCTGTCTTTCACGGTCACTGACTTCAGCGCCTGGGACAGCGCCTTCGAGCGCGAGACTTCATTAGCCACTGCACCCAGCTGGTTTTGCTGGTTGAGCGCCTGAATAAACTCCGCGGGCTCCATGCCGTACTGACCGGCTGACTGGACGAGGTAGCTCGAAAGCTCATCTTGAGTGGGCTGGACTTCCAAGGTGGAGACCAGTTCGTCCAGAACAAACTGCGTGCGCAAAGACTTCCCTGTCGACTCAGTTACTTCTTTTCGGTGCTCATCGTCTTGGAGGCGGTTTTCCTGCTCCAAGTGACGGTGAACTTCCTGCTCGACAACGGCCTCTGGCAGCGGCAAGTCCAGCTCGCCGACCATTTTTTCCACGAGCTTGTCTCGCGCCTCTTGGGCTT
>AACY020311389.1_pt1 | contig 11760 bp, 1 predicted proteins | sample 267378 | NCBI WGS metagenome assembly AACY02 (sample SAMN02954345, study PRJNA13694) | marine metagenome | biome: aquatic; feature: ocean; material: water; isolation source: isolated as part of a large dataset composed predominantly from surface... | reverse complement strand
GGCGACAGGCACGCGTTGATCTCGCCGATTTTGCCGGCGAGTCGTCGGTGCTCTTGCGGTTTGACTTCAGCACGGCGGGTGAACTTGATGCTGATGACAACGCGACGATCGAGCCGGAGGCGGAGCGGGAGGTGGCGGGAGCCGCTACCCTCATCGGTGGCGGATCCTATGAGGTCACTCTCGATACTGTTGCTGGCCTCCAACTTGGGATGCTGGCGATCCGGACACCGTCGGCGAATCAGCAGACGCTGGCCGTGGTCGGGGGTGTCGTCGAAGATCCCGAGGGGCCTGCACGAGTTGTCGCCATTGACGCCGCGACCGACACCGTGATCCTGCAAGCCGATGACGCGGCAGTCGGGGTGACATTTGATGTCGCCGACCAACTCAGCTTCTTCGCCGCCGGAACGGCCAAGAATAATATTCTGGGCCTGGCCAGTTCCATCGGAAACTTTAACAGTACGAGTGAAGTCAACTCCGGGTCGCGAAGCCTGAATAACGACCACGAAGGCTTCTACGTCGATGACATCATCATCGGCTTTGCCGAGCGGGGCGAGATGGTGACCTATGACGGTGGAACGACAAACGCCACAGGCTTCTTCGACCTTGGCACACCGACCAACACCGTCGACTATCCCCAGCAGACGCTGGTCGGCCCGTATCAGCTCGAAATCCGTCGCGGAACCGAGTTTGCCACGGTGCCGCGTCAGACGACTGGGATGAACTGGCATCGCGACGACAACGCCCGGATTTTCCGGCAGTTCGACACCAACGACCGACTGGTCCAGATGGTGGCGGCTGATCCGCTGGTGCTGCAGACGGCCAGCTTTGCCAATGCCGATATCGGGAATCTCAATCCGATTGAGGTGGTTGGGCGGGGCAATGGCACAGTGACGCCTGATCCATTCGGGATGGGGGACAACGCGATGGTGGCGCTGTCGGCAGATCTAACAGTGGACACCACGAGCCACTCGGTTGTGGACTGGGGCGTTGACTTGCAGGGTCAGCCGAGTGCCGTGTTGCGGTACTCACTAGACGCGTTAGATGCGGTGGGTGTCTTGCGAACAAACGAGGTCTACACGCCGCTCCCAGCAACGTTTACTTTTATTCCAGGCGATCTACTAAGTGGTGGTCTGCCGAGTGGGGACGGAGTGGCTGTTGATCTCCTCGGGAATGGGCAGTGGATCACCGTCGATAATTTCGGCATGTTCAACAACGTCGGGAACGCAGTTGCTTCGCTCACTGGCTCCCAGGGCGAACGCTGGATTGACCTGGTAGCCAAGATCCAAGCCACTGATCCAACGATCGTGCCAAACCCCGTCACGGGATCAATTTTCACGGCGGACACCCGCGTGGCCTTCTTCCACACCGGCCGCCTCAGTGACGGCACCGGTACGGTTGGTGGCTACACCGGCGGGGTGGTGCTCTCCGGGGTGGAGATCCTTGCCTCCCGGCCGGTGGAGACCACCGGCACGATTGGCGACGCCAACAACATTCACGAGTTTGAGCAGGGACAGTTCGTCATTCAGGGTAATTTCGTCACCGATGCCCTCAGCTACGGCATCCGCATCGATGCCGGCCGCGATGAATCACCCGACCCGTACGGGAACTATTTCGGTGTGACCGACGAACCGCACCTTGGCGTCGCCCGCAACCTGCCGGTCCTCAACGATCCACGGCTGGTGCCCGGGGCGGTGGTCAGCAACAACGTCGTCGCCCGGTCCGGGACGGCCGGCATTCTTTTCAGCGGCGAGGTCAATGCCGCCAATGAGCCGGCGTCGGTGGTGCCCTTTGGCCGGATTGTCAACAACACGATCTACGGCGGACCGGGTTCGACCGCAGTCGGCATCGATGTCACCGAGGCAGCCGGGCCGACGATCGTCAACAACGTCTTTGCCGAACTTGGCACCGCCGTACGGGTCGATGGCACCTCGGCCAGCGATGGGCTGGGCAACGACCGCACGGTTGTGAGTACCTCGGCCTTCTACGCGGTCGGAAGCCAGGTCACCGGAGCGTCGCAGACCCTGCCGCTGGTGCTGGCCCAGACGCCGTTCGTCAATTCGGCCGGCGGAAACTTCTACCCCATCGCGGGCACCCCGGTGGTCGACAGCGCGCTGAACCAGTTGCAGGATCGCAACGAGTCGCGGGTGGTGAAAGAGGCGATCGGCCTAGCGCCGTCGCCCATCGTCGCGCCGGCGACCGACATCTTCGGCCAACTCAGGGCGGATGACCCCCAGCAGGCAACGGCACCGGGCCTCGGAAGCAACGTCTTCCAGGACCGCGGGGCGATCGAGCGGGTTGACACGACCCGGCCCTTTGGACGGATCGTCTCACCGCTTGATCAGGGGGCCACGCCGGTCGATGCCGATCCAAGCATCGACAGCGTCGTCGTCAACGGGCCGGATGCCCGGGGGATTCGAACCTTCGCCATCCAGCTCAACGATGTCGGCGTCGGCATCGACAAGGCGACGGTCACGGCTGAGGCGTTTGTGCTGTCGCGGGATGGAATCGTGCTGATTGAGGGAATTGATTACCAGTGGCTCTACAATCAGAACACCAATCAGGTCCTCTTCCGGGCCACGTCGGTCTTCCCGCTGGGTGAATACCTGATCAACGTTCTCTCGAGCCAGGCAAACCCGAACGCCGGCGTTCCCGGGCGGGTGACCGACCTTGCCAACAATCCGCTCCGGCCAAACAGCGTCGGTGGCGGCACGAGCTTTTTCATTGCCCTTGGTGACGCCCCGACCCTGCCGCTCAACCTGGAGGCAACCGCAGCCACCGCTCGTGTCGACCTGGAATGGCAGCCACCGGTCACCTCGGTCGCCAAGCCCGTGACCAACTACAAGGTTCAGTGGGTTGAGTTCACGCCGGGCTCGACGCCCGACTGGACGGTCGCTGAGGAAACGCTGACAGACAGCACGGCATTCTCGTTCACTGTTGTTGATCCTAATCCGGCCGACAGCACGGACGGCATTGCCTGGCCCGAAAACTACAAGCGATATGTCTTCCGGGTGGCTGCCCGCAACGATGTCGGCTGGGGCGGGTTCAGCCAGGCAAGCCCGGTCGTTGTTCCCCGCCGGGTGATCGACGCCCCGACAAGCCTGACCGGAAGCTCAAACAACCAGCAGGTTTCACTCAGTTGGACCGCCCCCGGTGCCGATCCTGAGAACCCGATCACGGGTTATCTGATCGAGTATTCGAGCGACGGCGGCACAACCTGGTTTGAGACAGCCGACACCGATGGAATTGCTGCTGACAATGCTGCAACCCTCAGTGGTCTGGCCCAGGGCGTTACCTACGACATCCGCGTTGCAGCGGTGACGACCGTGACGCTCTCGGAGGAAATCGTCACGGGTGCATTTGCGGACACTCAGTGACAGTCGTTGGCGTGCCTGCCCAGGTGGCTGGCCTCTCCGCCACGCCAAAGAATGACGGTTCGCTTGAGATCGATTGGACGATTCCCGGAGACGGTGGTTCAACGCTCACCGGGTATGCGGTTGAGTATTCGCTGAGCGATCCGGCCGGCACACCGAATTGGACTTCCTATCCTCACAGCGGCACCGCTTTGAACGTCAATCTTTCCGAGGCCACCGACGGCAATCTCACCGCTGGAACCGCAGTCTGGGTGCGGGTGCGGGCAAGCAACGGCCAGGGTGACGGCGAATGGTCGGCGCCGCTCGCTGCGTCCATGCCCGACGTGCCGACAGGCGTACTCGATGTGGCAGCCGACGCAACGGTGACGGATGGCACCGTGACGCTCACCTGGACCTATGAGGAGCCGGTGCTTCCGGAGCTGCCGCTGACGACGTTTGTCATCGAGTACCGCGAATCCGGCACTACCAGTTGGCTGCCTGTAGCGGCGGCGTCGGGTGCGCTCGACCGCTACGTCATCACCGGGCTGAATCCCGGGGATTCCTATGAATTCAAACTCACCGCTGAAAACGTGCTTGGTCTCGGCGTCTCGGCAACGGTGGAAGCCACTCCCACGGCGGCTCCTGGCGATGCGCCGGCCAATCTGCAGGTCGTACCGCAGGATGCCGCGGTCAGGCTCGACTGGGACGCCCCCGACTCTGTTTCGGAAGACAGCGCTGACTACCGCGTTCAGTGGCTTGAATATCAGGATGGTGTTCCGCTTGATTGGAGTCAGGCACAACAACAGTTGATTACGGTGACCGGTGGCACCACCCACACCGTCACCGACCCGAATCCCAATATCGTCGAACTGACCGCCTGGCCGGAAAACTACCGCCGTTATGTCTTCCGGTTGGCGGTTCGCGACCAAGGGGTGTTTGGGGCGTACAGCCAAATCAGCTCCGTGGTGGTGCCTCGACGCGTGATTGATGCACCGACCAATCTGAGCGGCACGTCGCCGGGCAGCCAGCAGATCTCGCTCAGCTGGACGGCACCGGTGCCTGATGCGGAAAACCCGATCACGGGTTATCTGGTTGAGTATTCAAGCGACGCCAGCACGACCTGGTCGACGGCAGCCGACACCGATGGAAATGCTGCTGACAATGCCGCAATCCTCAGTGGACTGGATCAGGGTGTTACCTACGACATCCGCGTCGCCGCAGTTACCACAGTGACGCTTTCCGGCGAGGAAGTCACCGGGGCAACAGCGACGACGTCGGTCACGATTGTGGGGGTTCCGGCCGAGGTGGCTGGTCTCTCCGCCACGCCGCAGACCGACGGTTCCCTCGCGGTTGACTGGGCGGTTCCCGGCGACGGCGGTGCAGCGCTCACAGGCTATGAGGTTGCGTACTCGCTGAGCGATCCCACCGGCACCCCGAATTGGACTTCCTATCCGCACAGCGGCACAGATACGAATGTCGATCTTTCCGCAGCGACCGACGCCAATCTCACCGCCGGAGTGGAGATCTGGGTGCGGGTGCGGGCGAGCAACGGATCGGGAAATGGCGCCTGGTCTCAGCCGGTCGCCGCAGCGATGCCTGCTGCCCCGGCAGGAACGCTGAGCATCAGCATGGCCGACGTCTCAGGGAACGACGGCAACGTGATGCTCACCTGGACCTATCAGGAACCAGCCCTGCCAGAAATTCCGCTGACGGCGTACGTGCTCGAATACCGGACGGGGGGAGGCGCGTGGCAGTCGGCTGGAGAAGTCGCAGCCTCAACAGCCGGAACTCCTTCCGCAGTCAGTGGCCTGACCAATGGAACCGCCTATGAGTTCCGGGTGAGTGCGAAGAACGCCCTTGGAGTTGGGGCATCTGACATCGCCGGCCCCGCCACCCCGAGAGAGCCTGCCGATGCACCGCAGAATCTCCAGGCTGTTTCGGGCACTGGTGAAATCCAACTCTCCTGGGAGGCCCCGGCTGATGACGGTGGAACGGCTATCGTCGACTATGAAATTCAGCGGAGTACCAATGCTGGGGGCAGTTGGACGCCCGTCGTTGACGCTGTGGAGACAGCCACCGCAGCGACCATCCCGAATTTGGTCAACGGTGTTCAGTATCGGTTCCGGGTGCGGGCACTGACTGCTGGTGGAAGTTTGGCAGGTGCCTGGACCGAAATGGACGCCGATGTCGAGCCGCTCGGCTTGGCAACGGCGCCGCAGAATCTCACCGCGGATCCGGCTCAAGACGCCGTCGGCGGCAGGATCGATCTCGCCTGGACCGCTCCGAGCGAGACCGGCGGACGGCCGGTCACGGGGTATGTGATCGAGTATGGCGATGCGACGGATTCTCAGAACATCGTCTGGGAAAACCAGATCAACGTCGGTGTCATCACCGCCTACCAAGTCGAAGGGCTGGACCCTGGTTCGCCCTATGTGTTCCGCGTTGCAGCAGTGACAGCGGAAGGCCAGGGAGCCTGGGCAACGAGCAGTGCTGTGGTACCAAGTCGGTTGAATGCTCCGGAAAACATCCGCAGTAACACGACGGCTTCATCAATCACGGTGGCTTGGAGTGAACCGGCCGGTGGCTATGGGAGCGGGACGGCGATCAACTATGAGGTTGAGATAAGTCAAGGTGGGCAGTCGATGACGCGGCTGACCAACGGGGCGCTCTGGACAACCTTCAGCAACCTTCCCGGTGAAACGACGTTTGCCATCAGGGTTCGAGCGCTTCTTTCAAGCGGGACGGTAGGAATCTGGTCGGATGTCCATCTGGCAACGACGCTTTGAACGTGAGAGGAGCCCAAGCCTTTCCTTCCCCGACCGGGGCGTAGAAATTGCGAAAGTCGGTTTTCTGGTCGGAACTTCTTCGAAACCTGCTGCGGTCGTTCTGCGTCTCTGCTGTGCCGGAAACCGGGAGGCGGCATCTTCTCGCAAGCGGCAAAAGCCGTACAAAGAGTCGGGTTCAGAAGGATCTGTGGACTGAGGCGACACGATCGAGCAATTTGCCACAGATGAGGGGGTCGAACCGAAATCCCGTTCGCCCCGTACAGGGTGTTGAGCGACGAACCGATTCGTTGCCTGCCAGAGAGGCGGTTGGTAGCGTTATTGGGAGAGGTATCTAAGGACGGCTGCGGCATTCGGTCGACAAGACCAAGGTGCTGGCTGCCAGTGGGAACCGCGAAACCGGGTGGTGGACTGGGATGGCTGGGGAAATCTGCGCCCCCCGTCGCCACCCCTCCTGCGAATGGGTGCCGCCGGGGCGATGCTGTCAAAAAATCGGCCAAAAAACGTTTAGACGGTGGGAACAATCATGAATCGATGCGGCTGGCGGGCGATGCTTCGCGGCGTTTTTACTCGGGGCCACCGAAGAATCGAGCGGTCTCGGCGAGAGGCTTCACGACGACAGCCAGATCGACGTATTGAGTCGCTTGAGCAGCGGCGAGTTCTGGCGGTCGACTTCGTCTCGGCCGCGGTGGTGGATGGCGAGCCGTTTTTCACGGCCCAGGCAGACCAGAGTGCGGTTCCTCTGGCGGGCACGCTGTCTGAATCGCCGCAGCAATTGATTGTGCGGTTCACGCCCGGCACGGAAATCGACCCGGCGTCGCTCGGCGGCATCACGGTCGTCCGGAGCGGAGGGCGGCTGGATGAATTCGGGGCCAGCGGCAGTCTGCCTGATATCCCGGTCCAGCCCGGGGTCCTCGTGGTCGACGACCTGCCGGCCCGCAATCAGGTGGTGATCCGGTTCGCCGATCCGCTGCCCGACGACATCTATCGGTTCACGATTTCCAGCGACGTCGATCCGGGTACCGGCGAGATCACCGGCCTGCGAACGATCGACGGGCAGGCTTTCCGTGGCGGCGGCTCGTTCAGTTTTGATGTGCGGGTGAGCCTCGGACCGCAGGTGGTGGCGGTCGTGCCGCAGCCGATCAGCCGTGATCCAAATGATTTGACCGCCGACCTCGCGCAGGCCCGCGATACGATTGAGGTGTTTTTCAACGCGGCGGAGCCCCTGAACCCGGATTCGGCGAAGAACGTTGAGTTCTACAAGCTCATCGAGATCGACGATGCGACAGGCGAGGACCTTGACAACACAACGCTGCATCCACTGCGGGTCACGTACGATGTCTCCGACCACAAGGCGACGCTTGAGTTTGCCACCGGTGAAATTGCCGACGCGAAGCTCTATCGGCTTGAGATTGGCGGCAGCGGCATTCTCGTCGATCCTCAGGTGATTCCCGGAATTGTCGGCGATGCCGGCTCGAGCTTTGACACGGCCCTTGCTGCTGGCGTGATCGATGAGGCGGGCGTGACCGTGTCGGCTTCGATCGATCCCGAGGGATCGGTGGCGATGCCCGGCAGCCTGCCTGATCTGCTCTATCCGACGCAGCCCGGAACCATCGATGAGCCAGGTCACCGGGATATCCCGATTGACTTCAGCAATCACGGCTTTGATGAACTTGGCTACGAGACGGTTGCTCCGGCCGGCACCGAGATTTTCACGGTGCCGTTCAACTTCCAGACCCATTACGGCGACGACATTCAGGGGAATCCTCTTTCGAATCTGATCACCGCGGAACAAAAACTGCGGGTTCGCGAGGTCTTCGATCTGTTCAGCCGTTACGCCGGGGTGCGGTTTGTTGAGACGGCGGCTGAGGGTATCACGGTTGCCCTTGGTGATACGCGGGTGATCTCGGACAACTCACCGGTGGCTTCATTGGAAGGCCTTTGGCGGGGTTCGGTTGTCGACGGGGAGCCGACCGCAGACGCTCTGGCAATCGTCAATGCCAACCGGAACTGGGGTGAAAGCGAGTATGGCGGGGCTTTCTTTCGGGCGGCGATGCGCCAAATCGGCAAGGTGCTTGGACTCTGGCATTCCTACGACGTGCCGTCGGTGCTGGGCGAGTCGTTGCCGGGAGAAGGGGTCTTTCCCAGTGATTACGACCTGATTCACCTGCAGCAGCTCTATCCGCGAGGCGGCACCGACATCGATCTCTACAACTTCTCGCTGTCTGAAGCGGGTACGCTTTCGGCCGAGACGGTCGCCGGCCGGTTGCCAGCCGGGGCGAGCACGCTCGATTCAGTGTTGTCGGTCTTCTCAGAAACCTATGAGACAACCGCGCGGGTGGCCGGGCCGGCGACGACCGTCGCGGGCAAACAGGCCGTTGTACAGGGAACGACAACCACGGTTGCCGGAGCGTCTACCACGATTTCCGCCGTGGGGGCGACGGTGGCGGGATTCGAAACGACCGCTCAGGGAACTGACCTGACCGTCGCGGGCGCAGAAACCACGGTTGTTGGACAGGCTGACACGGTGGTCGGTGTGGCGGCCGAGGTGACCGGGTTTGAGGCGCTGGTGCAGGGGGTCGCTGCCCGGGCCGCTGGTACGCGGGCGACGATCACCGCGCTTGCCGCGCAGGTGGTCGAGGCCGCCACTGCGACCACCACGATTGCACTCGACGATGTTTCGGCCATTGCGGTCGGGGCTCAGGTGATCGGCCTTTCCGGAGTTCCGGCTGGAACGACGGTAGCGGCAATCGACTCGCTCGCCAATTCCGTTGTGCTCTCCAATGCCGTGACACTGGCGGTCGACACCTTCCTCGGCTTTGGACTCAGCGGCACAGCTGCGGTGACAGCCGGCCGGTTCCTCGTCAGCGACGCGACCGCCGCAGCGGTTGGCGTCCCGGTGAACCAGGTCGTGCTCGAAGGCGACACTGAAACATTCGTCAACGATCCTGATGCTGTTCCAGCTGGCACCGAGGTGGCGGGGGTTGACCTCGACAGTGGCGTCGTCAGCTTTTCGACGGCGATCACGGTCGCCGCCGGCGATGAACTTGGCTTTGGTTCGACCACCGCGCAGTTGGCCCTCGACGACGTCGCGGCCATTCCGGTTGGCGCGAATCTCGGCCTTCGGACTGGTGACCAACTGGTTGATGGCCAACGGCCGCGGGTGGTGGCGGTGAATCCGGCACTCGGCGTCGTGACGCTTTCGGCTCCGTACACAGCGGCCGCAGGCGACATGCTCGCCTTCGATCATAATCCGGTTCCTGAGATTTCCTCTCCCGCGACGGCCCGGCGTTTCTTCTTTGACAGTGTTGACGAAGCAATTGTCGAAGGACTGCTTGTCAGTGGCCCCCAGGGTGTTCCGGCCGGCACGACCGTCGAAGCCATCGAGCGATCGGATCGTGATGCTGACGGCACCGACGATGAGTTTTTGGTCACGTTCAGCCGGCCGGTGACGCTCGCGGTTGCGACCAGCGTCGGGTTCGGCTTCAGCGGAACAACCGTCAAGGTTGCTGACGCTTCGGCGGTGCTGGCGGGTGCGGCGGTCGAGGGGCTCGGTGTGCCAGAAAACACAACTGTTTCTTCGGTCGATGCCAGCACTGGTGAGATTCGCCTTTCGGCTGCGGTGAGCGTTCCCGACGGCGTGAATCTCGGGTTCAGCCTCCCGGAAACGGGCAGCGTCGACGCGAATCGCCTCGTTGTTTCCCGGGGCGGCCGTGGGATTGCCGTCGGGGCTCCACTGAGTGATGCAGCGGGGAACGCACTCGGGGTGTCCGTCGCTCGGGTCGATGGCCGGGTCGTCACGCTCGACGGGCCACTGTCGGTTGCGGCAGCGGATGAGGTTTTCTTTGGGGTTTCCGGACGAACGATCTATGTAGCCGAGACAGCGGGAATCTCTGTCGGTCGCCCCGTGACCGCATCCGGGGTCGCTTCTGATGTTGTTGTCAGTTCGGTCGACCAGGCTACCGGCCGGGTGATGCTTTCCGCGGAGGTTGCGCTTACTCACGCTGCGGCAGTTCAGTTTGGCTTCTTCGGCACGCAGGTGAGCGTTGAGGATGCCACCGGGGTGGTCGTCGGGGCGCCGGTGATGGCAGTGGCTGGCGTCGACGCCGGGATCACGGTGACCAAGGTCGAGGGGAACACGCTCACTCTTTCCGATCGGGTGACCGTTGCTGATGGCAGCACACTCACTGTTGGAACCGTTGGAACTGTCATTCGGGTTGCTGATCTCACTGGCGTGGTTGAGGGCGTAACGGTGACTGGCCCGGGTTTGCTCGCGGGCACCAGAGTGGCGGCCGGTGGCATTGATCTGACGGCGGGTACGATCACGCTCGACACGGCAGCGACGCTTGCTCCCGGGGCGCCCCTCGGTTTCGGTTCAAATCTCGACACCGTCGAACTCGATACTGCGAGCTATAGCGGAGCACTTGCAGGGGCGTCGGTTAGTGTCAATGGTCTCGCCGTTCCTGGTATCACGGTAACGTCGGTCACTGGCACCACCGCCACACTCAGCGGGCCCCTCGATGTGGCCGACGGTGACCGGCTGGCTTTCTCGTTTTCCGGTTCACCGGACACAGACCAGATCATCGTTGCCGATGCTTCTGGAGTTACGGTGGGTGCGGAGTTGGTCGGCTTGGGTGTCACGGTCGATGCAGTCGATCAGACCAGTGGCCTTGTCAGGCTTTCGAGCGATGTGTCGGTGACAAGTGGTTCGGCAGTCACGTTCGGCTACAGCGGCACTGAAATCGTCCTGGCTGACGCAAGTGCCGCAGTTATTGGAGCGCCGCTCTCAGGCACTGGCATTTCCGCCGACACCTTTGTCACCGCGAAAAACGGTAACCGGCTCACGCTCTCGCAAGCCGTAACGGTGGCCCATGAAGCGGATGTTGAAATCGGCTTTTACAGCGACAAGATTCAACTCGATGATGCGACTGGCGTTGAAGAAAATGTGTTGATGAACGGTGCTGCGGGCATCCGGCCTGGAACCAAAGTGGCTCCTGGTGGGATTAACGGGAATGAAATCACCCTCACCCACCCGGTGCGGGTGATTTCTGGCCAGACGGTCGGCTTTGGGTTTACCGGAAACACCAACAACTTCGGCATCGGGTCGACAAAAGTTGAAGTGGCCGACGACCTTACCGCCAATCTTGTCGTCGGTGCCACAGTGAGTGGACTTCCGGGAATTGCTGACGGCACCATTACCGTGATAGGCATTTCGGCAAACGAAGTCACCCTCTCAAGCAATGTCTCGGTGCCCGACGGCCTCGAACTGCGGTTTGGTACGGTTGCCACCGCGACGCTCAAAGTTGACGATGCCACAGGAGTGTCGGATGGAGATGCCGTTTCGGGCCTTGGCATCCCGGCAAACGTCACGGTGGCCGGCACGCCGGGGAACAATCAGATCACGCTGTCGCAGGCCGTCACTGTTTCCGCCGATGCAATCCTCGGGTTTGGTACACCGACCCGCGAGTTGATTGCCCGCAATGACAACGCCTTCGGTCGCGACTCGTTCCTCAAGCTTGATCTTGAAGCCGGCAACTACTTCGTGGCGGTGACCAGTGTAGGCAACACCGACTTCGACCCGACCATCGAGCAGAGCGGCGGCGGTGGACGCACCGAGGGAGACTACG
>AACY020528969.1_pt1 | contig 11763 bp, 11 predicted proteins | sample 267378 | NCBI WGS metagenome assembly AACY02 (sample SAMN02954345, study PRJNA13694) | marine metagenome | biome: aquatic; feature: ocean; material: water; isolation source: isolated as part of a large dataset composed predominantly from surface... | reverse complement strand
ACACTTCCAATTCCAAAAAGTCACAAAGCGCATCATGAATTTTAAGGTTTTGACGTTGACGATAGGCCATCAGTTTCTCCGAATGTGCAAAATGTTGAGTGCCAAAATTGGGGTTCGGCATGGTTGCAGTAAGGTTAGGTAAAGGCGCGGTGGCTGTCACCCCTTCCCATCAGGATGGGGGTCACTTCCTTCGATGATATCCAGGGCCGCCGCATGGGCTGACAAAAAGGCAGTCTCCACACCATCTAGCCCAAAGCCATCCCCGGCAACCCAGATGGGAAGGCTTTGGTGTGCCAACATCTCGCCTGCCATGGCGCTTTTGGTGTGGGCGTAGAGCCAACGATGGGCCTGGATATTCAAAAGCTCGACACCTGCATCTTCCAGAATTCCCGACATATGTCGGGCGATTTCTTTGAGATCTGTCTGCAAAAAAGGAAGGGTGGCGTCTTCATCAAAATGCACCACAAGCCGGTGGCCTTCGGCTCGTTCTGGCTTGTCGGATTCCCAAATGATTGTGGCATCGCCTGCCCCCATCAAACGGGCCAATTCGTTGCCATCCTGGGGCTTTTCGAGCGCAAGCATCATGGTCAGCACGGGCCGATAGGAAACATGGTCCGCATGGGGCCAATGGGCATCCCAATATTGACCGAGAAGTGCCTTGGCCTGGGGCATGGGGCAGGTGATGAGGAGTTTTGTCCCTTCATGGACAGCACCTTGCGCATCGGTGAGTCGCACCAGGTCATCTGTAAGTTCGACGTCAACCACGTGGGCCTGGGGCAAGAAATCATCCCCGCTTGGGGATAATGCCTTAGCAAGCGCATTACCTGCGGGTTTGGGGGTGGCCCATCCCTCATGCAGTTCCAGAATGCCTTCGCTGACAAAGTTTTCGAGGAAATCTTTAAAAATTGGCGCGGAGACCTTGAAGGAGGAGGTGCCATGGTCATAGCCACCAAGTTCATGTCGGCGGTGGGTCATTCGGCCGCCAACGCCGCGGGCTTTTTCCAGCATCAAACAATGAAAGCCTGACTTGTTGAGGATATGATATGCCGTCAGGCCAGCCATGCCCGAACCGATAATCAAAATATCTCTGGGCATGTTGGCTCATCCTTGAACAATTTGAGGGCTGCAAGGAGGTAACGCCAATTGCTCAGGTTTCAAGCAACAAACCCCAGGAAGGTCACATCATGTAGGAGGCCATGGCATGATAGAGGGGGATGCCCAAAATCACATTGAATGGGAAGGTGATGCCCAGGCTTAAGCCGAGGTAAAGGCTCGGGGAAGCTTCCGGGATGGCATGACGCAGGGCCGCCGGCACGGCGATGTAACTGGCGCTTGCCACCAACACCATCATCAAGATGGTGTTGCCAAACCCAATGCCCAAGATCAGGCAGGCCCCCAAGGCCAGGCAGGCATGCAGCAAGGGTGCAATGAGTGCGTAGGCAAGAAGGACCGGGCTTTTGCCTTTGAGCTGGGGGATGTTTTTGGCCACCTGCAGGCCCATGTCCAACAGGAAGAAGGCCAAAAGACCCGCGAAAAGGTCGCCGGCAAATGGCTTCATGAGGTCATAACCCTCCGTGCCAGCAAGGACGCCAATGGCGAGTGATGCCAACAACAAAAGATTGGCGCCTTCGACAAAACTATCCTTCAGGATATGGCCCACGGAGGTGTCTGCGTTGCGCCTCATGTTGTTGCAGAACAACACCGCAATGATGATGGCTGGTGATTCCATCAACGCCATGGCCGCGCTCATGTAACCATCATAAGCGATGCCCAAATTGGTGAGGTATTGGCTGGCAGTGACAAAGGTCACCGCGCTGATGGAACCATAGGTTGCCGCGACGGCAGATGCGTCATAACCATTAAGGTAAATGCGTAAAAAACGATAGGAAAGCAGGGGCACCAAGAAGGCCATGAAGATGGCCAGGGCCATGATGGTGAGGACATCCACGGTCAAGCCTGATTGCGATAGTGCCAGGCCCCCTTTAAGGCCAATCGACATCAACAGATACATGCTCAAAAATTTGGCAACCGCTTGGGGGAGTTCCAAATTGCTCTTCATCACCCCCGCCAGGATGCCAAAAACAAAAAACAAGATGGCAGGGTTGGTTAAGATGTCCATGTTTGCTGTTCTAAACCTCGCTCATAAACTCAGTTGAAATCGCGCTGAAAATTTTAACCGGCACCTGTAGAAGAGCTATTCATTGCCCGCAAGAGCAGACCGCCATTAAGTGACTTTGGGGGGCGACGAAGATGTTGTTTTGTTACTGACGAAGCAGCAGCCGATCCACCGGCGAGAAATCATCCGTGAGGGTCAGGGGCGTAAGCTGGTCATGTAATTGGGCCAACATTTCTTTTGGCCAAGACACGAAACGTTTGCCCCCAAATTCAAGCTTCTTAACCATCTCCTGGCGTGATGCGGCCAGGACAAAGGTGGTTCGCCCCCATTGCCGCAGTGCTTCTTCATCGGAATAGACCTGAACATGGGGAAAGATTTCAGCGAGGCTTTTCATCACCGACAGCATGAAGCGTGGTCGCTGGGCATGGTCGACAATATTGAGAAGATACAAGCCATCCGCCGCTAGCTTGGCGGCAATCTCCCGTGCAAATTCCACGCTTGTGAGATGTTGGGGCACGGACAAATCATGGAAGGCATCGCCGATGATCACATCCTGTGGGCTTGTTAATTGGCGCAAACCTGCCCGGCCGTCCCCATGGAAGATGATCGTGCGGTCGGTGGGCTCATACCATAATTCTGACCGGGCCATCTTGGTGACCGCAGGGTCAATTTCGGCAATCGTCAACCACATCTCAGGGTATTGGTGCCCCCAGGCCCGCGGGAGCGTGTAGGCGCCACCACCTACAAAATAGGCCTTTTTGCCCGCCCCCAGGTGGCGGGTGGCCAGCCGGTCCATGAGCGCCACATAGGGGGAATGAAGGCGGGTTGGGTCTTCTTTGTCGTTAAAGCCATGGACCAAATGGTCAAGCACCATGAAGCGCTTGCCCTTTGTTTCTTCGACCACACGGATGCAATAATAATCACTTTCCCGATCACATAATTTGGCCGTGGCCATGATGGGCCAGGCGGCCAACAAAGCCGCCAACAGAACAGACAGCAATATCATGAGGAGGCCGGGGATCAGTTGGCGGCCAAGCGTTAGGGCAAGCCCAGCCAACACCATGTCCAAGGCGGCCATGGCAGCCATGGTGCCATGGCTGCCGATATGGCCAATAAACAGGTAGCCCGCCAATAAGGTGCCGATGATGCTGCCCGCGGCACCAAGCCCAAAAAAGACACCCAGGATAAATGCCGGCCTTTGGGCCCGTTCTTGGGCAAGGCTTGTGGCGATGGGGGAGACCAGCCCCAGACAAAGGCTTGGCAGAAAGAATGCTGCCACCGATAAGAGGAGAATGCTGCGCACGGGCTTGCTGTCATTGCTTAAGCTTGGCGCCAGGGCCTCCAAAAGACTTGGTGATGCGGCGGTGCCCACAGCCGCCACCACGAACATTGCCGCCATCAAAAGCCCGTTAAAGCGGGCATTGCCTGGTCGGTAGGCAAGCCCGCCAAAAAAATTACCAAGGGTCAGCCCTGCCAAGACGGTCGCGATGATGGCTGTCCATGTGTATAGGGACATGCCCACGTAAGGGGCGAGCATGCGGCCAGCCGCGATTTCCACCACCAAGGTGGCCGCGGCGGAAAAAGTCACCAGCAAGGCATTGATCGTCATATGCCCAGACATGTTGCTCATGAAGCTTCCCCAATCTATTTACAAAGTTAGCCAATAGGCCTGTTTGCCCATGTTGCGCAGCCGGTCTTGAATGGCCAACAAAGACGATTCCCAGGCGATGCCTGAACCACCGAGGATATTCTTCGCATGACCAAACGTCGTTTGAGCGTTAATATTGACCACGTGGCCACCTTACGCAATGCGCGCGGCGGTCTGACCCCAGACCCTTATGAGGCGGCTTGTCGGGTTGTGCGTCTCGGCGCCTATTCCGTGACCATGCATTTGCGCGAGGATCGTCGCCATGTGCAGGATCATGACCTGGCACGTGTGGCTGATGACCCGAACATCCTTCTCAATTTTGAGATGGCCGCCACGCCGGAAATGATCGGAAAATTGTCTGACTTGCGGCCAAAAGCGGCGTGCCTTGTGCCAGAAGAACGGGCGGAGCGGACCACGGAGCGGGGTCTCATGGCCAAAGGCGATGGGGCCCTGGCCGAGGCGGTCGAAGAAGGCAACCGGCTCGGCGTTCAGATGAGTCTGTTTGTTGATGCAGGTCGTGATGGCCCTGACCTTGCCAAACGCCTTGGTGCCGAGGCGGTTGAATTCCACACAGGCCCATTTTGTGATGCCCTCAACGAATGCCGTTTTGCCGATGCCCAGAAGCATTATGATGATTTGGTGGCGGCCTGCCGCTATGCGGCAAGTCTTGGGCTTGAGGTTCATGCGGGCCATGGGCTTGATGCCCAGACAGCACGTCTGATGAAAAAAATCCCAGAGATCCGAGAAATGTCCATTGGGTTTGCCCTGATGGCCGATGCCATGCTCTATGGCCTCGATCATGCGGTCACCCGCATGCTTGATGCGGTGGCGTGATAGATTAAGGACATAGGAAGCACATGGCGCAACGTTCAAAAGGCCTCTGGGCCAACATCAGAACTATTTTCTGGGGTGTCGTGATTGCCATCGTCATCCGTTCCCTCGTGGTGCAGCCCTTCACCATTCCCTCAGGCTCCATGATTCCCACGCTTTTGGTTGGGGATTATGTGGTGGTGAGCAAATACGCCTATGGCTATTCAAGATTTTCTTTTCCCTTTTCGCCAGATCTCTTTGGCGGTGGCCGCGTCATGGGCAGCTTGCCTGATCGCGGTGATGTGGTGGTGTTCCGTCTGCCACAAAATAATTCAGTAGATTACATCAAGCGTGCCATTGGCTTGCCCGGTGATCGGGTGCAAATGCGTGATGGCCAGCTGATGATTAATGGCGCCCCCGTGCCCAAAAAGCTCGTGGGTTGTGCCGATGCACAGCCAAACCTCAGCAATTGCCGCTACCAGGTTTTTGAAGAAGTTTTGGGGAATCACCCCAGCTTGATGATGGATTCCGGCCGCACCCGCGTGGATAATACCAGGGAATTTCTGGTGCCGGAGGGGCATGTGTTTTTCATGGGTGACAACCGCGATAATTCTGAAGATTCAAGGCTTGGCGTGGGCTTTGTCCCGCAGGAAAATTTGGTGGGCCAGGCTGACCTGGTGTTGTTTTCCATTGATGATTCCTTCCAGTTTTCCGACCCGTCAAGCTATGCCCGTTTGTTCCGTTGGGACCGCTTCTTCACGTTGGTTGATTGAGCATGAGCCGCCGGCGTGACGCGGAATTGGCCCAGATCGAGGAACGCCTGGGTTATGTTTTTCAAGACCGCCAGCTTATTGACCGCGCCCTGACCCATTCTTCGGCCCAGGCCAGCTATTCCAATGAGCGGTTGGAGTTTCTGGGGGACCGGGTGTTGGGCCTCGTGATGGCTGAATATTTGTTCCAAGAACCGGAGCGTCATAATGAGGGCGACATGGCCGCGCGCCTGAACCATTTCGTTCGTGGTGAGGCCTGCGCCAAGATTGCCAACCAGGTCGGATTGGCCGATGGCATGAGAAGCCGTGCCCATGACGCAGCGGGCATGTTGGCAGATTCCATTCTTGCTGACGCCATGGAGGCGGTCCTGGCCGCTGTTTATCTCGATGGTGGCATCGACAAGGCCCGGGCCCTGGTGTTGCGTTTGTGGGCGGATTTGCTGGCCCAGGAGCCAGAAAGTTTTAAGGACCCCAAATCCCTGCTGCAGGAATATTCGCAAAGTATTGGCCTTGGGCTTCCCAGTTACCGCTTGGAAGGTAGCGATGGCCCAGATCATGCACCCTTGTTTCATGTTGTTGTCTCGCTTGATGGTGGGGCGGACGCCCAGGGCTTGGGGACCTCCAAGCGTGATGCCGAACGCGAAGCAGCGAAAAAACTTTTGAAACAACTTCAGTCGGATATGTGATGACAGAAAAATTTGGTGCCATCAGCCTGATCGGGCCAACCAATGCCGGGAAGTCGACCCTCCTGAACAAAATGCTCGGGGAGAAACTCGCCATTACGTCGCGCAAGGTGCAAACCACCAGGTTTCGGATACGTGGCGTGGCCATGCATGGTGATGCGCAATTTGCCATTGTCGACACCCCAGGCTTTTTTGACCCCAGGCGCCCCTTTGATGAGGGCATGATCCATGAGGCCGAAGAGGCCACCAAAGATGTGGATATTCTGCTGATGGTGGTGGATGCGGTGCGGGGCAAATGTGACATTGCCAACAATGTGCTCAAAAAATTAACGGCCGTGACCATGCCGCGTTTTTTGGTCCTCAACAAGGTGGACCAACTGACCGACAAAGAGGCGTTGCTTCCCTTGGCCCAGGAATTTTCTGAAGAAGTGGCCTTCGATGAGGTTCATTTTGTGTCGGCGGAAAGTGGTGCGGGTGTGGAAAATTTGCTCGCCGCCATTGCCCAATTGCTGCCCGAGGAACATTGGCATTATGACCCCGACACCTTGACCGACATGCCCATGCGGGTGTTGGCCGCAGAGGCGGTCCGTGAGCATCTCTATGACCGGCTTCATCAGGAATTGCCCTATGACGCGCTTGTGGAAACCGAGCGTTTTGAAGAACGAAAAGATGGTTCTGCTGCCATTCACATCCTGGTGACCGTCAAGCGTGACGGCCAAAAGGCACTCGTGCTGGGCCAGGGCGGGCGTACCGTCAAGGCCATAGGCCAGGCCGCGCGCCAAGAATTGAGCCAGGCCTGGGGGCGGAGAATTCATTTGTTTATCCAGGTTCGGGTTCGCCCTGACTGGGACAAACATTATGACCCACGAAAAATGTTGGGCATTTGAGGCGGTATCATGCAATGGCAGGATGAGGGCATCATCCTTGCCCTAGACCGTTTTGGGGAACGTCAGTTCATCGCCACTTGTTTCAGCAGGCAACATGGTGTGCGTCGCGGGCTCCTTCGGCAGGCTGGTCGCCATGGGCGTCCTTACCAATTGGCGGATCTGGTCACGTTTTCCTGGCGTGCCCGGCATGAGGATCGGTTGGGCACCTTCACCATGGAATCAAAACGCCATGCGCCCTTGGCCATGTTTGCCGAGCGCAAGGTGCTGGCAATGGTGCAATCAGCCCTCAGTTTGATTCGGGGCTTTTGTGGTGAGTCCGAGGCCCATCAGGGCTTGTATGATGGTGTTGATGCCCTGTTGTTGTCGGCAGATCAGGAGACATTATGGCGCTCTGTTTACCTCCGTTTCGAGATGCTTCTTCTTGCTGATATCGGCTATGCGATGGACCTAAAAAAATGCGCGGTTACAGGGTTTTATGAAGATCTCTTGTATATAAGCCCAAGAACTGGTCGTGCGGTTTCTGCCCAAGGTGCGGTGGGCTATGAGCATCGCATGCTGCCCCTTACCGCTGGCCTTAAAAATCCAAAAATGGTGGATGATGATGGCTTACTTATTGAAGCCCTTCAGGTGACCGGGCATTTTCTGGAAAAAGCAGCGGTGGATTTGGTGGCACCAAAATTTTTGCATGCCCGCCAAGCCTTCACAAAACTCTTGCAGGGCAGCCTTAGATGAGCTGCGTTGGATGCAAATTAGGATAAAACATGACCGATTTGGTGGACGAACAGATTAGCGAAGAACCGTTTGCCGACCTTCTTGGTGAGCGTTACTTGGCCTATGCATTATCCACCATCACCCAACGCGCGCTTCCCGATGTTCGTGATGGCATGAAACCCGTCCATCGCCGCATTCTTCACGCCATGCGTGAATTGAAGCTGAACCCGGACAGTCATTTCAAACGCTCTTCCAGGGTGGTGGGTGATGTCATTGGTAAGTTCCACCCCCATGGGGAATCCGCAGTCTATGATGCCCTGGTGCGCTTGGCTCAGGACTTTTCTTCACGCTACCCACTGGTCGAAGGTCAGGGGAATTTTGGCAATGTGGATGGGGATTCCGCTGCTGCCCCGCGTTACACCGAAGCAAGGCTTACCGCGGTGGCCCTCGCTTTGTTACGCGATATTGAACATGAAACCGTCGAATTTCGGGATAATTATGACGGCACCGAGCGTGAACCGGTTGTGTTGCCTGCGGCTTTTCCCAACCTGCTGGCCAATGGCTCCAACGGCATTGCCGTGGGCATGGCCACATCCATCCCGCCCCATAATGCGGAAGAATTATGCTTGGCCCTTAAGGCCCTGGTCAAAGACCCTGCCCTGGCGGATGAGAAACTAGTTGGGTTTGTGCCGGGCCCTGACCTGCCCACCGGTGGTATTCTCGTGGAAGCCGCAGAAAATATCGCCGAGGCCTATGCCACGGGCCGTGGGGGCTTTCGGGTCCGGGCCCGTTGGGAAAAAGAAGATTTGGGGCGGGGAACCTACCAGATCATCATCACAGAAATTCCCTACCAGGTGCAAAAATCGCGCCTCATTGAGCAATTGGCGGATATTGTGACAGGCAAGAAAAACCATGCGCTTGGTGATGTGCGGGATGAATCTGCCGAGGATATTCGCATTGTGTTGGAGCCGCGCAACCGTTCCATTGAACCCGATGCGCTGATGGAAATTTTGTTCCGGGACACAGAATTGGAATCGCGGATTTCGCTTAACCTCAATGTCTTGGACGCTGACGGTCAGCCCCGGGTTCATAGCCTCAAGGATGCGTTGCTTGGCTTTGTTGCCCACCGACGTCAGGTGGTGCTGCGCCGTACATCCCACCGTTTGGGGCGTATTGCCGACCGACTGGAGATCTTGGAAGGCCTGCGTCTTGTCTATCTTGATTTGGATGAGGTGATCCGGATCATCCGCGAGGAGGATGAGCCCAAAATATCCCTAATTGCGCGTTTCCGTCTGACGGACCGTCAGGCCGAGGCCATTCTTGACACCAGACTTCGCTCCTTGCGGAAGCTCGAGGAAGAAAAAATGCTGGCCGAGATTGCCAAATTGGAGGCCGAACGGACGGATTTGGAAGAAATTATTGCCGACACAGCCCGCCTTGATGCCGTCCTTACCCAGGAATTTGACGAAACCATCGATGCCTTTGGCAAGGCCACCAATCTTGGGCGGCGCCGGACCAGCTTCCAGGATGCGCCGGTGGTTGATTTGGATGAGGTCTTACGTTCCGCCCAATCCTCTGACCCGGTGACGGTGGTTCTTTCCCAACAAGGATGGGTGCGCTTGTTTAAGGGGCATCTGGATAGCCAGGCAGACATCAAGTTTAAAGAAGGCGATGGTTTGGGGCTCATGCGCCATGCCCGGTCCAATGACCGCCTTGTGGTGATCAGCCTGCAGGGCCGGGCCTTCATTATTGACACGGACCAATTGCCAGCGGGTCGGGGTTTTGGGGAACCATTGCGGTTGCTGTTGAACATGGCGGCAGATGATGACCTGGCCGGTTTGTTGGTGTTCCAGGAAGGGGCGCGCATGTTGCTTGCCAGCGCCGATGGGCGTGGGTTTGTGACGCCCATGGAATCTTGCATCACGCGAAACCGTTCTGGAAAGCAATTGATGAATGTCGGTGGGGATTCCCAGGTCAAATATATTGGTCTGGTTGGGGGCGATCATGTGGCCGTGCTCGGCGAAAACAGGAAGTTGTTGGCCTTCCCCTTGGCTGAACTGCCGGAATTGGAGAAGGGGCGGGGCGTCATGCTTCAGCGCTACAAAGATGGCGGCTTGAGCGATGTGACCACCTTCTCCCTGGAGGAAGGGCTATGTTGGGTTGATGCCAGTGGGCGCAGGCAACAGGTCGCGGAACTTGAGACCTACCTGGGCAAACGGGCTTCAGCGGGCAGAAACGTGCCGCGCGGTTTTAACCGCTCGGGTTTGTTCGACGATCGGCCGGCTTGAACAAAGACATGAACTGGGCGTATACCCATTGCCGAAGTGAAACAGGTTTTTAAAGGATAAGAATATGGCACAACATATCCAACCCCGGGGAAATATTCTTGAGCATTTGTGGCCTGCCGATGAGTTTGGCCAAAAAGCCCTGCGCATCGTTTTTGCGGCCCTTTTTGGTTCGGTGCTGTTGACGCTTTCCGCTAAGGTTCAGGTGCCATTCTTCCCAGTGCCCATGACCCTTCAGGTGTTGGCGGTGTTGTTGATTGCCGCAGGCTTTGGCCGTGTCGGCGCCATGGCCGCGATGATTTGCTATTTGGCCCAGGGTGCTGCTGGCCTGTCGGTCTTTGCCGGCACACCGGAAAAGGGTCTCGGCCTTGCCTACATGATGGGCCCAACAGGTGGTTACCTGCTTGGCTTTGTGGCCATGACTTGGTTGGTGGGCAGTGTTGTGGACGGTGCCAAGGCACTCAAGCGTCACCAGATGGTGGCGGTCATGCTCCTTGCCGTTGCGGTGATGTATGTTCCTGGTGTGTTGTGGTTGGGCATCTTGTTTGGTTTTGACCAACCGTTGCTTGCCTGGGGCGTGTTGCCCTTTATCCTGGGTGACATCACGAAAGCCCTTATTGCAGGCCTTGCCTTCCCCATGCTGCGTCGCTGGGTCGGGTAAAAACCATATCAATCAAGAACAAAAACCGCCCTTTCGGGCGGTTTTTTTGATCAAATTTCAAGACTTCTGGTCGGGATTGTTTTGGGTGGATGTTGCGACCATTGGCCATCAACCAGATATTCCAAAGGCTGGAATCTGTCTTTGTAAGACATTTTGGGTGAGCCACTGACCCAATAGCCCAAATAAACATGGTCCAATTGATGATCCAAGGTCAGGCGGAGGTGGTCAAGGATCATAAAACGGCCCAATGATCTTTTTGTGTGGTCAGGGTTGAACACCGAATAGACCATGGAAAGGCCATCAGCCATGAAATCGGACAGGCAGAAAGCCATCAGTTCGTTGGTTTGCCGGTGGCGGTATTCCACCACCACGGTATTGACGGGGCTGTCTTCAACCATGCGGACAAAATCTTCCACATCCATATCCGCCATGCCGCCTTGTTCATGGCGGTGGTCTATATATCGGCGAAAGAGTTGGTATTGTTCTTCGGTCGCCAGCGGGGGCATGACCTTTCGCTCCAGGTCATGGTTGTTGGAAACAACCCTTCTGTGGCTTTTTGACGGGGCAAATCTTGTGGCCACCACCCTGACCGACACACAAGCATTGCAGCCAATGCAGGAGGGGCGGTAGGCAATTGATTGTGACCGCCGAAAACCATGTTGGGAAAGCAATTCATTGAGTTGATCCGCCATGCGTCCATCCAGGCGGGTGAAGACCTTGCGTTCTTCACGGCCGGGCAAATAAGGGCAAGGACCAGGGCCGGTCATGAAAAACCTGATCAGCTTTAGCCTCGGATCGACAGACATTATTTCCCCTGTGACATGATCGGAATGCTTTAGTCGTACATGAATGCAGCCATGAAGGAAAAGGTCAGCCACAAAATCAGCACCAGCGGCAATCCGCCCCGGACAAAATCACCAAAACGGTAATGACCTGGGGCCATCACCAGCAGGTTTGTTTGGTAGGCCATGGGGGTGGCGAAACATGCATTGGCGGCAAAAATAGTCGCGTGGAGAAAAAGGGTGGCAGACCCATCGGTGGTGCTGGCCAGGCCGAGTGCGATGGGGGTGAAGATCACCGCCGTGGCGTTGTTGGATAAAAGGTTGGTCATGATGGCCACCACCATGAACAATAAGGATGCCAGCATGTAAGCTGGCAAGCCTTCAGCCACATAGACCAAACCATTGGCAAT
>AACY020534593.1_pt1 | contig 11770 bp, 8 predicted proteins | sample 267378 | NCBI WGS metagenome assembly AACY02 (sample SAMN02954345, study PRJNA13694) | marine metagenome | biome: aquatic; feature: ocean; material: water; isolation source: isolated as part of a large dataset composed predominantly from surface... | reverse complement strand
ACAGTGCGCACGGGATCATCATAGGTGGGTGCAACTTGCATTGTTTGCGGCGTCCCCTGCATGTGCATCAAGCACACCGGCAATCCAGTTGCGGCCGCGACTTCAAGTGCGTTGTCACGTGTGAGCGCCCTCACATCATTGATGCAATGTGCACCCTGCTCTGCTGAATGCTGCATGACTGAGGGCGTTGAGGTATCTACAGACAGAACACAGTCAAACCGTGTCGACAGCGCTTCGATGACAGGGATGACACGCTCGAGCTCAAGATGCTCCGGCACTGGATCTGCACCGGGACGTGTGCTTTCGCCGCCCACATCCAAAATATGCGCTCCAGCCTCTACAAACCGGGCTGCTTGATCGATGACAGCATCCATTTTGACGGCACCGTTAAACAGTTGCCCGCCATCTGAAAATGAATCCGGGGTGATGTTCAAGACTGCCATGATCCGAGGCTCATTCAGCCCCAGATCATGCCAGGTTCGTGATGTACGCACGTTCAGTGTGTGGTCGCTTCGCCACCTTTTGGCGCATCACGATCACTTGCAGAGACATCCGCTTCTTTCAGGTCGTCATTGGCATCTGGTTGACCACCTTGTGGCTTATCGCGGTCGTCCCACCCTTCGGGAGGGCTCGGCTTCTTGCCTTCCATGATCTCATCGATCTGGCTGGTATCGATGGTTTCATACTCCATCAAGGCATCCGCCATCAGATGTAACTTATCCATGTTGTCTTCAAGCGTTTTCTTCGCTGTCTGGTAACACGAATCCAAGATGTCTTTGACTTCCTGATCAATCAATCGCGCTGTATCGTCTGACTGATTGTGTGCCGGACGACCCATCGAGCGCCCCAAGAACGGCTCATTGTCATCCTCGTCATACATCTGAGGGCCCATTTTTTCAGACAGACCCCACTTGGTCACCATATTGCGGGCGATTGATGTCGCGCGCTGAATATCATTCGAGGCACCTGTGGTCACACCGTCCACGCCCAACGTGAGCTCCTCAGCAATCCGGCCACCGTACAGTGAACAAATCTGACTGATCAAACCACGCTTGGAATGGCTGTACTTGTCTTCTTCAGGTAAGAACATAGTCACACCCAACGCACGTCCGCGAGGAATGATGGAGACCTTGTACACAGGATCGTGCTCTGGCATGAGCCGACCCACAATCGCGTGACCTGCCTCGTGGAAGGCGGTGTTCCGTTTTTCAGACTCTTTCATGACCATCGAACGCCGCTCTGCGCCCATCATGATCTTATCTTTGGCCTGTTCGAAGTGACTCATCGCCACGACGCGCGTATTTGCGCGCGCTGCAAACAATGAAGCCTCATTCACCAGGTTCGCCAAATCCGCACCAGAAAATCCAGGCGTTCCACGCGCAATAATGGCCGGATCCGCTTCCGGCGACACTGGCACCTTCTTCATATGCACTTTCAAAATCTGTTCGCGCCCGCGAATATCCGGCAAACCGACCACAACCTGGCGATCGAAACGACCAGGTCGCAACAATGCCGAATCAAGCACATCTGGACGGTTAGTGGCTGCGATCACGATGACTCCATCGTTGACATCAAATCCATCCATCTCAACCAGAAGCTGGTTCAGTGTTTGCTCACGCTCGTCGTGTCCACCGCCGAGACCCGCTCCCCGCTGTCGGCCAACCGCATCAATCTCATCGATAAAGATAATGCAAGGGGCTTGCTTCTTGGCTTGCTCAAACATGTCGCGCACACGTGAGGCACCGACACCGACGAACATCTCAACGAAATCCGAACCCGAGATTGTGAAGAAAGGCACTTTCGCTTCACCGGCAATCGCCTTCGCCAGCAATGTCTTACCAGTGCCTGGAGGTCCTGCCATCAAGACCCCTCTTGGAATCCGACCACCCAATCTCTGGAATTTTCCAGGATCTTTGAGAAATTCAACAAGCTCAGCGACGTCGTCTTTTGCTTCGTCACAGCCGGCCACATCACCAAAGGTGGTCTTGATTTGATCTTCGCCAATCAAGCGTGCTTTTGATTTCCCAAATGACATCGGACCGCCACGACCGCCACCCATGCCGCCCTGCATTTGGCGCATGAAGAACATGAAAATGGCCAAAATAATGAGGACTGGGAATGCGGCGACGAGTAGCTGCATCCAAATGGACTGCTGCTCTGGCTTACGCCCCTCAACCACCACATTATGCTGCAGCAAATCGTCCATCAGACGGGGATCTTCCACATTGGGCCGCACCGTCTCATACACATCACCATTCGAGCGGGTTGCGATGATGGTCTGCCCATCGATCACCACACGTCGGATCTGATCACGATTCACTTCTTCAACAAACTGGGAGTAGTTGACTTGCTGCGACTGCGTCTCAACGCTGAAATTGTTGAACACTGTCAACAATACGGCTGCGATTACCAACCACAGAACTAAATTTCTGGCCATGTGCTTCTCCATTCCTGTCAAGGAGTCCGAACCCCTCAATATACAGGCATTTATTTGGGCGTTACACCCGAAATCAATGATTCAGCCACCGTGAAAGCCACTTGCCAAAAGATAGGTTTCACGACTGCGCGCTCGAGACGCATCTGGTTTTCTGGTTTTCACAACAGAAAAATTGGCACGGAGGTCTGCCAAAAATGCATCGAACCCCTCACCTTGAAAGACCTTGATCAAAAAACAGCCATCCGGTTTCAAAGCAGTTCTCGCAAACTCAAGCGCCAGTTCACACAAATACATGGCACGCGGTTGGTCCACAGAACGATTGCCCGACAGATTCGGTGCCATGTCCGAGAGCACCACATCCACCGCTCGACCGTTCAATCGCGCATTCAGTGCGTCTAATACGGCATCCTCAGTAAAGTCGCCGAGAATGATCTCAACATCAGCAATCGAATCCATGGGCAAAATATCGAGCGCAAATACGGCGCCTGTCGGGCCAGTCCATTGTGCAACCAGCTCAGTCCAACCACCAGGCGCTGCACCGAGATCAACAACGACATCTCCTGGCTGGATCAATTGGTCCTTGGCTTGCACCGCCTCAAGCTTAAAACTCGCACGCGAGCGCCGACCTTCAGCCTGCGCTTTTTGCACGTACTGATCGTCAAAGTGCTCTTTCAACCATCGGCTACTGGACTTGGATCGTGCCATCTTTTGCTCTACACTCGCGCGCCCCTTAGAGGAGACACTTATGTTAACGCCAGAACGCAAAAAGCAGATGCGGGCGATTGGACATCATCTCAAACCTGTGGTTTTGGTCGGCGACCAAGGCGTGTCCACCGGTGTGCTCGAGGAATTGAATCGAGCACTCAACGATCATGAACTGATTAAAGTCAAAATCCGCGCTGAACGCGAGACGCGAAAGCTCTTAATCGATTCGCTCTGCGAGGAAACAGGCGCCCACTGCATCCAATCGACAGGTGCAATGGCGCTCTTATTTCGCGCAGCTGAGCAGCCAAACCCACGACTCTCAAACCTCATCCGACCGCTATAACCTACACGTGCGCGACTGAATCAATTTCGAACGTCACAACACCGCCGGGTGTTGTGACAGCCACCTCATCACCCTCTTCTTTACCAATCAGTGCGCGTGCAATCGGGCTTGTGACGGAAATTTTTCCATGTTTCACATCAGCCTCGTCTTCACCAACAATGCGATACGTCACAGACTCGTCTGTATCCACATTAATCAAGGTCACGGTGACACCAAAAATGACTTTGCCGGTATTTTCAATCTGGGTGATATCAATCACGTGGGCATGCGATAGCTTGGCCTCGATATCTTTAATCCGGCCCTCGCAAAATCCTTGCTGTTCACGCGCCGCGTGGTACTCCGCATTTTCTTTCAGGTCACCGTGCTCGCGCGCCTCAGCAATCGCCTGCACAATCCGCGGCCGCTCGATCTGCTTCAAGCGCTGCAGCTCGTCACGAAGTGACTTTTCGCCGGCCTGTGTCATTGGAATCTTATTCATAGTCTGGCCCTAATATTTGAGTTCGACCCGCTGATGCAGATCCTGCAAACGACGTACCTCGCGCTCATCGCCGAACTTCAGCGCACGCACGATCGATTCACCGCCCGCTAAGGTGGTGGTGTAACACACTTTATGATTTAACGCCGAGCGTCGAATCGTCGCAGAATCCGTAATCGCCTGTCGACCCTCTGTCGTATTGACGATGAATGCAATCGAATCATTTTTGATCATATCGACGATATTCGGACGGCCTTCCAGCACCTTATTCACGCGCTCGCATGCAATCCCCGCGTCGGCCAAATAGTCACTGGTACCGCCGGTGGCAACCACACTAAAACCCATCTCAACCAATGACTTGGCAATCCCAAGCATCCGTGGCTTATCCGCATCACGCACCGAAATAAACGCTCGACCGATGGTTGGCAAGCGATCGCCTGCGGCTGCATGTGCTTTTGCGAAGGCCTCATCAAAACTATCGCCGGTGCCCATCACCTCACCCGTCGACTTCATTTCAGGGCCTAAAATCGGGTCCACGCCTGGAAATTTCGCAAACGGGAAGACCGACTCTTTGACGCTGAAAAAGGGAGGGATACGCTCGCACGTCACGCCTTGGTCTGCCAGCGAGGTACCCGCCATGCAACGCGCCGCAATCTTGGCAAGAGAGACACCGATGCACTTTGACACGAAAGGAACCGTCCGTGATGCCCGCGGATTGACCTCAATCACAAACACGTCCTCTCCCTGAACGGCCATTTGAACATTCATGAGACCCACCACATTCAACTCACGGGCCATCCGAATCACCTGATCCCGGATCACATCCTGAATGTGGGACGGCAAACTATACGGCGGCAACGAACACGCAGAATCTCCTGAATGCACCCCAGCTTGCTCGATGTGCTCCATGATGGCACCAATGACGACGTGCTCTCCATCACTGACCGCATCCACATCGATTTCAATCGCCGGATCAAGAAAATGATCGAGTAACACAGGCGAGTCATCACTCGCGATGACCGCCTCTTGCAGATACCGCTTCAGTTCCGACATCGTCGAAACCACTTCCATGGCGCGTCCACCGAGCACATACGATGGACGCACAACCAGTGGGAAGCCAATGTGCTCAGCCAGTGCAAGCCCCTCGTCGAGACTCCGCGCAGTCGCATTGGCCGGTTGACGAAGTCCCAATCGAGTCACCATCTGTTGGAATCGTTCACGATCTTCAGCGCGATCGATGGCCTCCGGTGAGGTGCCAATGATGGGAACACCGGCCGCTTCGAGTGCACGCGCTAACTTGAGTGGTGTTTGACCGCCAAATTGAACGATCACGCCCTTGGGTCGCTCAAGATCCACGACCGCGAGCACATCTTCCAGGGTCAAGGGCTCAAAATACAGACGATCAGAGGTGTCATAATCTGTCGACACAGTTTCCGGATTACAGTTCACCATGATGGTTTCAAAGCCATCTTCACGCATGGCAAAGGCCGCATGCACACAGCAGTAATCGAACTCAATCCCTTGGCCAATCCGGTTGGGGCCACCGCCAAGCACCATAATCTTGTCACGTGATGACGGCGCCGCCTCGCACTCGTCTTCATAGGTGGAGTATAGATAGGCAGTGGGTGTCGCAAACTCGCCCGCACAGGTATCGACCCGCTTGAATACGGGACGCACATCAAATTTCAGTCGACGCTCGCGCAATTCTTTTTCAGACACATCCAGCAAGCTTGCAAGCCGCTGATCTGAAAATCCTTTTCGCTTCAAACGCCACAGGCCGTCACGGTCTAAATCAGACAATGCGATTTCGGACAGTCGCGCCTCTTCCCATACCAAGTCTTCAATTTGTGCGAGGAACCAGGGATCGATCTTGGACACCTGGAATACATCGTCCATGCTCATTCCAGAGCGGAAGGCATCCGCAACACACCAGAGTCTGCGGGGTCCTGGATTGGCCAACTCATGACGCATGGCCTGAACGGACTCGTCGTTATCCCAGCCAAATGCAGGATCAAGACCCGAGACTCCGATCTCGAGCCCGCGCAATGCTTTTTGTAAGGACTCCTGGAAACTCCGACCGATTGCCATGACTTCACCGACTGACTTCATCTGTGTCGTCAAGCGACTGTCGGCTTGTGGGAATTTTTCAAACGTAAACCGCGGCACCTTGGTCACGACATAATCGATTGAAGGCTCAAAGGAGGCCGGTGTTGCACCGCCTGTGATCTCATTGGCAAGCTCATCCAAGGTATAGCCCACCGCGAGCTTGGCAGCGACCTTGGCGATCGGAAAGCCAGTTGCCTTCGAGGCCAATGCAGACGATCGCGATACACGTGGATTCATCTCAATCACGATCAGTCGACCGGTTTCAGGATTCACCGCAAACTGCACATTCGAGCCACCGGTCTCAACACCGATTTCGCGCAGCACCTCGATCGAGGCATTCCGCATCAACTGATACTCTTTATCAGTCAGAGTCTGCGCTGGGGCCACGGTAATGGAATCCCCTGTATGCACACCCATCGGATCTAAGTTTTCGATGGAGCATACGATGATGCAGTTGTCTTTTCGGTCACGCACCACCTCCATCTCAAACTCTTTCCAACCGAGTAATGACTCATCAATCAACAACTCATTGGTTGGCGATAAGTCCAAACCGCGCTCGCAAATCTCCTCGAACTCTTCGCGGTTATAGGCAACACCGCCGCCAGAGCCTCCCATGGTGAAGGATGGTCGAATAATGCAGGGGAATCCAAGATCATCAGCTGCAGCACGTGCCTCTTCGAGACTGTGCGCGATGTGGCTTCTCGGCGTATTTAAGCCAATCGCTTTCATTGCTTTGTCGAACCGATCACGATCTTCTGCTTTATCGATGGCATCGGCGTTGGCGCCAATCAGCTGCACACCATGGGCAGCCAGAACACCCTCTCGATCCAGATCCAGTGCGCAATTCAGTGCGGTTTGTCCGCCCATGGTTGGCAGCAGCGCACTTGGCTTTTCTTTCTCAATCACCTTGGCGACTGATTGCCATCGGATTGGCTCGATATAGGTTGCATCTGCCATGGCAGGATCTGTCATGATGGTTGCCGGGTTCGAGTTCACGAGAATCACCCGGTACCCTTCCTCTCGAAGGGCCTTGCAGGCCTGTGCTCCGGAGTAATCGAATTCACATGCCTGTCCAATCACAATCGGTCCGGCACCAATGATTAAAATGGATTCAAGATCGGTGCGTTTGGGCATTAGCGGGCCTCCATGAGCTGGATAAACTGATCAAACAGCGGCGCCACATCGTGTGGGCCCGGACTGGCTTCAGGATGACCCTGAAAACTGAATGCAGGAACATCGGTGCGCCGAATTCCCTGTAACGAGCCATCGAATAGTGACTTGTGCGTCATTTCCAGTGTGGCCGGCAACGACGATTCCTCAATCGCAAATCCATGATTTTGGCTGGTGATCATCACGCGACCCGAGGCGAGATCTTGAACTGGATGGTTGGCACCATGATGGCCAAACTTCATCTTCACAGTCTGCGCACCAGAGGCCAACCCGAGGAGCTGGTGCCCTAAGCAGATGCCAAAGATTGGAATTCCAGTCTTCAAAAGCGCTTGAATCGCGTCGATGGCATAGGTGCAGGGCTCTGGATCACCGGGACCGTTGGATAAAAAGACACCGTCTGGGTTCAGGTCCAAGACCTCACTCGCTGGAGTGTGTGCAGGCACCACCGTCAATCGACACCCCCGCGACGCGAGCATCCGCAGAATGTTGCGTTTGACGCCAAAGTCATAGGCAACCACATGAAAACGTGCTTCAGGAGGCGTCACAAATCCAGTATCAAGTGACCACTCACCTTCCGACCAGGCGTATGCGCTCGGTACTGTCACCTCTTTGGCCAGATCCATACCAGACAGCCCTGGGAACGCTTGAAGCGCCGCGCGTGCATCCTCAAAAGAGGCATCGCCAGCAACGATGACACCGGCCTGCGCCCCGTTCTCTCTCAAAATCCGGGTGAGTTTTCGTGTGTCAATTTCAGCAATCCCAACCACTCCCTCTGTCTTCAGGTAGGTATCAAGCGATTGTTCCGCCCGGTAATTGCTGTGCGCGAAGGGTAAATCGCGAATGATCAGCCCACCGGCATGGATGCGGTCTGATTCTTGATCCTCAGCGTTCACACCAACATTGCCAATATGGGGATACGTCAAGGTCACCAACTGACGCGCATATGAGGGATCCGTCAGGATTTCTTGATATCCAGTCAGTGCAGTATTAAAAACCACTTCGCCGACCGAAAAGCCGTCGGCACCAATCGAGCGGCCGGCGAACTCAGTGCCGTCAGCCAAAATTAACATAGCAGGAGAAGTCAACCGGAGGTCCTCTGTCTTAACAGACTCGACAGGCGCCGAGCGATTGAGGGCGCATTGTAGGGAGATGGACTTCAAAAGTCCATGGATCATTCCGGGTTGATCAGTTCAAACCCAGCACATCTCGCATGCTGTACAAACCGGGCGTCTTCTCGGACACCCAAATCGCGGCTCTCACTGCGCCATCAGCAAAGGTCCGTCGACTCGACGCCTTATGGGTTATTTCAACCCGCTCACCCTCAGAGGCGAACAGCACAGTGTGTTCACCGACCACATCACCGGCACGCATGGTTGCAAAGCCGATTTGATCCCGGGGACGCGCACCGGTCTGGCCTTGGCGACCAAACACCGCCACATCATCCAGCGTCCGATCGAGAGCATGTGCAACTGTCCGGCCCATGGCAAGTGCCGTGCCACTGGGTGCATCGACCTTATGACGATGATGCGTCTCGAGTACCTCAACATCTACAGTATCGCCGAGAACACGTGCCGTCCGATCCAGTAAATCCAGAACCACGTTGACACCCACACTGAAATTCGGCGCATAGACAATGGGTATATGGCGCGCAGCCTCCTCGATCGCCTCCTCCTCATCGGCAGAAAACCCGGTTGTGCCGATCACACAGGGCATACCGTGCTCTAGGCAGTGTGCGAGATTCGCAAGTGTCGACTCAATCGTTGTAAAGTCGATTAACACACCGGCACCATCGAGCGCCTCGAGATCAGTCACTACCGGCGCTCCGCTGCGAGGACGCCCCACAAGTTCTGCGGCATCCACGCCGGCTAATGAGGATCCCTCGCGAACAGTCGCCCCAATCAAGTGTGCACCTTCTGTATCCAGAGTCGCCTCAATCAGTGCACGCCCCATCCGGCCACCTGCGCCGGTTACAGCCACCTGTGCCATCAGAATTTCATTTCATCAAAGAACGACTTGACGCTGTCAAACCATCCTTCTCGCTTGGGAGCATGGGTTTTGTGGTTCAACGTCTGATGCAGCTCTTGCATGAGCTCGCGCTGCTTTCCAGTCAGATTAACTGGCGTCTCCACGACCACTCGGCACAATAAATCACCTTGCACTCCGCCACGCACTGGCTTCACACCCTTCGAACGAACGCGGAATAACTTCCCAGTTTGCGTGCCTTCAGGCACCTTGACTTTGACGCGGCCATCAAGCGTTGGCACCTCGAGCTCACCGCCAAGTGCGGCATCCGTAAATGAAATGGGTACTTCACAGTAGAGGTCTTTGCCATCCCGCTTAAAGATGCGGTGTTCTTTGACATTGGCTTGCACGTATAGATCACCGGCTGGGCCACCATTGACACCGGCCTCACCCTCACCCGACAGCCGAATCCGATCGCCGGTATCAACGCCTGCAGGGATTTTAACCGACAAGGTTTTGGTTTCTTCTTTCCGCCCTTGACCTCGACAGTCAGTGCACGGATCGGTGATCACTTTGCCCTGACCATGGCACCGCGGACAGGTTTGTTGGATGGCAAAAAACCCTTGCTGCATCCGCACCTGACCTTGCCCGTTACAGGTCTGACAGGTTTTCGGTGACGAGCCAGGCTTGGCACCCGAGCCTCCACAGGTGTCGCACTCGGTTAACCTTGGGACACGAATGGTCTTCTCGGCACCAAATACAGCCTCTTCAAGCGTCAGATCGAGGGTATAGCGGAGATCGCTGCCCCGATGCACAGAGGACCGACCGCCTCCGCCCGGGCCACCGCCGCCAAAAATGTCTCCAAAGACGTCGCCAAAGATGTCAGAAAAACTCGCGCCATCGGCATGGAAGCCACCGCCCCCCATACCTCCTTCAAAGGCATCGTGCCCATATCGGTCATAGGCTGCGCGCTTCTCGGGGTCAGACAAGACCTCGTAGGCTTCAGACAGTTCTTTGAACTTTGCCTCTGCCTCGGCATCGCCCGGATTACGGTCCGGGTGATACTTCATCGCATGCCGCCGATAGGCTTTTTTCAGCTCGCCCTCAGACACATCTTGCGATACCCCGAGAGTTTCGTAGTAATCCTGTTTAGCCACTCAGCGCTCCTTCCATGGGAAATGAGGATGTCTCCTCACTTCTTTTCGTCATCCTTCACTTCTTCAAACTCGGCATCGACCACATCTTCATCGGCCTTCGCGTTGTCTTGACCCGCACCCGAGGCGCCATCCTCACCACCCTGATCCGCAGCCGCGTAGAGCTTCTCAGCAATTTTTGCCGACGCGTCTGTTAAAGCCGTTGTCTTCGCTTGAATTTGCTCTTTGTCATCGGCTTTGAGCGCCTCTTCAAGCTCAGCAATTGCAGCTTCAACCGGTGCCTTTTCATCCTCGGTCAGCTTATCACCTGCCTCGGTCATGGATTTCCGGGTCGCGTGAATCATTCCATCAGCCGCATTGCGCGCGGCGATCAATTCCTCAAACTCACGATCTGCGTCCGCATTGGCTTCTGCATCCTTCACCATTTGTTCGATCTCATCATCTGAGAGTCCAGACGACGCCTTGATCACAATGGACTGCTCTTTGCCAGTCGCCTTGTCTTTTGCAGACACGTTCAGGATGCCGTTGGCATCAATATCAAACGCCACTTCAATCTGAGGCATGCCTCGCGGCGAAGGTGGAATGTCAGCCAAATCAAAGCGACCCAACGACTTGTTTTGAGTCGCTTGCTTACGCTCACCCTGCAACACATGAATGGTGACCGCTGTTTGATTGTCTTCGGCGGTTGAAAACACCTGTGTCTTCTTGGTTGGGATGGTGGTGTTCTTTTCGATCAGCGCAGTCATGACCCCGCCCATCGTTTCGATGCCCAATGACAACGGTGTGACATCTAGCAACAATACATCTTTCACATCACCAGCCAACACCGCACCCTGAATCGATGCACCAATGGCAACCGCTTCATCTGGATTCACGTCGCGGCGCGGCTCCTTGTTGAAGAAACCCTTTACCTTGTCCTGGACCAAGGGCATCCGCGTTTGACCACCGACCAAAATCACATCGTTGACTTCTGACGCGTCGTGCCCTGCGTCTTCGAGAGCTTGCTTCACCGGCCCGAGCGTCCGCTCGACAAGATCCTCAACCAGCGACTCAAGCTTTGAGCGCGTCAGTTTCACATTCATGTGCTTCGGCCCGGATGCATCTGCAGTGATGTACGGCAAATTCACATCGGTCTGCTGACTTGAAGACAACTCAATTTTTGCCTTTTCAGCGGCTTCCTTCAGACGCTGCATCGCCAAGGGATCACCCTTCAAGTCCATGCCTTGCTCTTTGTGGAAGGTTTCCGCCAAATAATCGATCACGCGCATGTCGAAATCTTCCCCACCAAGGAAGGTATCGCCGTTGGTCGACAACACTTCGAATTGATGCTCACCGTCCACTTCAGCGATTTCGATGATGGAAATATCGAAGGTTCCGCCGCCGAGGTCGTACACAGCAACAACCGAATCGCCGCGCGC
>AACY020177987.1_pt1 | contig 11772 bp, 14 predicted proteins | sample 267378 | NCBI WGS metagenome assembly AACY02 (sample SAMN02954345, study PRJNA13694) | marine metagenome | biome: aquatic; feature: ocean; material: water; isolation source: isolated as part of a large dataset composed predominantly from surface... | reverse complement strand
CCACATCCCACACAAGTCAATTGATACATGATTAAACAAAAAAATTTCCTAGTTAAAAGCGAATCTAGTTTTTTGTGGAAGATATTATTGTTACAGGGTTTCTTGCTAGCATCATAGTTCCAGTACTAGTCTTTTTGCTTTTAGATATCGTAACCTGAGTGATATCTATATCAGAGAATCCAAGTTTGTAAATGACATCTAAAACAGCATACATCGTTTCAATGAGTATTACACCAATAACTATTCTTCCTCCAGACTTTAATTTGGAATAACAAAGTGTCACTATATCCTTGGTATCTCCACCAGTTCCTCCTAAAAATATCGTATCAGCTTGAGGTAGATCTTTGATAGATTGTTTTGCATCAGATAGAATTAGTTCTACATTTTTTATTCCAAATTTTTCTAGATTTTTTTTTGTTAATTCAATTGCTTTAGGATCTATATCTACAGCAAAAATTTTACCGGTTTTGCCGATTTGAAGACCTGCCTCTACTGTTATTGAACCACTTCCACAACCAATGTCGTATACTAAATTTCCTTCCGAGAGTCTGGCTTTGCTAATTTGTATAACACGTGCCTCTTCTTTGGTGATTGGGACATCATCTATTCGTTCAAAAAGATCATCTGGAATACCGGGGGTTTTGTGAATCCACATTTTAGATTGGTTTGAGTATTTGTGTCGAGGATGGTAAGTGTACTAGTGTGTAGGATAAGATCCACATAAACAAGTAAAGGAAAACATATGTGCCCAAGCCCGTAGTAACAATTTTTTTTCTATCAGATGAGGGTAGCCCAATTCTCATACCCTTTCCTATTATGGCAGATGCAATGAATACGAGTATCATAAAACCTATTGAAGCCCATCTTCGTTCTTCTCCTTCTATAGATTCAAAAAGGAATGTTGCTGTTATACCACCTAATGCAGCCATTCCAATTCTTATCCAAAATAGCCTATCTAATAGTCGCTTACGTCTTTCTAATTCATCCTGACTATCTGATGGTGTAGCAATACTGGGAGTATCATCTGATGGATTATTCGATTCTGGTGATTTTTTCTTAGGATGCTTCAATGAAATTTCTAAAGTGATTCGATTATGTCAGGTTTAAAATGTTTGGTCGCACTCAGTTCATTAGTGAGGGTCTCATAATGAGATCTGGTGATTTATTGTGGGATTATCTGGAATAGAACTTGCATTTTTGGTAAGAGACATATCAGAAAAAACGAGAGAATATTATGTCAACAATATCTATTCCATTAATCAAAATAGTGTTCTGTTTAAACTCCATCATCCAGAGAAACCAGATTTGTTTTTGGTGATCTCATCAATAGGAATGTGGTTTACTAGAATAAAGATCGATGCATTAGAAGATAATAAACTTGTCAAGAGATTGCGTGATGATCTTTTACGATTAAAGTTGGTCAAAATTGAACAAATTGATCTTGAAAGAATCGCATATCTAACATTTTCTGGATTTGATAAGGAGTTTATCCTAGTATGTGAATTTTTTGGGGATGGGAATATTTTACTTTGTAATAAGGAATACAAGATTCTCGCATTACTTCATTCTATCCAAGTGAGACATAGAGAATTACATGTCGGAACAACATATGTACAACCTCCCCAAAAGGGATTAAACATTCTTGAAATTGTTCCTGAAAATTTTTCAGAATTGAAGACTATTTCAACTTCAATAGTGAAGTGGTTTGGTAGAACATTTGGTCTTCCAACAAAATATGCCGAAGAAATACTTCGTAATGCAAATGTAGATTTTGATATTCCTGGGAATGCAATTACTGATGAACAAATTCATAGTGTGGTAAATGCGACAAATATTTTGGTACGAAATATTATCAATGGTAATCATAATCCAATGATCGTAAAAATTGATCAAGAAGTTGATGTATATCCAATTAAGGTAAACATATCAAACTCAGAACAGGAAATGGTTCCAACTTTTATGGAGGGCCTCGACAAATTATTTTCACAGATTATACTAGAAAAGGGAAAGGACTCTAAGACAGGTAAAATTGATAAGAAAATAGGAGAGCTTCAAGCCAAAATAGACGAACAGCAAAAGGCAGTATTATTAGTAAAAGAAAAATCAGAGAAGATCTCAAGAGTAGCGAAGTCACTTTTTTCTTTTCCATCTTATGGTATTACTAGAATCACAGATCCTTCAGCAGTAGAGATTCTTAAATCAGAGAATGCAGAGTTGATAAAAGATCGTGGTCTTTTATTTATTAGAATCCACGATGAAAAGATTCAGATCAATGTAGAATCATCATTTCCTGCAATTGCATCGACATTGTACAATGAGGCTAAACGTCAATCTTCTGCCATTGATTCTATTGTAACATTGATGAAAAAAAATCAAAGAGATTTAGAAAAACTCAATTCACAGTCTTTGGAAACCAAGAAAGCATCCTTCTTTACTGAGTTCAAAAAGAAAGAGTGGTTTGAAAGATACAGGTGGTTTTTTACATCTGATGGATTACTGGCAATAGGGGGACGAGACTCCTCATCTAATTCAGCAATTATTAGAAAACAGTTAGCAAAAAATGACAAAGTGTTTCATGCTGAGATATTTGGTTCACCATTTTTTGTCGTAAAGGATGTACCGCCATCATTACCATTTGATTCTCTAAATGAGGTTGCCCAGGCAACAGTTTGTTTTAGTCGTGCATGGAGAGAAGGGATGTATGGAATGAGTTCTTATTGGATTAATCCTGATCAAGTAAAAAAGGCAGCTCCTAGCGGACAATTTCTCTCAAAAGGATCTTTTGTTTTAGAAGGCCACAAAAACTTCATCAAGGCACAAAACCTCAAATTAGCAGTTGGTATAATTTACTATGACGAACGTTATATCATTACATGTGGTCCACCAGAACCAATCAAAAAAAATTGTATTTGCTATGCAGTCATAGAACCAGGATTAGATGAAATGACCGATTGTGCCAAGAGAATAAGAACAGAATTTATTAAATTACAAGAAGACATAGCAAAGCAGTTTGATATTGATGACTATGTGAGGGTATTACCTGCTGGACAAAGTCATATTACTGAATCTGGTAATACAAAGATTGATTCAGTATAGATTTTTTGTCGATTCGATGCTGGGTACATTAGCAAAAAAACTAAGAATGTTTGGGTTTGATTGTATGTATAATTCCTCGATAGATGATGAATCCATAATTTCATTAGCCAAAATTGAATCTCGGGTTATAATTACAATGGACTCTAATTTAGCAATAAATGCAATGAAGAGAGACATATTGGTAATAAAACCAGAGAGTCATACTGAAAAAGAGCAACTAATCGAAATTGCTAAAAAAATGAATTTTAAAAAATTCGAATTACAATATTCACATTGTTCTCTATGTAATGGAAAACTGAATATCATATTAGAAGATCAAATATTAGAAAAAATTCCTCCAATGATCAGAAGACATACACGGAATTTTTGGCAGTGTGATGAGTGTATGCACATATTTTGGGAGGGAAGTCATATTAAAAACATGAAGAAATTAGTTGGAGAAATAAATGCCAGACTATAACATATCAGATCAAGATGGAATACTAATTGTATCACATGTAAGAAAAATAGTGACCGAGTTTTTAATTTCTGGAAATAAATCCAGGCTAAGCAAAGAGGTTGAAAATGCATTATCATTTGAGGCCGGAATTTTTGTGACAATTAACTCTAAAAATGACTTGAGAGGGTGTATTGGATTTCCAATTCCGAGAAGAATTTCTGATGCACTACCAGAAGCTGCAATTGCAGCAGCAACAGAAGATCCAAGATTTTCTCCTATAGACAAGTCTGAGCTTGGAAAGATTACATTTGAAGTAACCATTCTTACACCACCTAAAGAAATCAAGGTTGATGATTTTTCGGCCCTGCCGCAAAGAATCAGGGTAGGCCGGGACGGATTGATCATTAAACAGGGACATAATTCAGGATTACTATTGCCACAAGTTCCATTAGAATATGGATGGAATGAAAAGGAATTTCTTTCTCATACATGCCAAAAAGCTGGATTACCGTCTGATTGTTGGATGAAAAAACAAACAAAAGTCTATTCTTTTGAGGGAATTATTTTCAGAGAAGAGGAACCAAATGGAAATATTGTTCGAGAAAAGTTACAAAACTCCTGAAGACGTATCCAATGATATTTCTTTTCCCAGATGTAGTTTTTCATATTCTTGTTCAGTAGCGATAACCAATGGAATATTTGCTAATGCACAACCAGATGCTACGGTCAGATCAACTTTTTTGCAGATCATCGCAGTCGGTGCGGAGTTATGAGATTTAATAGAGTATATTGTGTATGCTCCTACACTGCTTCCAACTCCATTTGGAAAAACTAGAATTGAATCTTTCATTGAAATATTATAAAGATCATGTTTTGGATCATTAATTATCCCAGTATTCTTATCGACTGTACCCAAAAAATTAATCGGTATATTTGTCTTGAGAATACGTCCTGATGCTTTGCCTGCAACAATAACTTTCATCTAGTTTCGTCCGAAATGATTTGAGATAATGATTTAAGGTTGACGCCTACCTCATTTGAGTGATTCAGATAATATGCACCTTTAATGCTGTTAGTTGTAACAGAATCAATTTCATTTTTATCAACTAATGGCGTCAGGCATGTGCAACAATCAGATAATATTTCACATCCTGCTCTCTCAATTTCATTTGTGTAACCAAGATTTCGTGCTTGCTCTTGAACAGATCTCGGACAAAAAACCATACATCTTTTGGTGAATTCGCGTCCTCGAAGTAACCAAGATAAATCAGCGATCTCTTTTAGTCCTAATTGTGGACTTCCAAGTGTAATTACATCACCTTTGTCTGCAGTGTTTAATTCATCGTGTATTTTTTGCATCTCTTTTTTATCAAAATCGATTTTTTCTGTATTTGATGTCTGATTACCCAGAATGAATTTGCCACAACGTCCAGATGTTCCCATTCCACCACATAACGATTTACATTGACGCCTATCCATATCTGAGACCCCAGAAATTTGTACTGCATTATCAGCTACTTTTCCAGCAAAATACCCCAACATACCAAACGTAAGCTCATCAGGTTGATCTATTTTCATTTGGATTGTAAGATTAGGAGTATCATCAATTCTTAGATCAGAGTAAGGACTTTTTCCAGTTAGAGCACTTGCCAATGCTGAAAAAGCACTTTCTTTGTTTGTTTTTAGATTTCCAATTGAATTTGCATATATTGCTGCATTACTTTCAGCAAATGAAACCTGTGTTCCATTTTCTGGAAGATCAAAAATTTCGTATGGAATACATGAAAATGATGGAATGACGCCTAATTTTTTGTACGAGTCGGCGATACTTTTTTGTTTTAAGATAAATTCCTCAGACAGGTTATATTTAGAGACAGAATCAAAATCAAATCCCATGGGATTTACAGTTGTCATAACTTTGACTTTGGCGTCTATAGCAAGTTTTGACAAAAATTCTTCTCCAGCATCCCCAATTGTATTATAATTAACACCTGAAAGGTGAGCCCATTTAATTGGAATTAATTTTTGAGCATTAGTTGCTTCACCAGTAGCGACTAGAATTCTATATGCAGTTTGTAATGATTCGCCAAACTCTCCCTTTAACCCAAGTTCTTCTTCTTTTGTTAACTCCACAAATAATAATTAGTTTAGAGAGTATATTACCTGTTGCAGGTTTATTATTGGAATTGTTGAAAAGTGACCATGCAGAGAATTCTATCGGGCATGATAGAAACAATGAATGCTGTAAAACCTCCAAGAATGACAGCTTTACGACAGTTACGAGAATCTGAGCAGGGTGATCCATTTGCAATTTTAATTGGTACAATTCTCTCTGCAAGAACGAAGGATGAGAATACTGCAAAGGTAGTTAGGTCATTGTTTTTGCGTTACAAAAATGCGAAGCAATTAAGCACTGCTAAAATTAAAGAAGTAGAAAAAATTATCCACTCGATAGGATTCTATCATGTAAAGGCTAGAAGGATTATTGAGGTTGCAAAAATAATTGATACTCAGTACAAAGGTAAAGTCCCAGATAATATCGATTCTTTAGTTAAATTGCCAGGAGTTGGTCGTAAAACAGCAAATTGTGTCCTTGTTTACGCGTTTGAACAACCTGCGATTCCGGTAGACATTCATGTTCACAGAATTTCAAATCGATTAGGTCTGGTAGATACAAAGACGCCAGAGTGTACTGAGCAGGAATTAATAAAGAAAATTCCAAAACAGTTCTGGCTTCAGATAAACGACACGTTTGTCATGTATGGTCAGAATATCTGCAAACCGATATCACCCATGTGTAGCGAGTGTAAAATAAAAAAATACTGTAATTATTATTCTAAGAAGAACGCTTTTTAGTTAATAATAAAAACCCAATCAAAGCTCCAATTCCACCAGCTATAAAAAATGGGTAATAATGCAGTGGGTTTTGTGAGATATCACCAGAGAGAATCTCAATTGTATATGTTCCCGAATTAATCGCTGGTGGATCTGTAGTCTCATCCATTCCATAAACTGCATAACTACCAACAACGAAATCACTTATCGGTAGATTACTTGTAACAATTCTTTTTCCATTACCTATAGAAAGACCGGCAGCATTTCCAAATGCTGCAATAACTTTAGATTCTGGATTCCACCCATCTTTGTCTATTCTAGTTGGAGTTAGGTATCCTTGACCAGGAAGATTTACAGCTACCCAAAATTTTCTCTCTGGTAAGCTACCCATCCCAATTTCAACAAATTTGTCTTTGACATTTGCGTCATAAATTCGCAGGATTGCATTGCCTTTTGGATTTGCATACAATAAATGGTTTTCAATAGTTAATTGCCAAGAACCAGAGTGATTTTTTTCAAAGGGAGTAGTAATTGCATCCTGTCTTACTCGATTGAAATCAGAAGGTATAACATTAATTGTTTGTAAAACCAGTGAAGGGTTAGATTGTTGTTGTGCATATGCAGGAAAAACAACTAGAGCAGTCAGAAAAACTATGATTATTTTTGAGATCATTCTACAAAAGGTTTTTTGAATGATTGTATTACATTGACCACTTCTGGTCTCATGATAAATTCGGATGGTGATTTTCCTTCATCAATAATTTGCCTTAGCTTGGTTCCGCTTATTTGTTCATGAAAATCGGGTGAATGTGGGCAGGCTCGCTCATTTGTAAATGCCAAACATCGTTTGCAATAATAAAATGCGGGAAAGAATAATGGCTTAATTTCTAGTTCTGGATAGTCTGAAAAAATTTCTTGAGCTGCAAAAGGTGAATAAAATTTTCCTACACCAGCATGATCACGGCCAATTATTATATTGGTACAGCCATAATTTTGTCTCATTATGGCATGATGAATTGCTTCTTTTGGTCCTGCATATCTCATTTCGGTATGAAGAGTTGCCAAGGTGCACCTATTTTTTGGATAATAATTTTCTATCATTCTAATATATGATTCCAAGATTACTTCGTCAATAAAATCTCCAGATTTTTTCTTGCCGATGAGAGGATTAACAAATACACCATCGCACGAGAGAAAAGATTCTTTTTGTAACATTTCATGTGCAACGTGTGGTGGATTTCTAGTTTGGAATGCGGCAATTGATTTCCAGCCTGCATCAGAGAATGACTTCCTAGTATCATTAGGAGTTAATCTGTATTTTCTAATGGGATCCGCCTCTGGTCTTTTAACATAATCGATTTTCCCACCAATTAGATAGTCATTCATAGCAAGTGTTTTGGCAACGCCTGGATGATTCGGATCCGTAGTTCCATAAACTGCTTGGGAAGAATTCATTTTATCAAAAACATATGTTTCTTCCACATGTAAAATCGCAAATTCTCCTCGAGGCGATTTTAGGACTACATCTTTTGCATCTTTTGCCTTTTGAGCTGTTTCCTTATTCACATCTAGAACAATTGGCACGGTCCAAGCTAAATCATTTGCTAATCTTCCCTTGGAGATCACGCTATCATAATCAGCCCTTAGTAGAAACCCCTCTAGTGGGCTGAATATTCCATCTGCAATATTTTCAACATCATTAGCAAGATCTTCACTGACTGTAACAGAAAATAAGTCAGATGTGTTTTTTTCCGAGATTCTGTTAACTAGTTGTCCGCCATGCGGTCTTATTGAACTCATGTCTAGTGCTTGATGTGTAAGCCACACTCTTTATGTGTATCAGATTCCCACCACCATCTACCTGCACGTAAATCCTCACCTGGTTTGACTGGACGTGTACATGGTTCACATCCAATGCTTGGATAATTCTTGTCAAGAAGCTTGTTGTATGGTAAGTCGTGATCTTTTATGTACGACATTACGTTTTCCCAACTCCAGTCTATTATGGGATTGATTTTGATTATTCCTCCATGAAGATGATCAATTTCCACCATTGATGATTTAGAACGGTTTTCGTTTTGATCACGTCGAAGGCCGGTGACCCACGCATCAAGACTAGATAAAATTCTATTGAGTGGTCTCACTTTTCGTATTTCACAACAAAGCTTTCTGTTTTCAACGGATTCATAAAATAGGTTGATTCCTTTCTCACGAACCATTTCCTCAACAGCATCTCTATCTGGGAACAGTACTTCAAATTTAATTTTGTATTTTTTTGAAATTGTATCCATCACATCATAAGTTTCTTGGTTTAGTCGGCCAGTGTCCAATGTAAAAAATCTAGCCTTTGGATTTATCTTTATAATCATATCAGTAACAACACTATCTTCTGCTCCAAAACTAGATGCTTTAGCGATTTTATCACCAAAAGTCTCATAAGCCCATTTTAATGCGTCAGTAGGAGTTTTGAGTTTTGCATTGACATTGTCAATTTCTTCTTGTGTGTACAATTATGATATATGGTCAAAAATTGTCTTATAATTATTTGTAGAATATTGAGAATTATAAGCCGGCATCATGCATGAAAAAAGTGAACGAACCAGCATTTGTAGTTGTTTTTCCATCAATTTTTGCCAGAAAAAAGATTGTTTTACTATTATCAAACATAAAGAAAATACTCAAAATACAAAATTTGCAGTTTGAAAATATTTTTGTTGATGATGATGTTATTGTAATTAAGGCAAACGACCCAGTTTTTGTATCACATGAGATTAACAGACTTTTTGGCATCGAGTATGTTTCAATAGCAAGACGAACAGAAAACAAGTTCAATGATGTAGTCTCGACAATTACAAAAATTGGCTCAAACATTTTACTTGTAGGAGAATTATTTTACATTAAGGTAGATGGATTTGCATTAGGATTTCTGCCAAAGGACATTGAAATAGCTGCTACTGGCACCCTTGTAGAGAAGGTTGCCGATATTGATTGTAAGCCTGGTACCGAATCAAAATACGATAAGATGATTCATTGTCATTTGACTAAAAATAACGCCTATGTCTCTATATTTTTGGAAAAAGGTCACGGTGGTATTCCATATGATTCACAGGGAGAAGAGATACTATGTTGTATTTTTGATGAATTTTCTGCGATTTCGTGCCTTGAAACAATCAAGCAGGGATTTCAAACGAGAGTTGCAGTTTGTTATTCCTCTGAATCAAACCTTATGGAGTTAGTTAAGATCATAAACAGAATTCTACCAAGATTGTTAAGTTCAGAAGTAATTTTAGATTTTTATCATATTCCAATTAAACATGATAATACTAAGTCAACACAACAAAAAATATTTGTTGTGAGTCGAGTATTAGTTGATCTTGCAAAAAAATACAAAATTCATAAAGTTAGTCTTGCTTTATCTCCACTGGTATTTCCTATGTGGTTAATTGAAGAACACTCTCACATTGTAACAAAAGAAAAATTGCTGCCTTGGATTCCATTGGCCGGAATAGATAATTCCATATTTGAAACTGCTAGAGAGATTGGCCTAGCTAAATATTTACATAAAATTGAAAAATATGGCCAATACAAATTCACACAAGGTAAAGAAGACCTATCCAAATTGGTGAAAAAAACAATTAGCACACGTAAGACATTAAAACTTAAGATTGGTCCAAATAATATTCATGATATTTTGAATTCCATTAATCATTGAGGATTTATTGTAGAATTTTTGAGGACATATTGTGAAAAAAATAGGACAATTCATCTACTCGTGGGGAAATGGACATTATTCCAGAATGATGTCACTTAATGATGAACTTCCAAATTTCATTAAAGAATATGAGTCACACTTTGCTAGTAAGGATGAGATTTACCAAAAATTACTGAAAAGATTTCCAAGTAATTATGTTCATGAATCGCTGGCGCCTACACCTATAGATGGAAGATATGGTCCTGATGTGGTTAAGTCAATGCTCAATGTATTGTTGCCAATACAAGGCCAGCCTCCAATTGTGAAACAAGTGATAAGCTATCTAAGAAGGCAACGTCAATTATTTGATTCACAAAAATTTGATCTTGTGATTAATGATGGAGATATGGGTCCAAATGTTTTGGCTAAAAATAGAAACATTCCATCAATTTTCATAACTAACCAGTTCAAACCTAGACTTTGGAAATCTAGATTTTACTTTTATCCGGGGGTTTTATTCATTGCAAAACAAATTGCCAAAGCAACCAAAATTGTAGTTGCCGATACTCCTCCTCCATATACAATGTGTGAGTATAACCTAAATTTTCCGGATAGTCTTAAACATAAAGTAATTTACGCTGGTCATTTTGCATCGAATAAGAGTAAAAAAACTTTGAAGAAATCTGAACTTGAACAGCTTGTTGAGGGAGAAAGATTTGGCTATTGGATGAGAACTGGAAATAAATCAACTAACGATATTACTGGGAAAAAATATGAAATGGCTTTTTCTTATATTCAGAATGAAAAAAGAATCATATCGCATGCTAGGGCAGATCCTTCTATTGATAAGGTGAGGGGAAGGGATGGAAGAACATATTCCATATCGGAGGCTTTAGAGAAGAAAGTAGACTGGCTTCAGATAGATGTGGGATTTTTAACAGAGTCTGAAAAAGAAAATGTTCTAGATAATTGTCAGTATGCAGTGATTAATGGTTCACATACAGTTATGGGGGAGATAATAGGTGTTAGAGGAAAACCAATTGTCGGTATTCCTGTATATGATGAACAAACTAACCAGATTGAATGGGCTCAAGAACACAAATTAGGTATTATGGCAAATAATACAAATCAATTAGTATCTGGTATTGCGAAAATTAAAGACAGTTACTCGTATTATGAAGAATCCATATCAGAGTATCAAAAGCACTTTATTGGAAATGGAGCTAGAACAACTGCCAAGATTGCTTTTGAGATGCTCAATCAAGATAAGAGATAATAGCTTTTTTAATGCAAAATAATAGTCTGGTACGCGGTATTTCGATGGGCGAAATGACCGAAAGGGATGATGATAATAATCCGCGTACCAGATTTTTGTTTACTAGTGGGAACGCTTTTATGGAAAATTTCTCAGGAAAATTCATTGGTTAATTGCCCAGAATGCGTAGCAAGAGAACGAAAGGCAGTGATTGAGCGAGAAACTGCAAGTGGAAATCAGGAGGGAGTCCAAAAACTCTTAGAAGAAATAGAGATTCCCATGAAGTTTGACCCAGTAACTAAACACTACATCTGCAAAAGATGTGGATTATATGCCACACGTGAACAAGTAGGCGATATTCGTGAAAGGGTGAATAGAAGAGATCCTACACGTGAAGACAAACATGATGACTACTTGGATTGGTGGCAAAAAAGTAAAAAAGATAAAATTTAGGAA